>VOFD01000981.1_pt1 | contig 30431 bp, 27 predicted proteins | sample 5384101 | NCBI WGS metagenome assembly VOFD01 (sample SAMN12384723, study PRJNA508395) | human gut metagenome | isolation source: healthy gut C | host: Homo sapiens
GCGCTGACGCTGGTGTTCAAGTACGCTCCCATGGGCGGTGTGCTGATCGCGTTCCAGAAGTACAATCCCTTCAGGGGCATCTGGGGCAGCGAGTGGGTAGGCTTCAAAAACTTTACCCGCTTCATGTCCTCGCCGGACTTCCAGCGTTATCTGATCAACACCCTGAAGCTGAGCGTCTACGGTCTGCTGTGGGGCTTCCCGATCCCCATCCTGCTGGCATTCCTGCTCAACCGTATCGAGAGCAAGAAGATCAAGCAGAAGGTGCAGCTGGTGCTGTATATGCCCAACTTCATCTCGGTCATCGTGCTGTGCGGCATCGTCCGGGTGCTGCTGAGTGTCACCGGCCCGGTGAACGGCCTGCTTCACACCAGCATCAACTTCATGACGCTGCCGGAAGCGTTCCGCCCCATCTACATCATCAGCGGCATCTGGCAGGGTGCCGGCTGGGCCTCCATCATGTACACCGCATCCCTTTCTAATGCCAGCAAAGATCTGAAGGAAGCTGCGATGATCGACGGCGCAAACCTGATCCAGCAGATCATGACGGTGGAGTGGCCCGCCATTAAGGATATGGTCGTTATTCAGTTCATCCTGCAGGCAGGCAACATCATGAGCATCGGTTTTGAAAAAGCCTATGCCCTGCAAACGGACCTGAACCTGAACACTGCCGAGATCATTGCAACGTACGTTTATAAAAAGGGCCTGTTGGACGGCGATTACAGCTTTTCCACGGCAGTCGGTCTGTTCAACACCGTTGTCAACGTCATCCTGCTGATCGCAGTGAACAAGGTCGTTGCCAAAATGAACGATGGCAAGGGCTTGTAAGGAGGGGTTTACCATGGCAAAACAGAAAAAATCAAAAATGGCCCTCTACACCAGACAAGATAAGATCATCCTGTACTGCGGCTACGCACTTCTGGGCTTGTTCCTGCTGGCGATCATCATTCCGATGATCTACATCGTCATCGCGTCCTTTATGGACCCGGTCACGCTGCAAAACAAGGGCATCTCCTTTGATTTCAGCAAGTGGAGTCTGGATGCTTACCAGCGTGTCGTTTCGGACAAGCAGATCTGGGTCGGCTTCAGGAACGCGGTACTTTACTCGATCATCTTCACCATCATCTCGGTAGCTGTGACGATGCTTGCCGCTTATCCCATGTCGCTGCCGGACTTCAAAGGCAAAACGATCTTCAACACCTTGTTTGTGATCACGATGTTTTTCAGCGGCGGTCTGATCCCCACCTACCTGCTCATCAACAATCTGGGTCTGCTGGATTCCATGTGGGCGGTCATTCTGCCGGGAGCATTCAGCGTGTGGAACATGATCATTGCCCGTACCTATTATCAAGGCATCCCGCGTGAGCTGCGCGAAGCTGCGGATGTGGATGGAGCCAGCGAGATGCTTTACTTCTTCAAGATCCTGCTGCCCGTCTGTATGCCGGTGGTGGCAGTTCTGGCTCTGTGGCAGTTCGTGGCAATGTGGAACAGCTACTTTGACGCCATGATCTACCTGAACAGCGCATCGAAGCAGCCGCTGCAGCTGGTGCTGCGTTCCATCCTGATCCAGAGCCAGCCGGAATCCGGCATGATCGCAGATATCCAGAGCACTGCCGAACGTGCGAAGATGGCAGAGCTGCTCAAATATGCAACCATTATTATTTCCAGTCTGCCGCTGCTGGTGATGTATCCCTTCTTCCAGAAGTATTTTGATGCCGGCATCATGGCTGGTTCCATTAAAGGCTGAGGATATTCCAGAATTTTATGAGCCGGTACGCTCATCTGTTACACGAAAAAAGAAACATGAAAAAGGAGAAAATACCATGAAAAAGCTGATCTCTCGCCGCAACTTCCTCAAGGTCTGCGCTCTGGCGGGCTCTGCCGCTGCTCTGTCTGCCTGTGGCGGCAAATCCACCGGCAGCAACAATTCTGCTGCCGCAGCTGTGGACGTAACCGGTGCCGTTACAATTTCCGCTGTCCGAAAAGGTCACCTTTACCGGTATGACCAGCTTCCCTGTGGGCAGCGAACCCGAGCCGAACAACCGCACCATCTTCAAGCGTCTGGAAGAGCAGACCAATGTGCACATCGACTGGACCGCCATCCAGTCCGACCAGTGGAGCGATAAGATCACCCTGAATATGTCCAACCCCAACACCCTGACGGATTTCGTTTTTACTGCTGATTTTACCGACAGCAATCTGCTGCGCTACGCAGATCAGGGCGTCATCCTCAATCTGGAAGACTACATTGACAACAATATGCCGAATCTCCAGAAGGTCTTTGAGCAGTACCCGGAGTACCGCACCATGTGCACCGACAGCGATGGCCACATCTGGGCACTGCCCTGGATCGAGCAGCTCGGCTCAGAAAAGACCGCCATCCAGACCATTGGCAACATGAGCTTCATCAATACCAAGTGGCTGAACTTCCTCGGTCTGTCGATGCCCACCACAGTGGACGAGTTTGAGCAGGTGCTGATGGCATTCCGTGATAACGCCGCTTCTATCAAGGCAGAGTATGGCATTGACGGCGACATCATCCCCATGTCCTGCATCGTCAACAACGGCGATCAGGACCCCAGCATCCTCATCAATGGCTTTGGCGAAGGCTACGGCGATGCAGACAAAGACCGCCATATCGCCGTTACCAACGACCGGAAAGTCATCTGTGCCGCCACCCAGCAGGGCTACCGTGATGGTCTGGACTGGCTGCACAAGCTGTATGCCGAGAAGCTCATCGACCCGGAGTGCTTCACGCAGGAGTGGTCCACCTATGTTTCCAAGGGCAAGGCTGGCCGCTATGGTGTCTGCTTCAGCTGGGATGTTGCCAACATTGACAACCTGACCGACTGGGAGCCGCTGCCTGCCCTGACCGCCGATACCCGCAATATCACCCCGCAGAACGGTTCTTTCACCAGCGGCTTTGCCCGCGGCAAGTGCGTTGTCACCGCAAAGGCGGCGACTAATCCTGCACTGGTTTGCGCATGGCTGGATCAGATGTACGCCCCCCTCCAGTCTCCGCAGAACAACTGGGGTACTTACGGCGATGCGGAAGGCTTTAACATTTTTGAACTGTCCACCAACGATAAGGGCGAGCCCATGCTGAAGCACGCTCCTCTGGGCGATGCTTCTCCCGTGGAAGTCCGTGAAGCGCAGTGTGTCAGTGGGCCTCTGGCGGTTCTGGATGAGTACTATGGTGTATACGTTACCTGCCCGGACGATGCACAGTACCGTCTGGACTGGATCAAGGAGATCTACACCCCGGATATGAACAACGATTATGTCTATCCCAATGTCTTTATGAGCAACGAGGACACCGAGCAGGTCTCTAACCTGCAGGCAGATCTGCAGACCTACATGAATACGCAGAAGGCCGACTGGATCATGAACGGCACTACGGATGCAGAGTGGAACGAATATCTGAGCAAGCTGGAAGACTACGGCCTGTCCGACTATCTGGGCATTATGCAGAAATATCTGGATGCTTACTACGCATAAGAATTCTTTCCTTTGGAGGATTCCATGAACGATTTGACTTTACAAAAAGCCCGTGCCTACGAGGCCGAGCACGGCGCAGCCATTTCCCCGGCGGAACGCCCTGCCTACCACATGACTCCCTATGTGGGCTGGCTGAACGACCCCAACGGCTTCTCTTATTATAAGGGGAAGTATCACCAGTTCTATCAGTATAACCCCTACGATGTGCGGTGGGCGCCCATGCACTGGGGTCACGCCGTCAGCACCGACCTGCTGCACTGGGAGTATCTGCCCTGTGCGCTTGCCCCGGATTCCCCGGCGGACAACGGCCCCGGCTGCTTCTCCGGCTCTGCCACCGAGATGGATGACGGCAAGCAGCTGCTGATGTACACCAGTGTGGTGGCAGAAAAGCAGCCCAATGGGGAGATGCGGGACATCCAGACCCAGAGCATTGCCATCGGTGACGGTCTCGACTACGAAAAGCCTGCCTGCAACCCGGTGCTGACCCAGAAAGATCTGCCGGAAGGCTTCAGCAAGTTCGACTTCCGGGACCCCAAGATCTGGCGTGAGGCCGACGGCACCTACTCCGTCGTCACCGTCTGCCGGGCCGAGGACGGCAGCGGCGCAGCGGCACTGTTCCAGAGCAAGGACGGCTTCGACTGGCACTTTGTCACGGTGCTGGAACGCTGCAACAATCAGTACGGCAAAATGTGGGAGTGCCCGGACTTCTTCCCACTGGACGGCAAGCAGGTCTTGATGCTCGGCCCCATGGAGATGCTGCCCAAGGGCGAGTTCCACAACGGTCACAACGTGATTGCCTTCATCGGCAGCTACGACGAAGCCACCCACACCTTCACCAAGGAAAACGTGCAGCTGATGGACGGCGGCATCGACTTCTACGCCACCCAGACCACCCTTGCCCCGGATGGCCGCCGGATCATGACCGCATGGCTGCAGACCTGGTCGGACACCGAGGATAAGCCCCAAGGGCTGCAAGTGGTTCGGGCAGACCATCTGCCCGCGCGAGCTGCACATCAAGGACGGACGCATTTTTCAGACCCCGGTGCGGGAGCTGGACGCCGTCCACGGCAAGCGCACCTTCCACGAAAATGTGACGGTGCAAAGCGAAACTTCTCTGGAAGGCATCAAGGGCCGTGTGGCCGACCTGACCGTCACGGTGCAGCCCGGCGAATACCGCTCCTTTACCCTGAAGCTGGCTGCTGACGCAGACCATCACACCAGCCTGACCTACGACCCCTACACTTCCGAGCTGACGCTGGATCGCAGCCATTCTCCACAAAGACCACCTGCAGCCACTTGGACACCTCCGGGTCTGCCGCGATGACCTTGGAAAGGGTCAGCAGCGCGTGGATGATGTCCTTGGCGATGGTGTAGGCCGGTGCGGCCTTGGCACCGAAGATGCTCACCAGCGGAGCAGCAGGCAGGTGCCCGGCCTTGATCTCGTAGTACTGATGGATGAGGTACAGCAGATTCAGCTGCTGACGCTTGTACTCATGCAGGCGCTTGGACTGAATGTCAAACAAGGCAGAGGTGTTCACCTGCACCTTCTGGGTGCGCAGCAGCCAGTCCGCCAGCGCTTCCTTGTTGGCCTTCTTCACAGCAGTCAGCTCGCTCGAGCACAGCTTCGTCGTCAGCAAAGGCCAGCAGCTTTTCCAGCTCAGCTGCGTCCTTGCGGAAACCGGAGCCGATGCGCTGTTCCAGCACAGCGGTCAGGCGGGGGTCGCATTCCAGCAGCCAGCGGCGGAAGGTGATGCCGTTGGTCTTATTGTTGAACTTTTCCGGGTACAGCTCGTAGAAGCCGTGCAGCTCCGAATTTTTCAGGATCTCGGTGTGGAGCGCCGCCACGCCGTTGGTGGAGTGGGTGAAGTGGATGTCCATGTGGGCCATATGCACCCGGTCGTCCTTGTCGATGATGGCAAGGCTCTCGTCCTTGGTGCGGGTGCGGGCCAGAGCATCCAGCTTTTCGATAATGGGCATCAGCTGGGGCACCACGGCATCCAGATAGGAACGAGGCCACTTTTCCAGTGCCTCGGCCAGAATGGTGTGGTTGGTGTAGGCGCAGGTCTTTGTAACGATCTCCACGGCTTCGTCAAAATCAATGCCCTTCTCGCCCAGCAGACGGATCAGCTCCGGGATGACCATGCTGGGATGGGTGTCGTTGATCTGGATGGCGGCGTAGTCGGCCAGATCATGATAGCTGCAGCCCCGGGCGGCGCACTCGGCCAGAATGAGCTGGGCACCGGCGGAGACCATCAGGTACTGCTGGTACACCCGCAGACGGCGGCCTGCCTCGTCGGAGTCGTCCGGGTAGAGGAAGAGGGTCAGGTTCTTGTCGATGGCAGTCTTGTCGAACGCGATGCCGTCGTGGACGATGCTCTCGTCGATGGTGTCCAGATCGAACAGGTTCAGGGTGTTGGTGCGGCCCTCGTAGCCGGTGACGGCCAGCTTGTACAGCCGGGCAGTGTACTCTTTGCCCGCCAGCTCCACCGGATAGGTGACGTCGGTCTTTTCCGCCCAGCTGTGGGCGGTCAGCCACGGGTCGGGCTTTTCGTTCTGGACGCCGTCCTCAAAGGACTGGCGGAACAGGCCGAAGTGATACCGCAGGCCCACGCCGTCGCCGGGCAGGCCCAGCGTTGCGAGCGAGTCCAGAAAACAGGCGGCCAGACGGCCCAGACCGCCGTTGCCCAGAGAGGGTTCCGGCTCCACCTCTTCAATGTCCGACAGGTACTTTCCGGCAGCAGCCAGTGCATCGCGGGCTTCCTCGTACAACCCCAGATTGATGAGGTTGTTGGACAGCAGCTTGCCGATGAGAAATTCGGCACTGATATAGTACAGCTTGCGGCCGGTGACGGGCTGCACACGGTCTGCACTCTTCTGCCGGACAAGCTCCAGCAGAGCGAGGTACAGCTCCTGATCGGTGCAGTCGGCCAGCAGCTTTCCGGTGAGGTTCTGTAACGTTTCGGTAAAGCTCATAAATGCATCCTCCTTTGTTAGGGTGTATCTGAAAAGTCGAAAAGAGTCTGTTTCTTCTTTGTTTTCAAATACGGAAAACAGGTTTGACATCTGCAATTCAAGATATACCACATAAAGCGATCAAAATCTTGCCTTAAAAGTGCAGACTATGGTACAATCCTATCATCGGGAGGTGAGACGATGCAAAATCAGGCTTCTTTGCAGGAGACCAAGCAGCACGGTGCCGTGCGGTTCCGTTTAATCTGTATCCCTGCACCATCCCGGGGGACTTCCCGCAGGTGGCGCTCCACTGGCAGGAGAGCATGGAGCTGGTCTTTGTCAAGCGCGGCGCGGGGCTGGTGCAGGTGGGCGCTGAGCGTTATCAGGCCCGCATGGGGGACATCTTCGTCTTTACGCCCGGCACCCTCCACGCCCTGCGGCAGACGGAGGGACAGTCCATGGAATACGAGAATCTTATTTTTGAGCTGGAGCTTCTGGGTGGTGCGGAGGACCTTTGCGCCGAGAAATATCTGCTTCCGCTCCAAAGCGGGCGCTTGTCGCTGCCTGCGCGGCTGACCCCGAACGATTTGTGTTATCTTCAGGCTGCCGCCTGTCTGCGGGAGGTGGAGGAGGCCAACCGCTCGAAGCTCCCCGGCTATGAGCTGCTGGTCAAGGGGGCGCTGCTGCGCTTTCTGGCCCTGCTCCTTGCACAGGGCCGGCAGCGGCTTCGCCGCAGAGACCGCCGACACCCAGCGGCTGAAAGCCGTCCTGCAATGGCTCTCGGCCCATTATACCGAGGAACTCCGGGTCTCCGATGCCGCCGGGGCTTTCAGCGCCAGCCATTTCATGCGCTGGTTCCGGCAGACTGGCCTCCACGCAGTCCTCTTCGCGGGGGGTGATGCCGTGCTTGAGCAGGGACATCTGGTAGCCCCGCTTGCGCTCTGCCGAGAACAGCAGGGCGTTGCTGACCCCGAAATAGGCAATGCGGCGGTGGCCCAGTTCATAGAGGTAATCGGCAGCTTCCTCTCCCGCAAGGGCGTTGTCGTTGTCGATGTAGATGGTCTGGTTGGCCGACTGTGCCGCCTTGCCCACAATGACATGGAGCAGCCCTTCGCTGCGCAGATAGGCCGCCACCGGACAGTCCTTTTTGGAGTAGAGCAGGATGAAACCATCTGCCTGCGCGTTGGCCACCATGCTCTGGATGGCGTCCAGGACCTCGGCATCGTCCTGCCCGGTGATGACCGTGTTCACATACCGCCGCTGGTTGCAGAACTGCCCGATGCCCCGGATGATCTCCAGATGAAAAGCATTCTCATAGACGTCCCGCTGCGAGGAGGGCAGAATGATGCCGATGGTCTTGGAAAACGCCTCCACCGGTTCGGCCTCAACGTTCGGCTCATATCCCAGCTGTGCCATGACGCGGCGCACCCGCTCCTTGGTCTCCCGGCTGATGGAGGGGCTGTCCTTGCAGGTGCGGGACACGGTGGAGGGGGAGACCCCCGCTGCGGCCGCGACATCTTTGATGGTAACTGCCATAGTCTGTTCCTCCCTGATGTAATAGCTCTATTGTAAAGCGGTTCCCACGCGATGTCAATGTTTGCGCAAGGAATTGCGCAAACGGTGCAATCCTGTCCTCTGCGTACCCTCGACAATTTCCACAAAGAATCTCGCAAACGGTTGTGCGAAACGTAGAAAACTTATTATAACTCACAAAAAACTCTTGTAAAAGTTGCGGATTTGAATTATTCTTGTTGCATAAAACTACGCAACTCGAATGCAATGGTTGCGCAGAATGATGCAAGAGGAAGAATAAGGAGGAACATCATGACCACAACGACACGTTCTATTGTCGTGACAGCACCCTTCAGCGGAACACTCGTCCCGCTGAGCGAAGTCCCGGATGAGACCTTTGCCAGCGGCGTTCTGGGCGAAGGCATCGCCATCGAGCCGTCCGATGGGCTGTTCTGCAGCCCGGTGGATGGTACGGTGGAGACCATCGCCGAAACGAAACACGCCATTGGCTTTGCGGCAGACAATGGGCTGGAGATTCTGGTCCATGTGGGTCTGGAGACCGTCAGCCTGAACGGCGAGGGCTTCGAGATCCTGGTCAAAGAGGGCGACCGGGTCAAGGCCGGTCAGCCGGTGGCCAAGGCAGACCTTGCGCTCATCCGGGAGCGGGGCCTGAAAACCATCACTTCCATCGTTCTGACCGGCGGCGCGGACGACATGGAGCTGCACTGTGCCGAGGGCCTTGCAACGGCAGGCAAGACGCCGGTGCTGACCCTGACGGCAAAAGAGGCACAGCCCGCTGAGGCAGCGGAAGCAGCACCTGCGGCCAAGGAGGCCAGTGCAGAGAAGCCGAAAAAGAAGAGCTTCATCAACTTCGACTTTTTGCAGAAGCTGGGCAAGGTGCTGATGACCGTCATCGCCGTCATGCCCGCTGCCGGTCTGATGATCAGTCTGGGCAAGCTGGTGCAGATGGGCGGCGGCGACATTGCAGCGGTCATGACCATCGGCACCACCATGGAGAACATCGGCTGGGCGGTCATCAACAACCTGCACATCCTGTTCGCCGTGGCCATCGGCGGCAGCTGGGCAAAAGAACGCGCAGGCGGTGCCTTTGCGGCTGTGCTGGCCTTTGCGCTCATCAACGTGATCACCGGCAACATCTTCGGTGTCACCAGCGCCATGCTGGAAGACCCCAATGCCGTGACCCACACCCTGTTCGGGCAGGAGATCGCCGTCAACGGCTACTTCACCTCTGTGCTGGGTGCTCCGGCGCTGAACATGGGCGTGTTCGTAGGCATCATCGCCGGTTTGTGGGCGGTGTGGCTTACAATAAATACTACAACTTCCGCAAGCTGCCGGATGCGCTGGCTTTCTTCAACGGCAAGCGCTTCGTGCCCATGGTGGTCATTGCCTACTCGGTGGTCATCTCCATCGTTCTGTCGCTGTTCTGGCCTGTGGTTCAGACCGGCATCAACAACTTCGGCATCTGGATCGCCAACTCTTCCGAGACCTCTCCCGTTCTGGCTCCGTTCATCTATGGCACGCTGGAGCGTCTGCTGCTGCCTTTCGGCCTGCACCACATGCTGACCATCCCCATGAACTACACCTCCTTCGGCGGCACCTACACCATCGCCACCGGCGTCAACGCAGGCAGTCAGGTGTTCGGTCAGGACCCGCTGTGGCTGGCATGGGCCAACGACCTCATCAACTTCAAGAAGGCCGGTGACATGGCCGCCTATAATAATCTGCTGGCTACCGTCACTCCCGCCCGCTTCAAGGTGGGCCAGATGATCGGTGCTACCGGTCTGCTGCTGGGCATTGCGCTGGCCATGTTCCGCCGGGTGGATGCCGACAAACGCGCAAACTATAAGTCCATGTTCATCTCCACCGCGCTGGCTGTCTTCCTCACCGGCGTGACCGAGCCGCTGGAATTCATGTTCATGTTCTGCGCCATGCCGCTGTACATTGTATACGCAATGCTGCAGGGCTGTGCCTTTGCCATGGCTGGTATCATCCATCTGCGCCTGCACTCCTTCGGCAATCTGGAATTCATCACCCGTATCCCTATGTCCCTGCAGGCCGGTCTGGGCGGTGACATCATCAACTTTGTGCTCTGCGTGGCCGCGTTCTTTGTCATCGGCTACTTCGTGGCCTACTTCATGATCGGCAAGCTCAAGCTGGCAACGCCGGGCCGTCTGGGCAACTATACCGACGATAACGCGGACGATACCGCCGCCAAGACCGAGAAGAAGTCGGATAACGGTCAGGCCGAGCGCATCATCGCCCTGCTGGGTGGCCGGGAGAACATCGTGCTGGTGGACGCCTGCATGACCCGTCTGCGCGTTACCGTGAAAGACCCTGCCAAGGTAGCTGACCTTGCCGCATGGAAAGCCGAGGGTGCTCTGAGCCTGCTGGTGAAGGGCGACGGCATTCAGGCGGTGTACGGCCCCAAGGCAGACGTCCTGAAATCTGATATTAACGATATTCTGTAAAAAGACTATGAAACTGCTGACATTGAATACCCACAGTCTCATCGAACCGGAATATGAGGCAAAGCGGGAGATTTTTGTAGACTTCATCGCGAAGGAGCAGCCGGAGGTGTTCGCCTTGCAGGAGGTGAACCAGACGGCCTCGGCTCCGCTGCTGGAGGAGGTTCCGGCGGGGTACTACCCCTGCCCCGGCAACAACGTGCCGCTGAAAGCGGACAACCATGCCGCTGCGGTGGCCCGGATGCTGGAAGAAGCGGGCTGTGCCTATGATTGGAGCTGGCTCCCGGCCAAGATCGGCTACGACAGATACGAGGGCATGGCGGTGTTCAGCCGGGCACCCATCACCGCCGCCGAGAACCTTCTGCTGAGCCAAATCAACGATTACAACAACTGGAAGACCCGCCGGGCGCTGGGCATTTGTGCAGGAGATGTCTGGTATTATGCGGTGCACCTGGGCTGGTGGAAGGACGAAGAAGAACCCTTCGCGGCCCAGTGGGAAAAGCTGTCGCAGGCGGCGGGTGCAAACAGACCGCCTTTCTGCTGGGAGATTTCAACAGCGAAGCCAATGTGCGGGGTGAGGGCTACGACCTCATTCTGAGCAGCGGCTGGCAGGATACCTATCGTCTGGCACAGCAGCGGGACGAGGGCTATACCGTCGTGCAGGCCATTGACGGCTGGCGGGATGCCCCGGACGCGGCTGCCAAAAAACGCATTGACCAGATCTGGTGCTCCAAGGCGCTCGCCGTAAAAAGCAGCCGGGTCGTGTTCAACGGCCTGCAGGAGCCGCAGATCTCCGACCATGCGGGTATTTTGATCGAGTTAAAACGAAGATGCAGAGAAGTGCAGGCATTTTGCTGCCCATCAGCAGTCTGCCGTCCCCTTACGGCATCGGCTGCTTTTCGCAGGAAGCATACGATTTTGTAGACTGGCTGAAGGACGCCGGGCAGACCTACTGGCAGATCCTGCCACTGGGTGTGACCAGCTACGGCGACAGTCCGTATCAGAGCTTTTCCGCCTTTGCGGGCAACCCGTATTTCATCAGTCTGGACGCTCTGGTGGAGGAAGGCGCTCTGACCGCCGCCGAGTGCAAAAAGGCAAAGTTCGGCCGCAAGGCGGACGATATCAACTATAGCCATCTCTACAAAGAGCGCGGCCGTCTGCTCCGGCTGGCCTACTCCCGCAGCGACATCGGCCACAATGCAGAATTTGCGGCGTTCTGTGAACAGAACAAGTGGTGGCTGGATGACTTCGCCCTGTTTATGGCGGTGCAAGCCGCTTTGAGGGCAAGCCGTGGATCGAGTGGGCGGAGGACATCCGTCTGCGCTGGCAGCCCGCCATGGACTACTACCGCCGGGAGCTGTATTTTGAGGTGGAGTATTACAAATATCTCCAGTTCAAATTCGAGCAGCAGTGGAGTGCACTAAAAGCTTACGCCAACGAAAAGGGCATCCACATCATTGGCGACATCCCCATCTATGTGGCGCTGGATTCGGCGGACGCATGGGCAAACCCCGGTCTCTTTCAGCTGGATAAAGAGAATCTGCCCACGGCCGTGGCGGGCGTCCCGCCGGATGGTTTTTCGCCCACCGGCCAACTCTGGGGCAATCCGCTCTACCGCTGGGAAGCGCACCGCGCGACCGGCTACCAGTGGTGGATCACCCGCCTGTGGTACTGCTTCGAGCTGTACGACGTGGTGCGCATCGACCACTTCCGTGGGTTCGACGAGTATTTCTCCATCCCCTACGGCAGCGAGACCGCCGCGTCGGGCCACTGGGAGAAAGGCCCCGGCATCGAGCTCTCCCGGGACACCGGCAGTGCCAGCGACTATCTGCCCCACAACTACCCTGTGAACAGTGTGGCCTATACCGGAACCCACGACAACGAAACGCTGGTATCGTGGTACAAGACCATCACTGCCGCCGAGCGTACCATGGTGCGGGACTATCTGTACGACTACGCCACCCCAGAGGAGCAGCTCTATAAAAGCATGATCGCACTGATTCTGCGCAGCGCAGCGGCGACCTGCATCATCCCCATGCAGGACTGGCTGGACCACGGACTGGTCGTTTTTTGGTTGGTATACCATGCTACCAGCAGTTTTGTGTTGCGCAGCCCCATCCGTGCTTCCGCCTGTGTGAGGAGATTATCGACATAATGCGTAACGCGCTCGATTCCCATAGCGATTCCACCTTTGTGAAAAATATCAGAAATGTGCTTTATCGTTGATTTTGGCTCTAGTATATCAGCTGATATCACAAATTGCAATATTTGAATCACAAAACCGCAAGAAAACGGATTGGAATTTTAGTATGATATGAGTGCAAGAAGACGACAAGAACAAAAATGACAAAACAGTGACAAAATTTTTGGTATATTTTACAAATGCAGCCGTCGTGTTTCGTGACTGACGGAAAGGGAGAGCTCATGCAGACTTCTAAAAATCATTTTGAAGCCAAAGTGATCTTTAACGATGAGACCATCCGCCGGATGTTCCGCACCGAGTTTTACACCTACGAGGGGATGCAGCGGCTGGTCTGGCTGGCCGTGGCATTTGCGCTGGTGATGCTGGCACTCTTCGTTCCCCATCCCAACGGTGGTCAAGGTGCTCTGCCTGCTGGTGGGGTGCGCGATGTTCGCCATGCCGGATTTTCTAAGCCGGGTGGCGGCCGAGGGCGTCATCATGCAGCGGGGCGGGGCCGAGAGCACGGTCAGCTGCCGGATCAACGCAGGCGGCGTGGACGTGGAAAACGGTGCCCACATTCCGTTTGATAAGATCGACCGCCTGGTCGAGGACGACCAGTACTTCTACCTGTTCCAGAGCCGCCAGATGGCGGTGATGATCCCCAAAGGCAGCCTGCTGCCGGCGAACCCCGAGCGGTTTGCCAAGGTGCTTGCCAAAGAGACCGGCAAGGACTGGCAGCAGCCCAAGAGCCTGTGGGGCCTCAACCTGAAAGATCTGATCCAGATGGTGAAAGATCGGTTCCACCGCGGCGAGTCCTGACCGCTGCATTCCAAATTTGTTGTTTCACGGCCGACCGGCTGTGACGTGGTATACATAAGCAAGAAGAAGAAAGGAAATCCACTATGAAAATCTCTCGTAGACAGTTCGTTCAGGTCCTGGCAGTTGCAGGCGCTTCCGCTCTGCTCACCGCTTGCGGCGGTTCTTCCAACAACTCTGCAGCAGGCAGCACTGCTGCTTCCGGCGCGGCAGCTGCTGCAGGCGGCAGCTTCAACCTGAAGCTGGGCCACAACCTGGCTGAGGACCATGCTGTTCACATCCAGCTGACCAGCTTTGCGGAGCAGGTCAAGGAGAAGACCAACGGCACTGTCAACATCCAGATCATCCCCAACGGCACCCTGGGCAGCGAGTCTGATATGATCTCCCAGATCCAGGCCGGCGCTCTGGACATGGCTAAGGTCTCCGCTTCCACGCTGGGCAACTTCAGCGAGAAGTACAACGCTTTCTCCGTGCCTTATGTCTTCGACGATCAGGCTCACTACTACACCTACATGGACAGCGATTCCGCACAGGCTGTCTTTGAGTCCACCGACGATCAGGGCTTCCGCGGCCTGACCTGGCTGGATTCCGGCGCTCGCTCTTTCTACACCAAGGCTACCGCCATCCGCACCCCGGCTGACCTGAAGGGCCTGAAGATCCGCACCATGGACAGCCAGATGGCAATCGACATGATGAACTGCCTGGGCGGCTCCGCTACCGTTATGGGCTACAGCGATATCTACACCGGTATGCAGCAGGGCGTTATCGATGGCGCTGAGAACAACGTCACCGCTCTGCGTGACCACGGCGACGTCACCAAGTACTACTGCTTCGACGAGCACACCCGCATCCCCGATATGGTCATCATCTCCTCCAACATCTGGAACCAGTTCTCTGATGATCAGAAGTCCGCTGTGACCGAGTGCGCCAAGGCTGCTACCGAGGAGTACAAGACCGCTTGGAAGAACTTCGAGGACGAGGTTCTGGACAAGGCTGTCAACCAGAACGGCGTCGAGCTGGTCAGGACGTGGACATCGCCGCATTCCAGTCTGCTGTGCAGCCCATCTACGAGAACCTCAAGACCGCGAACCCCACCACCTATGCGGTCGTGGAAGAGATCCGCGCAATGGTCTGATCGGCCGCGGTTCCATTCTGATTCTTGCCTCCCAAAGGCCGCGGGCAGGGCGTTGAGTGCCTTTGCCCGTGGCCGCGCGGGAGGAACCAAGCTCAAGGAGATGATCTTGTGAAAAACTGGATAAAATTCTGGATAACGTCATGCGTTTCCTGATGGCAGTGGCAATGTTCGCCCTGCTGGCAGGCGGCACCTGGCAGATCTTTACCCGCTGGATCCTGCGCAACCCCTCCACGGTTACCGATGAGTTCCTGCGCTACGTTCTGATCTGGGCTTCCATGATCGGTTCCGCATACTGCTTCTACAAAGATAAGCACCTGGCACTGGACCTGGTCAAGGGCCGTGCAAAGGGCGCGTTCAATGTCATTCTGAGCGTCTTCATCGAGGCTGCCATCGTCTTCTTCGTTGGCTATGTCTTCGTGTATGGCGGCTGGAAGCTGACCGCGAACGCTACCAACGTTTCCTCGGTTATGCGCATTCCCTTTAAGCTCCTGTATTCCATCCTGCCGATCTCCGGCATCTTCATCATTCTGGCCCGCGTGCTGAAGTATGTTGATCTGTTCCTGGAGAGCAAAAATAAGAAAGGAGAAAACGCATAATGGTTGCACAGGCTACGTTACTGCTGTTCGGCTCTTTCTTTGTGATGCTGCTGGCTGGTGTGCCTATCTCTGCAGGCATCGGCATTGCATCCATCTTTACGGCCCTGTTCAGCATGGACCCCGCAATTTTTGCCCTGACTGCAGCCCAGCGCTGCTTCTCCGGCATTGACTCTTTCTCTCTGCTGGCTCTGCCGTTCTTCTCTCTGGGCGGCAACATCATGAATAAGGGCGGCATTGCAAAGCGCCTTGTCCGTCTGGCCCGTCTGGCCGTTGGTAAGATGCCCGGTTACCTGGCTGCCACCAACGTTCTGGCAAACATGTTCTTCGGTGCCGTTTCCGGTTCTTCCGTTGCAGCTACTTCCGCAATGGGCTCCATCATGGCTCCTCTGGAGCTGGATGAGGGTTACGACCCCAACTACTCCGCGGCCGTCAACATCTGCTCGGCTCCTACCGGCATCCTGATCCCCCCGTCTGGTCCGTTGATCCTGTACTCCATCACCGCTGGCGGCGTTTCCGTTGCTGCTCTGTTCATGGGCGGCTACCTGCCCGGCATCCTGATGGGTCTGTGTGTCGCTGGTCTGGCTGTGTTCATCGCGGTCAAGAAAGGCTACAAGTCCTCGGACGTCAAGGATCCCGATCCCGCCATCAAGATCATCATTGATGCAGTGCCCTCCCTGCTGGCCGTCATCATCGTTATGGGCGGCATTCTGGGCGGCATCTTCACCGCCACCGAGGCCGGCGTTGTCCTGTGCCTGTACTGCGGCCTGCTCTCCATCCTCTACAAAGAGATGACCCTGAAGAGCTTCTACAACCTGCTGGCCGACACCATGGAGAGCAGCGCTACCATCCTGTTCCTGATCGCCGCTTCCTCCATCATGTCTTACGTCATGAGCTACTCCGGCATCCCGGCTGCGATCAGCAACGCCCTGATGAGCGTTTCCAGCAACCGTTATGTCATCCTGCTGATCATGAACGTCTTCCTGCTGGTCATGGGCATGTTCCTGGACCTGACTCCTGCCGTTCTGATCTTCACCCCGATCTTCCTGCCCATCACCCGCAGCATCGGCATGAGCGATGTCCAGTTCGGCATCATGCTCATCATGAACTTGGGTATCGGCTCCGTCACTCCTCCCGTCGGCTCCTGCCTGTTCGTTGGCTGCGGCGTCGGCAAGGTCAAGATCGAGGGCGTTACCAAGTACATCGTGCCTCTGTTCGCCGCCATGGTCGTGGCACTGTTCCTGGTCACCTTTATCCCGGCCATCGCTCTGGTCGTGCCTTATCTGTGCGGCCTCGTCCCCAGCCTGGGCTGGACCATGTGAGATTGACTGCTCTGGGTTGAGCAACTGAATGTTTGCCCCCCGTTTCTCTGAAGATATCATGCATCTGAGGGGAATGGGGGCTTTTTGTATCCGAAACCACACCCCACAAAAACAAATGAGGAACTGCATTATGGAAATCTGCTCCCGTTTTACCGGCATGGAGCGCAAGGACGGCGCTTTCCTGCTGCACACCGACAACGCGGATGTCAAGGTCTGCTTCGTGACCGACGAGATCGTCCGTGTCCGCGCCAGCTTTGACCACGAGCTGGCCGAGGAATCCTACATCCTGATGACCACCGCCTGGGAAGACCGTATGGACGACCTGTTCAAGGGCGAGCGCACCCGCGTGGAGCCTTTTTGCGGCTGAGGTCACCGAGGACGACAAGACCATCACTTTTGCCACCGGCAAGGTGACTCTGGTGGTCGAGAAGGACCCCATCAATTTCAAGCTGCTGTCCGCTGACGGCTCGGAGCTGTACAGCACCCTGCCCGGCAACCCGTTCGTCAAGGACTCCAACAACCGCGTTGTGGCTTACAGCCGGATGAAAGAGGACGACTGCTTCTACGGCTTTGGCGAGAAGACCGGCGAGCTGGACAAGAACAAGACGTTCCAGCGTGAGCGTGCTACCGACGCGATGGGCTACGATGCCGAGAAGATGGATACCCTCTACAAGCACATCCCCTTCTACATCCGTCTGGACCGTGACACCAAAAAGGCTGTCGGCGTGTTCTACCACAACTTCTACGAGTCCGTGTTCAACATGGGCCGCGAGAAGAGCAACTACTGGCCCCGCTACACCTACTTCCAGGCCGACGGCGGCGATCTGGACTGCTTCCTGATCGGCGGCGACACCATCGCCCGCGTTGTGGACAACTACACCCTGCTCACCGGCCGTCCGGCTCTGCTGCCCAAGCGTGCTCTGGGCTATCAGGGCTCCAGCATGTACTACCCCGAGCTGGAGAAAGACAGCGACGACGCTGTGCTGGGATTCGTTGACACCATCAAGGAAGAGGGCTTCCCCATTGATGGATTCCACCTGTCCAGCGGCTACACCAGCCAGAACAACAAGCGCTGTGTCTTTACCTGGAACACCGAGCGCTTCAAGGACCCCAGTGCTTACTTCCATGCCATGAACGAAAAGCACGCTCAGAACGTGCCCAACGTCAAGCCGGGCGTCCTGCTGTGCAACCCCGCTTTGATGAATTTAACGCCGACGATGTCTTTGTGAAAGACAGCAAGAACCCCGAGAACTACGGCGTTGGCAAATGGTGGGGCGGCGACGGCGCCTTCTGGGACTTCACCAAACCCGAGGGCCGTACAGCCTGGAAGAAGTACCTGACCGAGTCCATCATTGCCGTGGGCACCGATTCGGTGTGGAACGATAACTGTGAGTATGACAGCCTGATGGATAAGGACGACATCTGCGACTTTGACGGCAAGGGCGGCACCATCGCTCAGCTGAAGCCTATTATGAGCACCCTGATGTGCAAGGTGGGTGCAGAAGACCGTCAAGGTGGAGATGATCGCCAAGGAGAAGAGCCCGTTCTGGGTCACTCTGGACGGCCGCAAGATCGAGCACTTCCTCAACCGCCGCAAGTTCGACGAGGCTGCTGAGGGCTGGTACTACAGCCAGACCAAGAAAGCGGTCGAGGTCAAGTATGCAAACCCGGGCAAGGACTACAACCTGACCGTTTCGTTTGAGCAGTTCGACCTGATCGGCATGTAATAAAAAACAACACGGAGGAACCTGTTATGCTGCTTCGCAGTTTTGAATCCTTTGAAAAAACGGAGAATGGCTACCTCATCCACGGCGACGCTGCGGACGTAAAGCTGATCTTCATGACGGATGACATCATCCGTGTCCGCGTCCACTTCGACAAGGGCACCCCCATGGAGGAGGAGTCCTACACCCTGGTGACCACGGCATGGCCCGACCGCATGGACGACCTGCTCAAGGACGAGCGCACCCGCATCACCGCGCTGGATGTGCCCTGCACCGAGGATGAGAAGTGCCTGACCTTTGAGACCGCTCACGTTACCCTGAAGCTGTTCAAGAAGCCGTTCCATTTTGAGATGTACGACAAAGAGGGCAAGCTGCTGTATCAGGATCTGCGGGAGCGCGCGTTCGAGAAAGACCAGATCGGCCGCCTGACCCACTTCTCCAAGGTGGACCGCGAGTATGACCACTTCTTCGGCTTTGGCGAGAAGACCGGCCACCTGGACAAGAAAGGCCGCCGCCTGCGCATGTCCCCCAAGGACGCCATCGGCCACGACCCCGAGACCGGCGACCCGATGTACAAGCACATTCCGTTCTACATCCGTGTGAACGAGAAGGACCGCCGCCCCATCGGCCTGTTCTACCACAACTCCTATGACTGCGTCTTCGACCTGGGCGAGGAGCTGTCCGGTTACTGGGAGCGCTACTGCTACTACCAGACCGACGGCGGCGACATCGACCGGTTCCTGCTGGCTGGCCCCACCCTGCCGGATATCCTCAACGAGTACACCCTGCTGACCGGCCGCAGCGCTCTGCCCACCAAACAGTCTCTGGGCTACTGCGCTTCCACCATGTACTATGCGGAGCTGGAAAAGAACTGCGATGAGGAGATCTACAAGGTCATCGACAAGCACGAGAAAGAGGGCATCCTCATCGACAACTTCTGGCTGGCTTCCGGCTATTCCAGCGGCGAAGAGGACAACCTGCGCTATGTGTTCAACTGGAACCACAAGCGCTTCCCGGACCCCAAGAAGTTCTTTGAGAACATGAATGCCCGCGGCATCAATGTCATCCCCAACCTGAAGCCGGGCATCCTGAAGCGTCACCCCTACATCGACCTGTTCGAGAAGAACGATGTCTTCATCAAGACCCCGGACGGCAAGGCTCCGTACTATGGCCGCTGGTGGGGCGGCGAGGGCCGCTTCTTCGACTTCACCGGTCCCAAGGGCCGCGATACCTGGAAGCAGCTGCTGGAGGAGAACATCCTCAAGATGGGCACCAAGACCGTCTGGAACGACAACTGTGAGATGGACGGCGTCGAGGACCGGGACGCCCAGTGTGACTTCGAGGGCGCCAAGGGCACCATGGCAGAGCTGAAGATCATTCACTCCAACATGATGGCTCACCGCCAAGCAGGCTCTGGCCGAGGTCTACCCCGGCGAGCGTCCCTACATCATCAACCGTGCAGGCTACGCCGGCATCCAGCGCTATGCACAGGTCTGGGGCGGCGACAACCTCACCGACTGGCGCACCGTCAAGTTCAACATTGCCACCATTCTGGGCATGGGCCTGTCCGGCTGCTCCAACATGGGCTGCGACATCGGCGGCTTTGCCGGCCGTGCGCCCGAGGGTGAGCTGCTGCTCCGCTGGCTGCAGAACGGCGTGCTCCAGCCCCGCTTCTGCCTGAACTCCGCCAACAACGACAACACCGTCACCCAGCCCTGGATGTATGAGGAGAACCTGCCCTACATCCGCGAGGCTTACAAGCTGCGTTACCGCCTGATGCCCACCCTGTACTCCCTGATGTACGAGAGCAACCAGGACGGTATGCCGGCATGGCGCCCGCTGTTCCTGGAGTTCCCGGACGATCCCAAGTGCTACACCGACAAGAACCTGACCTTTATGTTCGGCAAGAGCATCCTGGTGGCAAACGTGGTGGAAAAGGGTGCAACCACCCGCACCATCTACCTGCCCGCCGGCTGCAAGTGGTACGATATGAGCGACAACCTGCGCGAGTATGAGGGCGGCCAGACCATCGAGATCCCGGTCACTCTGGCAAGCATTCCCATGTTCCTGCGCGGCAGCGCTATCGTGGCCACCAGCGAGGACGTCAAGCACATCCTCCGCGACACCATGCATCAGCTCGACCTGCTGGTCGCCGCCGAGACCGACACCAGCTTTGTGCTGTATGACGACGACGGCCACACCGAGGACTACAAGAACGGTGTCTACGCCAAGACCACCATCGACATCAAGGCCGGCGACCGCACCGATATCCACTTCTCCACCGAGGGCACCTACGAGTCTCCTGTGGAGCGCATGACCATCAAGCTGGTCAGCAAGAAAAAGGGTGCGTTCTGGGCCAGCGTGGATGGCGAGCAGCTCACCCGGTACATCGTCCGCGATGGCTGGGAGGAAGCAGAGTCCGGCTGGTACTACAACCTGTCTGACCGCACCATCTGGGTCAAGTTCAACAAGCCTGCCAAGAAAGACTTCACCGTCACCATCTCGACCGAGAAGTTCGACCTCATCGGCATGGCTGAAGACTAAACTGCCACTTCCAATCTTCTTCTATAAAAAGGCCGAGGCCTGTGGGAAAGCTCCCGCAGGCCTCGGCCTTTCTTTTGGTTTTGTTATTCTTCCCGCTTGAGCATCCGGCGCACCATGAACATGCAGTACAGCATGGCCAGGCCCCAGGCAAAGGGGTTGGAAAGGCAGATGCCAACATAGCCCAGGCCTGTTTTCACGGCCAGCAGGCCGCCCAGGCTGCGGCCGATGAGCTCGCCCACGCCGGAAATGATGGCCTGCACGCTGTAGCCCAGGCCCTGCAGCGTGTTGCGGAAGATCATCAGCAGGCCATGGAAGCAGAACAGCAGACTCATAATGGCCAGGTACTGGATGGCTCCGGCGGTCACGGCGGGGTCTGCATCGCCCAGCACCAGCCCCACGGCGTAAGGCTTGACGAAGAAGATGACGACCCAGGCGGCCACGCAGTAGGTCAGCTGGATCGTGCAGCCGTCCTTGATGCCCTGCTGGATGCGGTCGGTGCGGTGGGCACCATGGTTCTGACCGACATAGGTGGCCATGGCCATGCCCACGCTCTCCATGGGCAGGGTGAACATCTGGCGGATCTTCTCACCGGCGGTCTGGGCGGCTACCGCGGTACTGCCCAGCAGGTTGATGGCGTCCTGCATGATGACGGCGCCAATGGCCGAGACGGAATACTCAAAGCCCATGGGAAAGCCGATGTAGGCCAGCCGCTTACAGTGCCCGGCGGAGAGCAGGCTGCTCTGACCCCGGAACGTGAGCTCCTCCTGCTTGGCCGTCCGGGTAAAGAACCAGAACGCGCACAGCCCGCCGCTGAGCAGCTGGCTGAGGACGGTGGCAATGGCCGCGCCGTCCCGCCCATGCCTATGGAGACGATGAGCAGGTAATCCAGCCCGATGTTCAGTACGCTGGCCGCCAGCAGGAAATAGAACGGGTGCTGGGAGTCGCCCATGGCGCGGAGCACACTGGAAGCGTAGTTGTACAGCACCGTGGCCGGGATGCCCAGGAAGATGATCCGGATGTAAAGCACGGCGTCCGCGTACAGCTCTTCCGGCGTGTGGATGAGCTGGAGCAGCGGGCCCGCCATCAGGGTGGTGAAGAGGGTGAACACCACGCTCAGCACCACGCAGAGCAGGGCACCGTTGAACAGGTATTTCCGCAGGCCGCCCTGATCCTTGGCACCGAACGTCTCGGCTACCGGGATGCCAAAGCCCACGCAGGCACCCTGCACAAAGCCCAGGATGAGGAAGTTGAGGGAGTAGGTGGTGCCTACCGCACCCAGTGCGTCGGTGCCCAGGCACCGGCCCACAATGACGGTGTCCGCAAAGCTGTACAGCTGCTGGAACAGGGTGCCCAGCACCAGCGGCAGCGCAAACCGCAAAATCTGGAACAACGGCTTGCCCACCGTAAGGTCCGTGGTGCCGGACTTGCGTTTTGAGGTCGTTTCCATAAAAAGAGACTCCTTATCTTAAAATGATTTGAGGATATTGTACCATGGAGATCCGGTGCGGCCAAACAGGTTTTTGTGATGGAAACCATGTTTTTTGTGATGCAGGCTTTACTTCCAACTTCTAGAGATTTGTGGTAATATAATCAATAAGAACAGAAAAGAGGGACGCGGATGCTCAGACAAAAGCCGGAACTGAATATCATCTACATCTCGGAGCGGATGCGGCACAGTCTGCAGCCCGTTGCCCGCAGCAGCCTGACGGCGGTGGTGGCTCCCATGGGCTACGGCAAGACCACCGCCATCAACTGGTACCTGAACGAGCGCGGCCGGGAGGGAGCCGCCGTGCTGCGGGTGAGCATCTACTCCGCCAACCGGGCCATCTTCTGGAAAAGCCTGCAAAAGGCGTTTGCGCAGGCCGGGCTGACCGTGCTGGAGGGGTACGAGTGCCCCACGGACGCCAGCGGCGCGGCCCTGCTGCTGGACGACCTCTGCACCGCGCTGGCCGGGGAGCGGGAGATCGATCTCTTTCTGGATGACTTCCACCTGCTCCGGGACGAGCAGGCCGCCGCGTTCCTCTGTGCACTGGCCAACCGACTGCCGGGCAACGCCCACCTCGTGGTGGCCAGCCGGAACGATTTCCTGCCCCAGGGCGAGATCCTCCGCCTGGGGCAGCGGCTCCACCGGGTGGGGGCCGACCAGCTGCGGCTGAACGAGAAAGAGTTATCCGCCTACGTCCGCCGCTGCGGCATGGAGCTGACGGAGCCCCAGCGGGAAACCTTGCTCCACTCCTGCGAGGGCTGGTTCTCTGCCATCTACCTCAATCTCCACGCGCTGGCGGAGCGGGGCACCCTGCTGCCCACCAGCTCGGACATCTATGCCATGTTCACCGCGGCCATGATCGAGTCCCTGTCTCCGCAGCGGCAGGAGTTTTTGGCCGTGATGGGCCTGGCCGATGAGTTTACGGTGGAGATGGCTTCTGCCGTGACCCGGATGCCGGACGCCGAGCAGGTGCTGCTGGCCCTGACGCGGCAGAACGCCTTTGTCACCCGCCTGCCGGACGGCGAGAGCTTCCGGTTCCACCACATGATGAAAGAATGCGCCGAGCGGCTGTTTGCCCAGCTGCCCGCCCCGCGGCAGGCGGCGGTCTGGGAACGGTATGGCCGCTGGTACGAGGCCAAGCGGCAGTATCTGCCCGCCCTGCGTGCCTACGAAAAATGCGGGGATTATGACGCCGCCCTCCATGTCATTGAGGAGGACGCCGGCATCCTGCTGGCATCCCTCGGCCCGGCGGAGCTGCTGGAACGGCTGGGCCGCTGCCCGGTGGACGCCCTTAAGCGGCACCCGCTGGCCATTCTGGTGCTGATGCGCCGGATGTTCACCTGCCAGCAGATCCCCAAAATGATGGAGCTCAAGGCCCTGCTGGAAGCCGCCGTGCGGGAGCACCCGGAGCTCCCGGCCCAGGAGCGGGGCAACCTGCTGGGCGAGTGCGACCTCATCCTGAGCTTTCTGATGTACAACGATATCACCCGGATGAGCCGCCTCCACCGCAGTGCCAGCCGCCAGATGACCCGCCCTGCCGTTACCCTGCGCAACAGCGGCAGCTGGACGTTCGGTTCCCCCTCGGTGCTGATGATGTACTACCGTGCTCCCGGGGAGCTGGGCAAGGAGCTGGCCGAGATGTACGAGTGTATGCCCCATTATTATAAGATCACCCAGGGCCACGGGCAGGGGGCCGAGCTGGTGATGGATGCCGAGGCAGCGTTCATGCAGGGACATTTTGAGCGGGCGGTCCTGCTGCTGGAACGGGCCCGGGTGCGGGCGGCTTCCCGCGGGCAGGAGAACATGGCCCTCTGCTGTGATTTCCTCGCCCTGCGGCTTTCCCTCTGCGGGCAGGCAGGGGAGCCGTTTGATTTCGAGGCCCGCCGTGCCGCCCTCCTCCAGCGGCACGATGCCGTTCTGCTCCACCTGCTGGAGAGCATCGAGGCCTATTACTACGCCCTGCTTGGCCGCACCGATGCCGTGCCCGAGGTCTTCCGGGAGCATCGTCTTGCCTCCGTGAGTTACTTTGCCCTCTGCCGCCCCATGATGGAAATGATCGAGCTGCAGGTCTGGCTGGCACAGGGGCAGGCAGTCAAGGTGCTGGCCCGCTGTGAGGAGCTGCTGGCCGCCTGCCAGCGGTTCCACTATGGGCTGGTGGCCCTCCATGTCCGGGTGCAGATGGCGGCAGCGTACGGACTGTATGGCCAGCCTGCCGAGGCCCGGGCTGCTCTGGAGCAGGCGCTGGCAGAGGCCGCGCCGGATGGCTTCTGGATGCCGCTGGCCGAAAATTACCGCTATCTGGCCCCGCTGCTGGCGCAGGGCGGCTGGGGCAGTGCCCAGCCGCTGGTGGAGCGGGCCATCGCTCTGGGGCAGCGGTACGAGGCCCGGCGCGCCCAGCTCAACGGCTCGGCAGACCGCCCGGCCATTGCCGCCGCACTGACCGAGAAAGAGCTGGCCCTTGCCCGGCTGGTGGCCCAGCGCCGCACCAACAAGGAGATCGCCGAAACACTCCACCTCTCGGAGGGAACGGTCAAGCAGTACATCAACCAGCTGTACGCCAAGCTGGACATCGGCGGGGCCGTGCGAAACAAGCGCACCCAGCTGGCGGCCCTTTTTGGCACAAAATACTAACCAAAGGTTAATAGGAATTTTGTGGGCTCTGTGGTAGAGTAAAATCAAACCACAGGGCTTTTTTTTTCTTTGGATTTTCCTGCACCAGAAGGAGGCGTGTAAAATGAAAGAACAAACCACCCGAACCCCGCCCAAACTGCGCGTCCTGAGCGCGTTTCTGGCGGTGGCCATGCTGTTGACCCTGCTGCCCGCGGCAGCGTTTGCGGCACCGGCTCCGGAGAGCGATTTTGAATATGGCGCGAGTAACGGCAGGGCGATCATCAGGAAATACAAAGGCGCTGGCGGAACGGTAGAGATCCCCGCCACGCTGGGTGGATATCCAGTGACGGGCATTAAGATGCAGGCATTTATAGAATGCACCAGCCTGAAAAGTGTTTCGATGCCGGAAAGCATGACATGGATCGGCGACAGTGCATTTGCAGGCTGTACGGGCCTTAAGCAGGTGGAATTCTCTCCAAATCTCACAACCATCGGGCCAAATTCATTCTACTCTTGCAATGGCCTGACCAGTGTGGTGGTTCCGGATAAAGTGACGAGCATAGAATCTTTGGCTTTTTTTGGATGCCTGAATCTTGAGAGCATCACCATTCCTGCCAGTGTGACAAATCTAGATTCGACCTTTGTATTTGGGTGCACAAATCTGAAAAAGATCGAGTTTAAGGGGACGCAGGAACAGTGGAATGCGTTGTCGATCAATCCCAAGTACCTGCCGGTTGGTGTGAGCATCGTCTGCGCGGACGGTACCATTGGCGGCGGAGGCGACCCCAATGTGAAAAATTATTCTCTTACGGTCTGCGGCAAGGCCGTTACCAGCGCGAATTGCGAGAACATTCTGGAAGACCCGGCGGGGACAACGCCCCGGGCAGTGTATGACCCGGACAGCAAGACCCTGACCCTGAGCGGTACCATCAAGGCTGCCGCGGCGGATACCGAACAGACCGGTGCCATCATCAAAACGGAGGATGCACTGACCATCACGGGCAATGCGGCTCTGGAATGGGACGGCGGGGATTCCGATGATGCTCCTATGGGAATTCTGGCAGCTGGTGTTACAGCAGAGACCGGAAAGCTGACCCTTTCGGGCGCGGTGCTGGAGATCACAGCGGGTGCGGGCGGCATTGATCTGCTGGGCTCTCTGACGATCGAGAACCAGACGAGGCTGACGGTTAAAAGCGGAGGAAAATGCATCGAAGCGGGAGGAACGCTGGAAATTTCCAACTCTCAACTGGATCTGGACACTGTGGACGACGCAATCCGGGTCGGCAGCACAGCCCGCATCGAGAATTCCACCCTTACGATCACCGGCCTGGACGAGTACAACGACGAGGGCGGCATGCATGCGTTGATCACGGAAGACGGCGATCTGATTGTGGAAAACAGCACGATCACGGCGATGGACACTGGAGATGAAGGCTATTATTACCAATATGGTCTCCGGCTGGGCGGCAAACTGGAAGTATCGGACAGTGTCCTGACACTGGGAGCACAGAACTGTGCAATTCATGCGGACAGCATGGAAGCCCGGGGCTCTAATAGTAAGATCACTGCTGCCGTGGACGATGAAAATTCCGTTCCCGTTCAGGTGGATGATACCGCGGTCATCCTGCACGATGATTTGGAAGTGACGGAGGGCGCGCTCAATACGGAATGCCCCAAAGTGGTCATTGAACACGCATCTCCTCACAAAGTCGAGGGCGATTACACCTACGAGATCACCACGGACGGCAATGTCCGCATCCTTGCTTACGATGGCAGCGAGGCTGACGTGGTCGTGCCCGCAACGCTGGGTGGCCGGAACGTCACGGAGATCGGCAACTCTGCAAGACCTGTTTTTGATGCAAATGCGGCCATCCGCAGCATCACGTTCCCGGACACTCTCAAAGAGATGAGCGGCCTCCCGCTGTTCCATGAATGCGAAAACCTTGAGACCATCACCATCCCGGCCAGTGTGACCGGAATGAATTTCCACTCGGTGGCGGATTGCTTTATTTTCAACTGCCCCAACCTGAAGACCATCATTTTCAAAGGGACCCGCGCCCAGTGGGAAGCCATTGAAAAAGAGTCTGTGAATCTGGACGGTATCACGGTGCGGTGCAGCGATGACAACGTTGATCCTGTGCAGCCTGACCCGGGCGACCCCGACGACAAAGACGTCTTCCTCCAGTTTGAGGACTGCTCTGTGGACGTCGAGAAACCGGACGGCACCACCCTGCACTTTGATGCTCTTACCGGTGTCATACAAAGTCAGCGGCTGCCAAAGGGCGCAAAGGTGACCATCACGCTGGATGAAAAGGCCATCCCGGAGGGGATGAAGTTCTCCTGCTGGGTGTTTGATCCCCGCCCGGAAGACCTGATGGAGGACGGCACCACTGCCACCTTTACCATGCAGGAGGACATTGGCGTTCTGGCCAAGTTCTCCACGCTGGAAGAGGATGATTCCAGTGCCGACTTCGGCACCATCGCGGCTGCAACCGCTGTCGTGGGCGTCGTGGGTGCCACGGCCTACCTCGTGGGCACCGAGGTGGCCCTGAACCAGCTGCTGCCGGCAGGCACCTCCGTGCCGCAGGACCGCGCCCAGCTGGCCCTCCTGCTCTGGAACGCTGCAGGCCGCCCGGAGCCTGCCGCACTGCCCGCCTTTGCGGACGTGACAGACCCCGACACGGCCAAAGCGGCCCAGTGGTGCATGGAAGCAGGCTTCTTCCAGCCTCGTGAGGACGGCAATTTCAAGCCCGGCAAGCACGTTTCCCGCTGGAAAGTGCTCCGCACCTATCAGCGAATCGTAAAATAACCTCTCAGGCACCGAGCGCAAGCGAGGATGACGGACAGGTTGAAAAAAGGCAGAGCCCCTGTGCACCACGCGCGGGGGCTTTGCCTTTTTTCGTATGAAACAAACTTTTGCCTAAAAAACAAGCTTGAATACAACAAATTACCCTGTAAGCAGCCCTGAATTGACAGCTGGATAGTGATTTTTTGCGTCAACGGACCGGTTTGATGCAGTTTTTAATTGCCGATGGGAAAAGCACGGAAAATTTGCTTGACAAGAAATAAACTTTTGTAATAAAATAAGAATGAAATTCTATTTGAAAAGGAACCGGAGACAGTTCACGCAATGGGAGCTGTGCCGGGTCTTCTTTTTTCTGGGATAAAAACACCAACAACAGGAAAAAGGCGGAAACTATGGCAGAAAATTTGCAGGAATATTATAAGCGGATGGCGGAGGCCATTGACACCCAGCTGGAGCAGAAAGGGAAAGCCGCGCTGTTCTATCCCGTTGGAAGCGGCAGCGGGCGGATCGTCTGGGCGTGGATCAACGCTCACCCGGACGCGGCCGTGATCTGGGTGGTGCCCGGGGAGACCCGGCGCGGGATGCGGCTGGAAGAAGCCAAACGGATCGGCCAGGAGATCCCGCCCCGGGTGCAGCTGATCCACTGTGAGGACAATACACCGCAGCGCTGGCTGGAGCTGGCCAAGATCCGCCCGGCCTGCATCATCCTGGATGGCTCGCGGGAGTTTACGGCATTTCCGTGTGGAGAGCGTGTCCGCTGGCTGCAGCGGTTCAGCCCGCAGGCGAAGCTGCTGGGCCTCATCGACACCGACCAGCCTGTCAGCTGCTGCCTGGCGGAAGCCATGTTTCAGGGGGCGGGCACGTTCTCCATTTCGCTGACGGAAGCGCTGGCCCGGGGCCTTGTCACGCCGCCTGCCGCGGATACCGTGCTCCTCTGGCCCGCCGAGACGGCGCTGGAAGAATTCCGCATCCAGATGAAGCAGTGGAACGCCGCGGGCGTCCCAGGCGTGGGTGAAAAAGTTTTCACCAATCTTCGCCGCGCGGTGGAAAAATGCGGCCCGGCGCTGCCCCGGCTGCGGGAGGCTCTGCCCAAGGGCAAGCAGCTGGTCCTGTGTGAGGACGCCGCTGCCATGCGGCGGGTGACGGAAAATCTGGAAGCCCTCTTCGGCCCGGACACAGAAGCCACCATCCTGAAAGACGGCTGGGATCAGGAGATGGCCGTGCGGTTTGCGGCTTCCCCGGCGCGGGGCGCGCAGGTGCTGGTCACCGTCAGCACCCCCGGCGGGCTGGCGCGGCTGGCCGGAATGGCGGGTGCCGTGCTGGTCCGCTCCACCGGGCTGGAACAGAACCACCGCCGGATGCTGGCCCGGGCACTGGCGCTCTGCGGGGACTCCGCCCCGCTGGTGGAGCTCAACGTCTCGTTTGCGGGTCTGCGCAATGCAGAGGATCTGGTACAGGGGACGGAACAGGCCGGCGGCACCGGGTTCCCGCTGGTGGAGCCGTACCAGGCCTGCATCCGTCCGGCCCGCCAACTGCAGCGCCAACTGGACGCTCAGTGGGAGCAGGCCTTTGCAGCCGCCAAAGAGGCCGCCGCAAAAGGGGATATCAATGAGCTGCCCCGCGGCTTTACCACGGAAGCCGGCTTTGGGCTGGGCCGCTGGCTGGAGCTGCAGCGACAGATCCAGGCCGGGGAAAAGCCCGGCCGCCTGACCGCCGAGCAGGCCGCCCGGCTGGAAAAGCTGGGCATCGCCTGGAAACAGCGGATGGAGCAGGCCTGGGAGCGGGGCTATGCCGCAGCCCGGGAGTACCGCGGAGAATACGGGAACCTGATGGTGCCGGTCCGCTACCGGGATAAAAACGGCTTTGCCCTGGGCGAGTGGATCGTTTACAACCGTCAGCGGTTCCTCGGCAACAATCTGTCCACCGACCGTGCCGAGCGGCTGGAATCGCTGGGCATGGTGTGGGACACCGTGCAGGACATCTGGGAGCAGAGCTACTGCGCGGCTGTCCAGTATTGGCTCGACCACGGCACGCTGGAAGTGCCGGTCAAGTACACCACCCCGGAGGGCGTGGCTCTGGGCGTCTGGCTGGGCAGCCAGCGGGCCGCCTACAAAGGCGGGCACCATCAAGCCGGTGCAGAAAGCCTGGCTGGAGGCGCTGGAAGTGGACTGGACGAACCGGAACGACCGCAAGTGGCAGGCCGCTTATGATGCCGCCGCGCGGTATTATCAGGCCCATGGCGACCTGAACGTCCCCTCGGAGTACATCGACCCGGACGGCATCCTGCTGGGCAAATGGATCGCCCGCCAGCGCTACGCCTGGCAGAACCCGGACCGCAGCAGCGCGCGCCTTACCCCGGAGCGCAAGGCCCTGCTGGACCAGCTGGGCATGGTGTGGCAGAAGCCGGATTCCTGGCAGCATCGCTATGAGCTGGCCGCTGCCTACAAGGCCGCCCACGGCAGCCTGGAGCTCCCGGCCCAGTACCGCACGGAAGAAGGGATCTGGCTGGGCAGCTGGCTCAGCCGCCAGAAGCAGCTGCTCCAGAAAGGGGATAAGAGCCTGCGCGGTGAGCGGGTCAAAGCCCTGAAAGAGCTCTTCCGGGGCGAGCCGGAGCGCCGGAGCGGGGCTGTCCGCACCCGTGCCCGCTGCAGCGTGCGGGAGCGGAACTGGCTCAACAACTACCGCCATGCCAAGGCCTACGCCAAGCGCCGGGGAGATCTGCTGGTCCCTGCCAGCTATGTGGATGAAACGGGGTTCCGCCTTGGCGT
>VOFD01001647.1_pt1 | contig 30383 bp, 44 predicted proteins | sample 5384101 | NCBI WGS metagenome assembly VOFD01 (sample SAMN12384723, study PRJNA508395) | human gut metagenome | isolation source: healthy gut C | host: Homo sapiens
TTAATGAACCGACGCCACGTACGTAGATGGCAGCAGCATCTTTACCTGGTTGTCCGGTAGTCTGTACGGAAGATACACCCGGCAATGCTCCTGCGAGGAGGTTCGTGATACTTGTTGCCGGAGATTTGATCAACTCTTTGTTGTCAATGGAGGAGACGGCACTGGTAAGCATGCGCTTGTCCTGATTACCGTAGGCGATAGCTACAACTTCCACTTCACCGAGGTTCTGTGCATCTTCTTTTTAAGGAAACATTGATGATTGTCCTGTCTCCGACCACGATCTCCTGGGTTACATACCCGATAAAGGAAATGTTCAATACGGATTTTTTGCTTGGGGCGACGATCGTAAAGTTACCGTCAAAGTCTGTGATTGTCCCAATGCTCGTGCCTTTCACAGTCACATTAGCTCCGGGAACGCCTTCTTTGAGTGTTTCATCCGTTACTCTACCCTTAATTGTGATACCTTCCAGGGGGCAAGGCATACATCAACGGTATGAATAAAAGAAACGTAACAAGAAAGCAGAATCTTAAATTGAGCGCGTTTCTCATACTGTTTAATTTGATAGGTTAATAATATATTTAGTTTATAGTTAGGTCAACCGGGTTGGGGGTGACTTTTATTCTCTTTATTCTCTCTTCAGTTTCTAAATATATCCTTTGCTTATGTGCAATAAAGGTTAACTTCATTTATCTTTTTAATGATGATGCAAAATAGGGGTGATGTGAAAAAATGGACGTGCAATATTCACTAAATTAGGTGCACAAATAGCTAGAAACACTATCTGTAACAAATGGGTAGACCTTGATACAAAATTATAGACGGAATGGAAAAGGAGGCTTTGTAAGGAATAAAAAAAGCCCATCCTGTTATGTTGCACATAGGCAATAACAGGATGGGCATCTGATTGGTTCTTCTCTTTGGAGAATATGTCTTGTCTAGAAGCTGAAGCTTAATCCTCCCAGGAAGTTAAGACCTTCTGTAGGATAGCCCAGATAATACTGGTATTTCTTATTGAGGATATTATTAATCCGGGCATACACGGATACTCCTTTGAACACATTATAGCTGGCTCCGGCATGCAGGTCGCTGACTGCTGCGGCTTTAATGCCTTCTACCTTTGTGCGTCCGATATAATCGTAACCGAGATTGATATTCAGTCCTGTGATCGGGCGGAAGTCTGCGCTGAAATTAATTTCGCAGGCGGGTTTCATATACAGGCTGTATTTTTCTTTTTCGCATCCCAGTTACGGTAAGTTCCAGCAGCGAACAATGCAATGAGGTCTTTGTATTCATAGCTGATCTTCATACCAGCGTAGAAGTTGTTGGCATTGCTAAATTCCAGATTCAGATATTGATGTGCTGTGACCGGGGACGAGGAATTCCCTTCCTGAGCATCACCGGCAAGTGAGGGATCATAGTTGACAAATGTTTCTTCCTGCACCTCAAAGAAATCGTCTTTCAAATCCTGATAACCGCCATACAGATTAATCCATAATCCGGGATAAGGACTCGCTTTAAATCCTATTGCTGCATTCAGCTGTTCGTACGTATCGAGAATAGGGCCTGCCGGCAAGGCATAAGGACAGATCGTTTCCAGTCTGCGGAAATCGTTGACCAGCTTGCCTCCGGTAGCTTGCGCATAGAGTACGTAGCTGTCGGAGAAGATATACTGTGCTATTACATCCGGAGACACGCGGAATGATTTACCGCTGCCGAATGAGATATCCACATTGGCTCCTGCACGCAGGTTCCAGCTGTCGCTGCTGAGTTTATAATGCGGATTCAGTGCCAGAGCGGTACGGTTCTCGTATACCTGGAGGTCGTCAGCAAGTTTCAGGTCTTTATTGTAGATGAGATTACGCATGTCCAATCCGATGTTGATGCTCTGTTCGTCGCCGATAGCGCCGCTGATCAATCCTTTGGTATGCACTTGTGTTTCTCTGACTTTGTCATTGAAAAAGAAAGTGTTATTGTTCTGACGGTTGTACATCATCAGATTGGTTTCCGCTTCGAACTGTATGGGATAATTTTCATCTGTCGATTTTACTCCCAGATGGAAGTCTCCTGAAGTAAACTTCTGCTTGCCGGGCTGAACCGGAGAAAGGTTGAAATTGCTGAGTCCGAAATTAGCGGCGATGTTGAAATCTACCTTGTTGAACTGATGGATATAATCGATATTCGCACGGGTACGGTAATAATAAGCATTCCATTTCGTGTCTGTTTCCGGCATAGTCAGTTTGCCATCCATTCCGTCCATCTGAAAGCGGACGTTCAGCTTGTCCCTGTCCGACAGACGGAACAGGTAATTGGCAAGGAGATCCAGATTACCGTAGTTTCCATATCCGGCGCGTATATATCCGGGCTTGCTGCCGGGCTGCACTTCCGTTCCTACATAGGGACGCATCAGGTCGGCAGGGATAGAGGTAGCCGGGAAGAAAGTAGTGGCATATTCCACTTCCTTTTTGCTGACGGTAGGTTCTTCCACTTTGGGTAGCACATTCACTTTGGAAGCATCCAGAATGTCGGGATTATATTCCTGTTCTACGACGACCGTGCGGTTCATGGTCGTATCTTTCGGCTGAGTATTCTGTGCCTGGAGGTTGAACGGCATCAGAAATGCCAGTGTAAAAGCCTCCTGCTATATAAAGAGTTCGTTTCATACTTTTCAATCTTTACTTGTTTAGTTTCTTTAGTCTGTCTTCAATCATGCTCTCGATATCGTCATTGCCCTGGTAATTCTGTTGCAGACTCAGCAGATACTGGCGTGCGTCGAGGTCTTTACCCATAGCGACATATACGTCCGACAGGAGGACAAAGCTGCGTGCCAGCCAATAAGCGTGTGGCGTACTCTGTTCGATGTAGTTGAGCAGCTCTTTTTCTGCCGCCGCATATTCTTTGGCATCGTAAAGTGCTTGGGCAACCTGGTATTTAGCTTCGGCACCATAAGAATTACGGGTATCCTTGGCCAGTTCGCGGAAATCATCCAATGCTTTCTTGTCCGCTTTCTGATTCTTATAAGCTTTTGCGCGATAATAAAGAGCTTCGTTTTTCAGTTCCGGACTAAAGCTTGGCTTCAGCCAGCACCTCGGTAGCCGCGTGAATCGTTTCTACGTCGTCTCTCAGCAGGAAGGCACAGCGCAGGATGCCGGTTTCGGCAAGCTGGCGGCGTTCTACATTGGTCGCTTTTTCTTTCAGCATCTTGTAGCTTGCCAGAGCTTCTGCCATCTGTTGCTGGTTGAACTGTACTTCCGCACGCATGATCAGCGCTTCTTCTGCGAATGGATTATTCGGATATTCAAGCAATTTTCCGGAGTGGAGGAGCCCCATATCATAATTCTTCTGCTCATTTCCAATCTGGCAGAGGTAATAATGTGCATTCAGGCTAAATGCTCCTTCTGGGAAAGTTTGCAGATATTTATTAAGGCTGCTCTTGGCTTCTTCTGTTCTGCCACGTGCATAAATCTTTTCGGCAGCCGCATACGTAAGTGAGTCCTGTTCGCTGGCGTCAAAGCGGATATGTCCCGGCATGGCATTGGCAAGAGCCGCAAATTCATCGATACGGTTGAGATCTACATAGATAGATTTTATATCGCGCATTGCCAGGCGGGCTTCTTCGCTGCCCGGATATTTCTCAATCACTTGTTTGTACGCATTGATTGCCTGGTCGAAGTTGCCGTTCTGATAATACAGCAAACCGATTTCTGCAGCGGCTTTCCTGCTGACGGGGCTTTCGGGATATTTCTCCAGCAATTCCTTGAAAGAAGTAATAGCCTGACTGTTGTTATCCATCAGTACATATGAACGCCCCTTTTTCGTAGATGGCATTCACTGCGTATGGAGAAGAAGGATATTTGCCGACCAGCCTGTTCAGAAGAGTGATCTTACCGGTATAGTCTTTCTGTAAACCGGATACCAGTGCCAGCTGATAGAATGAGTAATCGCCGGAAGGAGTATTCATTTGTTCGGCTTGCGAGTAGTAGTGCTTGGCTTCTTCAAAGTTGCGCACATTCAGATGACAGTCTCCGATACGGTTGTAGGCATCTGCAAGCGCTGTTCTGTTTTCGCCTTTTTCCAGTTGGATATATTTTTGGAAATAATTGCTTGCCTGTGTATAGTCCTTGCGGTGGAAAGCAATGTATCCTAAGTTGTAGTTGGCGAGCGCATACATTTCATTATTTGGCTGCGTGGTCAGTTGCAGGTAAGCGTTGAAATCGCGGGCGGCTTCCATCATCCGGTTGAGGCGGTAGTAAGATTCTCCGCACCAGTAGTAAGCGTCCGCCTTTGTCTGGCGGTTGTACTGCCCGATGGTGATGGACTGGTTCAGATATTGAGAGCCTGTTCGAAATTGGCATTGGCAAACGACTGTGTACCCAGTTGGAAGAGAATCTTTTGTTTGGCTTCCATGATCTGTGCACTCGGCTTGGCAATCCGTTCGATTGACTTTAAAGCAGCTTCGTAGCTGCGGGTATTTATATAGACTTCTACCAGATAGTTGCTTACTTTTTCTCGGCATACGGAGAAGTCGGGAATTCATTGAGAAATTTCTCAAAAGCAGTAACCGATTCACCGAAAGCGGAGTAGGACGTTTCGTGCAGGCAAAGTGCATAGTTATAAGCGGCCTGTTCCTTAATCTGCAGGTTGGCGTTGGAGGCGGCTGCCTGTTCGAAAGCCATACGTGCCTTGTTCTTTTTCTGCCAGTTGCAGGTAAGAGAGTCCCATGTGCAGGTAAGCATTCTGGGTCAGGGCATCGTTGGCGGTCGTCACTTGTCCCAGCATTTCGGCTGCTTTGGAGTAGACTTTTGTCTGGTAATAGGAGAGTCCCAGCATATAAAGTGCATCCCGGCGGGGAGCAGAGTGATCTCTGTCCAGATAGCCGGTGAATGCTTCCACTGCCTGGTGATATTGTCCGAAATGGTAGTAAGCGTCTCCCCAGAATGCGGTACATCTCGGCAGCGTGCTCGTTGTTCGGATAGGCAGACAGATAATTTTGTGCTACGATCTGTGCCTTGTCATAATTCTTTTTGATAGCATAGATTTCTGCTATGTAGTAAGGTACGAGTTCTTTGTACTTCGGGTCGTCCTGCAAAGGGAGGAAGTCTTTCAACGCTTCATCATAGCGCTTCTGAGTGTAGCGGATATAAGCGAGATAGTAACTGCAGTCCTTTGCATATTTGGGACTGCTGGCACGTAACGTTTCGAACCAGATGGCGGCCTCTTTCAGATTATCAGTCTTCATGTAGCAGGTTGCCAGTTGGTAGGTGCGGTCGTCGCGCTCCTCATTTCCCAGTAGATCGAGCCGTGTAGAATTAAAGAGTGCCAGGGCCTCATCATATTTCCCTTCATAGAAGTAGCAGGAAGCCAGTAGTGAATAGATTCGGTTGGCGTAGGGAGTATCCGGATAACAGTCGAGGTACTTGCGCAGTAACTCGATGCGGTTTTTTGTCTTTCAGTTCATAAGCCGAACTGACTAACATATATTCTGCGTCCTGAAGGAGACTTGCTGTTGGCTTTTGCTTTACAAATGCTTTCAATGCAGGTATGGCAGCTGCATAATTTTTTTCCTGGAAAAGTTCTTTCCCTTCTTTATAAAGGTTGACAGGAGAGGTTATCTTTTCGCTTGTCTGTGCGGAGATGGCAATTGGTGCACAACACAACAAGGTGCAGATAATTCGTGATATTCTTTTTCTTCATAATCTAGTGTTTTGACAAAAATACGACTATATCTTCCAACGAAAACCCTTTGAAAGTTATTTTATAATCATTTAAATCTTTATGTAAATTATCTCTCATCCATTTTGAATCCGAAATACTTATTCTTTTTGGACTCTTTTTTATCTTCCTGATGAGAGTAATTAAGTCTGATGTTGAATTTCATGTGATTGTTGTTTTATAATTATTGGTGGTTACAAAAGATAATACGAATCTTAGTATTTTCCTCATTTAAAACGTTTTCTGATACCCAAAAGTTTAGTGCCCCTTTTTTAGTTAATTGTGTTGAGCCAGAAACTGTACAAGTCCCCGCCGAATGGAATCCAGCCCGAAATCTTCCGGACGTATCTCTGATAATGGCAGGAAGAAAGAATCTGCCACGTCATCCATTGCCGAGAAATGGCTCATGTCTTTTACGGTACAGAGAAAGAACATATCGAGCGTATGAACGGAAAAGCCGGAATAGATATAAATGTTCGGCAGGGAGAACTGATAGGTCGCTTTTTCTACCTTCAATCCTGTTTCCTCCCATACTTCCCTGCCTACTCCTTCTTCTCCTGTTTCGTTCATGTCGATAAATCCTCCGGGAAGGTCAGAGTGTCCCTTTGGCCGGTTCTTTTGGCACGGCGGCAGACCAGCAGTTCCTTCTTTTCATTCAGAATCAGTGCCACGGTAGCGGAAGACGGATTGAAATAATAAACAAAGCCGCAGTCTGTGCATTTCTTAGACTTCTCGTTGTTCACTTCGAAGTGCGGAGAACCGCATTCGGGACAGTACAGGAATTGGGCAAGATGTTTCATCATAACTGATTTTATATAATAGATTGTTTGCCGACAAAAATATAAAATCTTTTCTTCAGATATGGAATAATGTGATTACAAAATGCTAAATACCCCGTCTTATTAGTATCATTAATAACAATCATATACAAATTAAAAGAATCAGACTATGAATAACAAAATGAATATTCCTTTATCAGGAATTATTCCTCCGTTGGTAACTCCCTTGTTGGACGATGATGTGTTGGATGTGGAAGGTTTGCAAAGATTGATCGAACATCTGATAGCAGGGGGAGTACATGCTTTTTTGTGTTGGGAACTACCGGTGAATCACAGAGCCTCAGTTATAAATTGAGGATGGAAATGATTAAAAATACCTGCCGTATAGCGAAAGGACGGTTGCCGGTATTGGTATGTATTTCCGATACTTCGATTGTGGAGAGTGTGAACCTTGCCTGCCTTGCGGCAGATCATGGAGCCGATGCCGTCGTTTCCGCTCCTCCTTACTACTTTGCGACAGGTCAGCCCGAACTGATCGAGTTTTATGAGCATCTGCTGCCTCAGTTGCCGTTACCATTATTCTTGTATAATATGCCGACTCATACAAAGGTGAACTTTGCACCGGCTACGATTCAGCGGATAGCGGAGAATCCCGGCGTAATCGGTTTTAAAGACAGTTCGGCAAATACGGTTTATTTCCAGTCGGTGATGTATGCCATGAAAGATAATCCGGATTTCTCGATGCTGGTGGGACCGGAAGAAATTATGGCGGAATCCGTACTGCTGGGGGCTCATGGCGGCGTAAACGGTGGTGCGAATATGTTCCCCGAATTGTATGTGAGCTTATACAACGCTGCGAAGAATGCAGATATGGAAGAAGTGAGACGTTTGCAGGAAAAAGTAATGCAAATCAGTGCTACGATATATACGGTAGGGCAACATGGGTCCAGTTACCTGAAAGGTCTGAAATGTGCTCTCAGTCTACTCGGAATATGCAGCGATTATGTGGCTGCGCCTTTCCAGAAGTTCGAACAACGGGAAAGAGGAAAAATATGGAAGGCACTTCAAAAATTTGGGAGTTGATGTAGTGCTCAGGTAATTAATCAAGAAAAAATGAACGGCTATGTCTATTCTCGACATTATTATCTTTTTTATTCTTCACGGGGGAGTTGTTGTCTTCGGCTGCTCTTTCTTCTTCAACAAGAAACGTTCGTCGGAGGAATTTACTTCGGCAGGACGTTCCCTTCCGGGTTGGGTTGTGGGAATGTCTATTTTCGCAACGTATGTAAGTAGTATCAGTTATCTGGCTTATCCGGGCAAGGCCTATATGTCCGATTGGAATGCTTTTTGTATTCAGCTTGTCCATTCCGATAGCCTCGTATTTTGCTGCTAAATACTTTGTACCCTTTTATCGTTCTATCGGAAGCGTATCGGCTTACAGTTTTCTGGAAGAACGCTTTGGTCCCTGGGCGCGTGTATATGCGTCATCGTGTTATCTTTTGACGCAGGTTGCCCGGATGGGGTCTATTCTGTATCTGCTCGCATTGCCTATGAATGCCCTGCTGGGATGGGATATTAAGATGATTATCGCAGTAACCAGCGTTGCCATTATTGCCTATTCAATGCTGGGTGGTCTGAAAGCTGTGATATGGACGGAGGCGATTCAGGGATTTATTCTGATTGGTGGTGCGATAGCCTGCCTTTGTGTGCTGATGTTTAAAATGCCCGAAGGGCCTGCGCAGGTATTTCAGATAGCCATTACTGACCAGAAATTCAGTTTGGGAAGTTTCGGCAGCAGTCTGACCGAGTCTACTTTCTGGGTATGCCTTATTTACGGTATATTTATCAATCTACAGAATTATGGTATTGATCAGAACTACGTACAGCGTTATTTGACGGCAAAGAGTGATAAACAGGCTAAGTTCTCCGCTCTCTTCGGAGGTTATTTGTTTATTCCGGTTTCTGCAGTGTTCTTTATGATAGGTACGGCATTGTATGCATATTACAAGACGTTTCCGGAACTGCTTCCGGCAGGGGGTCGAGGGGGGACGCGGTCTTTCCCTATTTTATTGTACATGCGCTTCCGACCGGACTTACCGGATTATTGATTGCCTCCATTTTCGCGGCGGAATGAGTACGGTGGCTACAAGCATTACAAGTTCGGCTACTATCATTCTGACGGACTATTATGCCCGTTATATAAATAAGAGACCGACAGAAAAACAATCGGTGAGAGCCTTGTATGTTTCGAATGTACTGATCGGAATAATCGGTATTTTCGTAGCGCTGGCATTTCTGAACGTAGAGAGTGCGCTGGATGCCTGGTGGGCTTTGTCCTCCATCTTCAGCGGTGGTATGCTGGGACTCTTCCTGCTGGGGTATATTTCAAAGAAGGCGCGGAATGTTGACGCCGTTTTGGGAGTGATCTGTGGCATTATCGTTGTCGTCTGGATGAGCTTGTCTCCTATCTTCTTTAAAGATGGTTTTATGAGCGAATATGCAAGCCCGTTTCATGCTAACCTGACTATTGTCTTCGGAACCATTGTTATCTTTTTGGCAGGCTTTCTCAGTATGCGTTTACTGAAAACAAAGAAGTAGAAGAAGGCAGCTTCACTGGCAGGCATATTGGTTTCATCTATTATCCGATAGAATTATTCGATTGGACTTTTTTTTGCAAAGGCGGGGTTTCCGCCTTTATCTTTGCATCAGAAACAAAAAACAAAACGATGTTTCTGATGTTATAAGTCAAATCAATTAATAACAATAAAAGCAATAAAGAGTATGGAACCAATTATTAATTCACAAGTTCCTGAATTCAGTGTTCAGGCTTTTCAAAACGGAGCTTTCAAGACAGTAACCAACAACGACCTGAAAGGTAAATGGGCAATCCTTTTCTTCTACCCTGCCGACTTTACATTTGTATGTCCGACAGAATTGGTAGACATGGCTGACAAATATGCTCAGTTCCAGGAAATGGGTGTGGAAATCTACTCGGTAAGTACTGACTCGCATTTCGTTCATAAAGCATGGCATGATGCGTCTGAAAGTATCCGTAAGATCAAATACCCGATGCTGGCAGACCCGACAGGCGCTTTGAGCCGTGCACTGGGTGTATATATCGAAGAAGAAGGTATGGCTTACCGCGGAACATTCGTCGTAAACCCGGAAGGAAAGATTAAAGTGGTGGAACTGAATGATAACAATATTGGTCGTGACGCCAGCGAATTACTTCGCAAAGTAGAAGCCGCACAGTTTGTGGCTACTCACGACGGAGAAGTTTGCCCGGCTAAATGGAAGAAGGGCGAATCTACTCTGAAGCCAAGCATTGACCTTGTCGGTAAGATTTGATAGATCTTGATAATGTGTGTGAAGGGCCGGTAACGGAGACGCTTTGCCGGCCCTTCTTTGAAGAGAAAAAAGAGAAAAAGAATGAGAGAAGAAATAAAGGAGAAAAAGATGTTAGAATCTGCATTAAAAGAACAACTGAAGGGTATCTTTGCCGGACTGGAGGCAAACTTCGTCTTTGATATATCCGTATCGGCCAGTCATGAGAATCGTGCTGAACTGCTGGAATTCTGGGCGATGTAGCAGACTGTTCCGATCATATCACTTATTCGGTGAATGAAGGAAACGGGCTGAAATTTACTATGAAAGAATGGTAACGCCACAGGAATTACTTTCCGTGCTATCCCCGAACGGACATGAGTTTACTTCTTTTTATTACTTCGCCATCCTGAATCTGGACGGTAAGGGAAAGAATTTTCCGGATGAGGCTGTTTGCAACCGTGTGAAAGCACTGAAAGGCCCTATGCACTTAGTTACCTTACGTCTCACTGACTTGTACGAATTGTCCTGACGTGGTACAGGCTCAATGCAATGGCAACGCTGAATCCTGCCATTACTCACGAAATGGTAGACGGCGCACTTTATCAGGATGAAGTAGATGCATTGAAGATACAGGGAGTACCTTCTGTATTTGCCGATGGAAAGCTGCTTCATGTAGGCCGTGGTGAATTCGGTGAGCTGCTCGCCAAGCTGGAGGAACAATATGGTATTGACGATACCAAAGCGATGAATGAGGTGAAAGAGTATGATGTGATTGTAGCTGGTGGAGGTCCTGCCGGAGTATCGTCCGCTATTTATTCAGTTCGTAAGGGGCTGCGTGTGGCTATTGTAGCCGAACGCATCGGAGGGCAAGTAAAGGAAACTGTCGGCATTGAGAATCTGATTTCTGTCCCAAAAACCACAGGAAATGAACTTGCTAATAATTTGAAAACTCATTTACTGCGTTATCCGGTAGATTTATTGGAACATCGTAAAATAGAAAAAGTAGAAGTACTTGGAAAGGAAAAGATAGTCACTACCTCTGTTGGGGGAGAAATTTCTGGCTCCGGCACTGATTATTGCAACCGGTGCAAGCTGGCGTAAACTGAATGTTCCGGGAGAAGCCGAGTATATCGGTCGTGGTGTCGCTTTCTGCCCTCATTGTGATGGTCCGTTTTATAAAGGAAAGCATGTAGCAGTAGTAGGTGGAGGAAATTCTGGCATCGAGGCAGCCATTGACTTGGCAGGTATCTGTTCTAAAGTCACCGTTTTTGAATTTATGGATGAGTTGAAAGCAGACAGTGTACTTCAAGATCGACTTAAATCATTGCCGAACGTGGAAGTGTTTGTAAGTTCACAGACTACGGAAGTGATAGGAAATGGTGATAAACTGACTGCCCTGCGCATCAAAGACCGTAAGACGGAAGAAGAACGTTTGGTAGAACTGGACGGAGTATTCGTGCAGATCGGACTTTCCGCCAATAGCAGCGTTTTCCGTGATATTGTGGAAACAAACCGACCGGGTGAAATCATGATTGATGCACATTGCCGTACGAATGTGACGGGTATCTATGCAGCCGGAGATGTTTCTACGGTTCCTTATAAGCAAATCATTATCTCTATGGGCGAAGGAGCGAAAGCTGCGCTTTCTGCATTTGACGATAGAGTGAGAGGGATTATTTAAAATGTACAGATAGAACTGGACACACAAACAACTCATGGTAAAGGCAATAAAGGTATGAATACATATTTTTGTTGCTTTTTTATTTTTTTCTTACCTTTGGGGCACTTAACATTTACCCCCAAAAATGAGAAACATGAAAAAGATCTTTTTACTAATTTTCGTTATCTTATTTATTTTTTCCGGTACAGGCCCAGCATACATTGAGACTGATGACTTATAATATTAAAAATGCGAACGGCATGGATGATATTTGTAATTTTCAACGGTAGCCAATGTGATTAATAACGCTTCTCCTGATGTTGTGGCTATACAAGAGGTAGACAGTATGACCCGTCGGAGCGGACAGAAATATGTGCTGGGTGAGATAGCTGAACGTACACAGATGCATGCTTGTTTTGCACCTGCCATAGAGTTTGATGGAGGTAAATATGGAATCGGACTGCTGACAAAGCAAGTTCCGCTACGTTTACAAGCTATCCCTTTACCTGGTGGAGAGAAGAGGCCCGCACCTTGATTCTGGCAGAATTTGAGGATTATATTTATTGTTGTACTCATCTGTCATTAACGGAAGAAGATCGCATGAAGTCTCTGGAAATAGTGAAGTCATTTACTGCTTCCTATAAAAAGCCTCTTTTTTCTGGCTGGGGACATGAATGCTGAACCGGAATCCGACTTTATAAAGGAGTTACAGAAAAACTTTCAGATGCTCTCCAATCCTAAACAATCTACTTATCCGGCTTCTGATCCCAAGGAGACTATAGATTATATTACCGCATTGAAGTCAAATGCTAATGGCTTCGCTCTTATATCCTCTCAAGTGTTGGATGAACCGATGGCCTCCGATCATCGCCCTATCCTTGTAGAACTGCGTACCGCTGAAAAGGCAGATAAAATATTCCGTACTAAACCTTATTTACAGAATCCCATAGGTAATGGTATGACAGTTATGTGGGAAACTACCGTTCCGGCATATTGTTGGGTGGAATATGGAACAGACACTACTCAACTGAAACGCGCTCGTACATTATTGACGGGCAGGTAGTCTGCAATAATAAACTACATAAAATACGTATCAACGATCTAATACCGGGACAGAAATATTATTATCGCGTATGTTCGCAAGAAATATTGCTTTATCAAGCATATAAGAAAGTATTTGGAAATACTGCCCAGTCAGATTTCTCAGAATTTACGCTTCCGGAAACGGATACAGATTCTTTCACTGCTATTGTTTTCAATGATTTGCATCAGCATACAAAAACCTTTCGTGCTTTATGCAAACAGATACAGAATATCAACTATGACTTTGTAGTTTTCAATGGTGATTGTGTAGACGATCCTGTCGACCACGAACAGGCAACGACTTTTATTAGTGAACTTACCGAAGGTGTATGCAGTAATCGCATTCCAACTTTTTTTTATGCGTGGCAATCACGAGATTCGCAATGCTTATTCTATCGGTCTGCGCGACCATTATGACTATGTAGGGGATAAGACCTATGGTTCTTTTAATTGGGGCGATACCCGTATTGTCATGCTTGATTGTGGAGAGGATAAGCTAGACTCTCACTGGGTGTATTACGATTTGAATGATTTCACACAGTTACGTAATGAACAAGTCGATTTTCTGAAAGAGGAGTTATCTGCCAAAGACTTCAAGAAAGCGAAGAAACGTGTTCTTATTCATCATATTCCGCTTTATGGTAATGATGGAAAAAATCTCTGCGCTGACCTATGGACTAAATTATTGGAAAAAGCACCTTTTAATGTGAGCCTGAATGCTCATACTCATAAGTATGCTTATCACCCGAAAGGTGAATTGGGAAACAATTACCCGGTCATTATTGGTGGAGGATATAAGATGGATAGCGCTACGGTGATGATTCTGGAAAAGAAGAAAGATGAATTGAGGGTTAAGGTGTTGAATGTGAAAGGGAGGTTTTGTTGGATATTACAGTTTAAAGTTAAAAAAAATGGAGGTGTATCAGACTTTTAGACACACCTCCATGAAATAATTGTTTCATAAAATGTTATTCGGAGAAATATGTATAATAGAATTTCTCAATATCTCCGTCATAGTTCTTGCTTTCTTCTTTGATACAACTATTTTCATCATATTCGAATGTGTAAGTAGATGCAACGGATGAATGCTGCCAGCCGCTACTGTATGACAATTAGCTGAAGCTTTTCCAAAGAGGCCTGTTTCAACCAACCAACGGCTTAGCCCACTACCTTCTGCATAAATACAATGTGCACCGCCAACATTAGGTACAGCAGAATAAGTCTGAACTTTGAACTGCTCTACTCCATCAGAGAATCTGGTCCATTGCGTAATATTGCCATTCTCTATTGTGATGTTAGATGCGATATTGCCATTCTTTTCAGCTTTTGTCATGTAGCCATTCTCGTCGTAAGTATATTCATATGTATTTGAACCGTCTACAAAGGTGGCGACATAGCCTTGGTCATTTAAAGTCATTGTATATGCGTTCTTACCTGTTACCGTAATATTGTTTCCTTCGTAAGCAAAGAGCCATTCTCTATCTAGTTCTCCTTCATATAATCTGTAGACACGTTTAACTGTACCGTTGTCATTATATTCATAATACCATTTATCCCAATCATCAGCAAAAGTAGCTATCCGGTAGACTGTTACTTCAGAAGTCGTTGTAAAAGTGATTTCTGCGTATTCTGAATCTTCAAAATAGATCGATCCGGTTTTTTGAGCTTTCACTTTGAATGTGTAACTTTTCTCCGGCTCTAGACCTGTCAGTTGAATGGTATTCTGGTCGGTACTTTGTTCACTACCGTTATTCAAACTATAAATATAAGCTGTTGCATTTCCTATAGCTTTCCATGTAATAAACTACTGAGCTTTCTTTTACATCAGGAACGGTGACTTCTGGTTTATCCAACACATTTGTACTGGGATGATTGTCGTCATCACTACAAGCAACTGTACTTAGTACTACTGCCAGCATGGTTAATAAATAAAAAATACTTTTTCATGTTGTTCTATTTAAGGTTAATAATTTAATTTCCAGCAACTACTATCATTCCTAAGCCAATCAGGAAGAAGATAAACATCGAAGCCAGCAACTGATTAACAGATTTGGTTGATCCCTTAAACTCTTTCCAGATAAATACTCCCCAGATAGCAGCGATAAGCGGTGCGCCTTGTCCTAACGCATAAGATACCGCCGGACCAGCTTCACCCGATGCAATATAGCTGAATGCGGAACCAAGTCCCCCATATTGCTCCACCAAGCATTCCGCATATATGAGTTCTTGCATTTCCTTTAAAATACTCGGAATAGCTGACTTTTTTCCCCGACAAAAGGATATTTCATTACTAATGTGTTGAAGATAAAGTTACTTAGTAACACGCCGATTGAAAAGACAAAGATGGCAGAATAAGGAGTCATCATTCCTATAGCGGGAGAATTGAAGTTTTCCACGTCCATACCTTTCACTACGAACCTGTAGAATAAAGACATCAATACACCGGCAATTAATGCAATGATAATTCCCTTTTTGTTGTTTTTCTTGCTCTCTTCACCCTTTTGCATCTTTCCGGAGGCCACCCGTTACAAATGATAGCAATGACAATGAGAGCTACACCACCGAATAAAAGCATGGGATTGCCGGTAGGAATTCCCAGATAGTTGACAATCACCCCTAGTACCAATGCGATACCGACTCCTAAAGGAAATGCTACCGACATTCCTGCTAAAGAAATGGAGGCTGAAAGGAGAATGTTTGAAGCATTAAATATCACACCACCCAAGATGACCCAGCCGATGCTGTCTCCTGATGCTTGTCCCAGATCTTCAAGGAACGGACGTCCGGTATCTCCGTGGCTACCCATCGTGAAGCCCAATAAGATGGTGAACAACACCATTCCAATCACATAATCCCAATAAAAAAGTTCATAACGCCAATTCTTGGAAACCAGTTTTTGGGTATTACCCCAAGAACCCCAACAAATCATGGTTACGATGCAGAATATAACTGCTAATAAATAACTGTTTACTGTAAACATACTATTAGTATTTAATTGTTAAACATGGATTCTGTTATTTAAATAGATAATCCAATCTTGCCAATAAGTGAAAGCATTGGTTTCTTTTATATTTCCTTGACCGGAACTCATGTTCCAGATTTGATGCTTTCAAAAGGATATGAATATTACTACTAAGACCATATTCCTTTGATTCGGGTAGTACTTCTATCCAGCATCTGGGATATCTTTTATGAGAGTTAACTGCTTTTATAAAATTGGAAGCGTCACTTTCATCACCAGTGGTATTTACACAGACTATACCGGTAAACAGGTTCTCTCTCCGAATAGTTTCTATGCTTTCTTTGATATGATTTTCCCAAGTGATTAGCGCCCTCATGCGTTGAGAACCTCTGATCCCGGAGCATTGTTTCTCCACATCGGAAATTGTTTTTGACAGATCTACATTCTCTTTTACGAAGCAGAGAACAGCAGGCCATGTTTTGTTGTCATTCACCAGTTGATGAAACTGACTGACGAGAGCCTTTTGTTGCTGCCCGTTAATTTCTCCCTGTACATAGATAATAGGATATTTTCTAATGCTTCCTTGAGCCTGTTCCGGATAATAAATCGTTGTATTACCCATTTTTTATAAATGGAGTCTCATTCGGAGAGTTTTTCTCTCTATTTTTTGTTGATTTTCATTGAAATATCTGTTGATGAATCTGAATGCTTTTGGCAGTGCTGCATTCCAGCAGGTAAAATCATGTCCTCCTGAACGAACTTCCCATTCATGAGGTATTTTCCTTTCTAACAATAATCGGTGCAATTCTTCATTACTTTCGCATAGAGTACCTTCTTTATCTCCGATATCCAACATGATGCCAAATTCTTTTAAATCGGAATTACGGAGAGTGGAAAGAATGTGGTAGGGTGAATGTTGTTTATAATAACTGGTTAGGCGTTCATTGCCATTCTTTCCTACTCCTCCGAAAATCCGTCCCCATTGACTGTCCCATCCTATTTGTGGTCCCTCTTCTATATATTGTTTTTCTGTGCGGATAGATGGTGATAAAGCAACAACAGAACCGAACAGGTTATGATTGCGCAGGCTAACGGACAAGGCTCCGAATCCTCCCATGGAGAAACCGGCTATTGAACGTGCATTAGCATTTTTGCGGGTGCGATAGTTAGTGTCAATGTAGGGGAACCAGCTCTTTAGTGAAGAAAGTTTCATAAGGGAAACTGCCATCATAAGTATCACTATAATAAGACAGATAACCGTCGGGAATGACTATGATGAAAGGTTGAATTTCTCCTTTCTTTGTCATTTGGTCCATAATACGGGCCACGTTGCCATATTCAAGCCAACTGGTATAATCGCCTCCTATTCCATGAAACATGTACAGGACGGGATATTCCATATCTGAATGCTCATAACCTTCCGGCAAGATGATAGAGTAGGAGACTTCTTTTTTAAAGCCGGACTATAAATGCTCATTCCTTCTTTTTCTATGGGAAGTGCCCGAACTCCATCTATGATAGGAACAGGATGATATATAGCAGTATCTTTCTCATATCATTTCTTTATTAACTGTTCACCAATATAATAACTCATTGAATAAATACCTGTTTGGGCAGACTGTGAACTATCCACTCCGTTTCTGACACGATATTGCACTGGAGCTTCCGCTTTCCGCAATCCATTGAATAGCGTGAACATACTGTTGTAGTTAGTGCCTTCGTCTGTTATATCCAGATAATAGATTTGGGTCTGATTCTCATCAGAAGGGTTGGCAATATCCGCATCTTCAGCGAAGAAGAAATGGATGGCAGGTGTATTACCTGTTGATTGATGGTATAAATAATCGGCGCCTGAACCGTATGCCAATCCTAATCTGAAATCTGCATTATTTTCAGTATGAATTGTTTTCTCCACTGCATTGGTGATAGCTGAAAAACTTATTCCATTTTGAATGATTTCCTTCACATCAAAACCGGCAATTATCATACGTTTGATTTGCATAAGAGAATCCAATGCTACGGCTACCTGTTCTGTTGTAAGGTTAGTATTGCCTTCTCCTTTACTATAATAAAGGACTTTGTAGGTTAAGGTAGAATTGTAATCGTCCGGTATGTATAGCTCGATATTGGAATTACCGACTTTAATGTTTTTAGTTGTAGAATGTAATTCCTCCGTAAACTTCTGCAGCGTTTCCTGCGGATAACTTTCTCCTTTGAATGAACGTTCGATAAAAGGTAGTGCTTCTTTCATGGATTCACGCCAATAACTGTCAGTATGAGCACCGTTCCGTACGCGATATTCGTGTTGGATATTTTTGTCCCGTAATAGAGAATGTAATTCACCGTTGCCTGCATATAATCTCTCTTCATCATCACCACAGTCTATATAATAACGTATGGCTTGAAATGTGGAGCTTGATTTATCTTTGAAAAAGTGCAGAGGGCATTGGCTTTTATAATAGCTTGTCAATCTGCCGGTTCCTGCCTGACCACTTCCCCCGAAGTTGTTTCCCCATTGAAGATTCCAACCGTCTTGTGATAGGGAAATGTATTGTTCATCTGTATTTAGAGATGGGCTTAATCCTACTGACACAGAAAATGTTTCGGGATGTTGTGATGCGATGCTCAATGCTCCAAATCCTCCCATAGAGAATCCGGCAACAGCTCTTTCCGTCTTAATGGCTGTTGTCCGGAATCGTTTGTCAATCAGGGGTACTAGTTCGTTAATGAACATATCCATATAGTTGAATTTTCCGTCATAACGGTTACAAAAATAAGAGTTGAAACCTTCCGGCATGATATAAATCAATGGACGAACACTGCCATTGTTGGTTTGTGTATCGACTATGGTTTGAATATTCAATCCTGAAGGTCCCCATGAATTCTGGTTTCCTCCCCAACCATGCAGAAGGAAAACTACTCCATATTTAGCTGTGCTCTCCGATAGATATTCTTGAGGCAGTAATACTGAATATTTGATTTCTTGTCCTATTATTTTGCTATAAAAACTTTGGTCGGGATTATAACGTTTCGTGAACTGTTCCGGTGTTTCGGTTTGTTCATCTTCGGACGGGGGATTGTCATCGGACGAACATGATGACAATCCGTAGGAGAATAATAAGGCTAATAATATGAGTAGTTTTCTATTCATAGCTTTTTCTTTTATTTATAAGGATTGATAGGCTCTGCCGGTGTGGATGAATAAACCACCATGTCTTTACACTGAACAGCATATTTTTCGTTCGGGTTGATCCATTTGATGACCAGCTTGTGAGGTCCTTCCTCTAAATCGTAGTTATAGAAAATATCGTACTTTCTTTTTATATAGTCGTAAGGCATTTCTATCGTTTCTATTTTTTTCCGTCAATGTAAGCCTCTAAAATGGCGATGTAGTTATCATTATTATCTTTAATATCCTGCCTGATTAGTCCCATTAGAACAACGCCTTTGCCGTTGAATTCAAAGGTCTTTTCTGTACCAAGGTCATATTTGATGACTCTTCTTTCAGAAGGATATAGACCTTCGAACGAAACTTCCCATGCTACGGTCTTTGGCTTTTGGATTGTGGTGTAGTATTTATCTCCTTTCACTTTACCTCCATTTGCTTTTAGTACATCGCTCAATAATTTGAGATTGATATCATAAACAGAGCTTAAAGAGATGTCAGTGTATGGAAATTTTATATTTTCACATCTTTCTAGTGCTGGTTTCCAGTATTCGGGGATAGCTTTGTAGCCTTGTATGACTCAAGGATTCCTGCAGCAGTCGCCGGATTACAGTCGGAATCTTGCCCACAGCGAGTTGCTATATCCATTGTTTTGAAAAAGTCACCATTACCATATAACAGTCCCATAACGCAGTAGGCTGCATTGATCGTGGCGTCAATATTAAATGCATTGAATACTCCTTCTGGACAGCCGATCTCAAAAGCATGACGGTTTTCTATTTCCAACCAGCATTTACGCCAATCATCCGGATATTGTTTCCAATACTTAATTACGTCTGTGATGCAATGGTGGAATTTGCTTTGTTCAGGAATAGTTTTGAGGGCTTCTGTGACAATGGTATAAATATCGTTGTTAACATAAGCTAGTGCATACATTGCTCCCATACATACACCTCCATACCAGCCGTCGCCGTAGTTCATGATATGCCCTATCTTGTCCGAAAAATCGGAGGCGGTATTTACCATTCCCGGGCATATCATTCCAATGAAGTCTGCTTCAATCTGGAAATCAATATCGTCAGCGTGCGGGTTGTTTTTCCAGTGTCCGGATGCTGGTGGCATAATGCCATGTAATATATTGTATCTAGCTGCCCTGGTTGGCATGCCATAGTTTGTAATCTGCATTTGCAAAGGCTTTGGCGAATGATTCGGCAGGCGCATTTATTCCTTCTTTCTGCATAACTTCCAGAAAAGTGAGATCCATATATACATCATCATACAATCCCGGATCTTCTGCAAAGATGTCCTTGCAATAGTCATCATACCAGATTATTGGAGTTTTCTCATGAATGATCGCTCCTCTGTATTTAAATTCTGTAGGACCGCCATAAGTGCATCCGATTGTTTGTCCGGCCCAACCTCCTTTAATCTTGTCGAGCAGTACATCTTTGCTTATTTCAACTGTTTTTCCATATTCTATTTGTGCCGTTCCCGATATGGAGAAAGCAAGTAGTAGAATCATGTTAATCAGGACTTTTTTCATCTTAACTTATTTATTAAAGTAAAATCTATCATGTTCTTTTTTTCTCTGAATAATACATTATGTCGTTGATACGAATAATATAGTCTTTCTTACGGTTCAACCATTTCATTTTTACGTGGTGTCTTCCTTCTTTCATGAGGTATTTCCAGGCTGGTTCTACTTTCCGATCCGTGTTTTTCATGGGTAATGCTGCTACATGATCCAGTTCTCCATCTATCCATATTTCAACTTTAGCAACATAGGAATCATTAGGCTCTGCTAATCCAAAGACCTCGGAACCAATGTGGCGTGTAGACACACGATTGATATAATCTGGAGTAATATTTCTTGTGCAGCATATATTTCCCCAGATAACAAATCCATTGCCATTGAAATCGAATTCGAACGTATCTGTCAGGGAAACAGTCTTTTGCGCTCCCTGTAAAGTGGGTAGGTATTTTCAAAATTTTGTTCTAGAGGAAGGACGTCTGCTTTTCTGATTGGAATTTCTACTTCTCCACTAGATACAGTACCACCTGTTTTGACTATAAGCTGTTTGGCTTGTTCAAAACTCATGTTGTAGGCTTTAGCCAGGGACATATCGGTTCCTTCAAATGTGAGATCTTCTACTTCTTTCAGGGATTCAGCCAGAATGAGGGGATGTTGTCATAGCCATACATGACCCCGAGTACACCGCCAACTGTAGATGGGTTACAGTCAGAGTCTTGTCCACAGCGTGCTGCAATATCGATGGAATTAGTAAAATCTCCTTGACCATAAAAGCATAGCTAATGCCACGAAAGCGGAATTGAGCTTGGCGTCAATGTTAAAGTTAAGAAATACACCTTTTGGACACCCTACATCACAGTTCCATTTTTCTTGTAGAAAGTACCAACAATTTTTTCCAGTTGTCCGGATGCAAAGAATGGAAATTGATTACATCCTGAATACATTGATGGAATGTGCTTTCTTTAGGAATGACAGAGATTGCGGTCCTTAGAATTGCTTCAGGGCTCTGTTCATAGAAAGCAGAACTGTAGAGAGCTGCTACGAAAGCACCACCATAAAAACCATCACCACTATTCATGATGTGACCTACTCTTGAAGCGATATCCAATGCCTCCGGTAGCATTGCTGGCGCCATCAGGCCGATAAAGTCTGCTTCAATCTGGAAATCCAGATCGTCTGCATGTGGGTTATTCAGCCAATGACCGGAAGCTGGCGGCATGATGCCTTGACGGATATTATATCTGCCTGCTTGATTGGCATGAGCCAGTGTGATAATCTGCAAATGCGAATCTTTTGGCAAGCTCTTCTTGTGAACAATCCAGACCGAGCTCATTGAACGCTTCGACAAACGTGCAATCCTTTAATCTTATCCAAAAGTTCTTTATCAGATAATTTTAAAGTCCTTACAGGTTGGGCTTGTACGTTGAGAGCGAAAACCCTATGATACATATAGTAATTATTTTCTTCATTTTTCTTTCTTTATTTCTCATAAACTCCCAATTCGGTAATAGAGATGAATGAGGATACATTCTTTGTGTATTTATGCCAGTGTTCTTGTATCTTGGCATCCATTAGTACGCGTATTCCCTTGGTTTTGACTGCCGGAAATTCTAAAACATATTGTGCAAAGGGAGGCTGAAAAATACAATATCAGTTTCAGGTAGTGCCGGAGTTGATTTGAATTTGCCTGCATCATACCAATGTCCGTCATTTCCAAGATACTGGATGCTTAGAGAAGTAAACCACCCTCCGAATTCCTCCAGGCAACCCATGTCCAAAACAACCATATTGATAGTATGCTCCTCTTTCCAGCCATATCCGAAATAGTCTATTTTGGGCAGGTTGCTTTTAGCGGCCAATGAATAAAATACAGAGCCTACGCCATCTTTGACCCCATCGTTAATTACTTCCACATTGGTTGCGTACATCGGTTTTCCAAAAGTAATCCAACAAGAATCGAGAACTTCCTCGTTCAGTTTACGGATATTAGCGTAAATAGTGTCGGCTTTGGAGGCAATATTCTTAGTTTTTACCAATAACTCAAAGTCTTTAGTGATTGCGTTTTTGTTATTGGCACTTAACTGAAGGGTAATCGGGAATTTGCCAGCTTCTGTAGGAGTTCCTGCCAATTTACCATTCTGGAATGTAACCCCTGCCGGAAGTTTACCCTTTACCAAGTCCCATTTGAAATTTGCATTTGTCCTGCAGGCAAATGAATAATCCGTAGGCTGTCCGATTTCCAAATCCGGGTTTGGACCGACACAGAATTCCAAAGGAGGGATGAATTGTGCTTTTGGATTCACATATACCATGTCACCTTTTACTTTTCCTCCTTTTGCGCAAATTAGTTCGATTGCCTTGTTGTAGGTCCGTTCAATCATGTCTTCAATAGAAGCGTCAGGCATATCAAATCGGGTGATATTGATATATCGGTCGTTGAACGGCTTTTCCCATCCTTCGATAGGTTTGGTCAGACTTTCGGGAAGTGACTTTGCACCGTACATTACTCCCAGAAGTCCGGAAATGGTAGCTGCTTGATTATCGCAGTCAAATCCCATTGCGCAACTTAAATCCAATGTCCGTTGGAAATCTCCTTCACCGTACAGCATGGCCAAAATTCCGCATAATCCGTTCAGATTGGCATTCCAGATTGTTTTTTGTCATGGCCGGTTCGTCTATATAGTATTTCTTAGCCATGATTTGACGTGCTTTTTACCCAATCCTTGGGATACTTGTCGTATAAAGCGAGCATCTCTTTTTACAGCCATTGCATATCTGTCATTAGCAGGCAGTTCTTTCAGGGCTCGTGTAATGAGCTTGCGGATATCTTTGCAGAAAAAAGGCATCAGCATACATTGCACCGTATAGGACAGTGGGGGATACAGCCCACGAATCACTTGTGATACGGGCTGCCCAGTCACTTTTTCCTGCAGCATACGAGATCATGCTCGGTGCTGTATACGCCCATATTTCATTAATCAATTGAGGGTCGATTTGATACCAATGAGGATTTAGATTTTCATCACCAGTGAACGGAGGGGTAAATCTGAGATGCATTAATCCGAGTGCTGCCCTGTTAGCCAACCATACACGATCGCGGATATGGTACATCCAGCCTTCACGCATATTGGCATAAGTCGGTTCTACACCATATTTCTCCATTAATAGCAAATATATATACTCAACATCCGTATCATCATCAGAAAATGCACCATTATACTGCTGTAATTTATCTATGTTTTTGGTGTAACCGAATGGAAATCTGGATTCGGGAGCCGGTTCATCTACAAACTTGTTTTCGAAAGGAAGTCCATATATGTTTCCTACCATTTGCCCGATCCGGGCTCCGGCTATCTTATCTTTTAACTCTGCTTTTGAAATTTTCTGTGCAGAGATAAATAAGATGTTGGTGATTAATACAAATAAAAAGATAATTGGTTTTTTCATACTTATCAGGATGTTGTAGTTAATAATCTTTGTTTTGAGATAATTTCGGATTTGCGTTCAATATATCCGTAGGAATGGGGAATACATTTCTAAAGGTTTCTGAACTTTGATCGGGATGTGCCCAATATTTCTTCAAATATTTTCCGAAACGTATCATGTCTTCATGGCGCCATCCTTCCCATGCCAGTTCTCTGCCTCGTTCTGCATAAAGTTCATCGACTGTCAATTGGCTCGTGGTATATGCGTCAAGATTGGCTCTTGTACGAATTTTCTTAAAGTCTGCTAGTTGAACAGCTTCACTGGCTCTGTTTTGTCGTACCAAAGCTTCCACGTACATTAATACAACATCGGCATAACGGAAAGCGAAATCGTTGTCCATGCTAACTGTATATTCTTTTAAAGAACCGTCAGTCTGATAATGCCATTTCCAGCAACGTGCACCGTCGTATGTTCCACGTCCTCCGTTGCTATTATAATATTTTTTCCTCGGGGAAGTCAGGAGTATATTCGAACCCAAGAACTTTTCCGCTTAAGTCTACCTGCGGACCATATAGCCAACTTTGGCTTCTGCGAAGATCCTTTTCATCGTATGTTTTTGAAGAAGTCCGGTTGGCAGAGGAAACCTGACCACGGAGCTGCCGGAATATTAAATGTTGCTTGTGATGCAGCTTCCAGTGTCAGTGTATGCAGATAAAATGAATTGCTGTCACCGCTAGTATATACTCGGTCATAAAGGATCACAAAAATGTTCTCTTTGGAATCTTCATTTTTAATGTCAAAGTTAGTAGAATAGGAATCTTCAATGCTATAAGCATTTATATCCACAATATCTTTGCATGCTTTTTTTCTGCCTTGTCGTACATGGGGTCCCGAACCATGCTTCTGCATTCAGATACATTTTCGCGAGAATACAATAAGCGGCCGCTTGTGTAGCCCGTCCGTAATTAGTGTCCGAAGGTTCTCTGTCCAGAAATTCGATATTGTCATTAATTTCTTTTTCCAGATAGTTGAAAATATATTCTCTACTTTTTGCTCCGGATATCCGGTTTCTGTATAGTCGGTTGTAAAAGGAACGTTACCCCAACAAGAAATAGCCTGATAATAGTAGAAAGCACGTAATATTTTCATTTCAGCTACAATCTTCTCTTTTCCTTCAAATTGGATAGGCGACAGTTCCGTTTCGTAAATAATTTCATTACATGCGGCAATGCCATTAAATATCCAGTTCCAACCTTTTGTCAATAATTTGTTTGCAGGTGGAATCTTATTCGTTTGGATTTCTTCATAACGTCCGTTACTGTACCGGGAACCACCACAAGCGGGAACGGCACATTCATCAGAGGCTTGTAAAAGTAGTGTCCATAGACTTTGTTCGGAATTGTAACCTTGTAATTTTGTATACGCTCTACCTGCGTTGGCTACTAGCTCTTTCTCATTCTTAAAGAAGTCATTCATAGCTACTCCTGTGTAGACTGTTTCGCCGAGATCGGTACATCCGTATGATAATATACAGATAACGAAACTTAATATTATATTTGTCTTTTTCATGGTATTTTAATTTTTTAGAATACTACATTAACTCCAAAAAGTAAATTCTGTTGTACGCGGATAATAGCTCAAACTTTCCATACCGGGTTCCAGTCCGGAAAGGGCAACTTCTGGGTCGACACCAGAATAACCGGTGATACAAAATACATTCTGTGCAGTAAGAGACAGTCTTAGTCTTTTTATCATTTTGGATGTGAAATCCCAAGTATACCCAAAAGTAACATTATCCAGTTTTAAATAAGAAGCATCCTCTATATATTTGGAGGAATATTTATAGGTCGTACTTGTGAAATTCGTTTGCGATAACCAGTTTGATGAGATATTTCTCAGTCCGATGCTACTTAAATTTTCATATTCCATCGCATAGTTGTTTAGAATTTCTCCGCCGATAGATGCACGCAGTGAGAAACTCAAGTCGAATTTCTTATATCTGAAAGTATTACTCCAGCTAAGAGTGGCATCTGGATAAGCACAGCCAATTTTTTCCCATTGTTCTTCCGGTACGGAACCGTCCGCATTTTGTCCTAGCAATACATCTTTTCCATCTGTATCGGTTCCTAACCATATAGGACCATAGAAAGTACCCAATGACTGTCCTTCTATTAAACGTTGAGTGTAGCAGGCAGCACTGGTAGACCATCCCACTTTGTATGTTCCATTAGTGAATTCATCATTGGTGAACTTTACCAATTTGTTTTTATTATGCGAAACGGTAAGCGAGGTATTCCATATAAAGTCTCTAGTGTTGAAAGGGGTACCGGATATTGTCAGTTCAACTCCTTCGTTTGTTACTTAGGGTATTATATACATAGGGGGGAGTCGGCACGATGTAGTCATATAGCAAGTTGGAAGTAGTCCGTTTGTAATAATCGAAAGTGAATGAGAGTCGGTTATTAAACATGGTCATGTCACCGACGTTAAACTCTGCTTTCTTCTCCCATTTCAAATCAGGAGGCAGATAGAGTGTTTATCCATTGACCATTATAGTAGAATTTAGGTCATCATCATCAAAGATTTGTAATTTGAAATCCTGATTACCGGTCACACCGTATCCGGCTCTCAATTTCAAATCATTGAATGCCGAGAGATTTATGCGAATGACAGCCGGGTTTCACCGAAGCGGCTGGAACCGTCACGACGTAAAGATACTTATTGTTTTGAAACCGTCCGAAAAAGTTTATTATCTTCTTTATTGGATGTAGACTGTTCCATATGAGTCTGGTTGTCATCGAAGTCGAAACCATTAGTCATGGAGGCAGATGTACTGTAGGTATAGTTATTCAAATAGAATAAAGTTGTTTGCGTAGTTTGTCCGTTTGTTCCTAGTTTTTAAGCTTGGATAATAGTGTGTGTAATATTCACGTGTCTCATATTGTTCTTTATCGTATGAAACAAAGTTTTCCCATTTCAATCCTTTTTATTGGCAATATGTTTAGAGTAGCGCGGATATTTGCACCATAATTATCATTCTTGCTTTCCATGTTTCTTTCGTTTATAATCGCTACTGGATTATAGTACTCCATTGCTTTGATACGACTATAACCTCCGGCATCCGGATCGCTGTCATCGTAAACAGGTTCTGTCGGATTATGTGTAAATGCCTGCATGAAAGCACTTGTAGAGGAAGGACTATATTTGCGATGAATGATATTCAGGTTATAATCCAAATCGACCCATTTGTCTAATAATGACTGGCGAATATTGGTACGTGCCATTAACTTTTCGGAGCTATTATGCCTTTGCAAGCCATCGCTCTTTTCATAATTGAAAGATGTGTGATGTGAGAACTTCTCGGAACCTCCGGATATAGACAAGTTGTGCTTATGGCTGAACGGAGTTTGCGTAATTTCTTTGAACCAATCGGTATCACTGTCAAAAAAATATAACTTTCAATTCTGGGCGATACTCTTGATAATAGATTTGTATTCACTTGCCGATAAAGGTTTTGCTCTGCGTGAAACGACTCCCACTGTGAGTTGCCATCATAGGAAACTTCCGTTTTTGCCACTTCTTGCACGTTTGGTTGTGACGATGATTACTCCATTCGTGCCTCTTGTTCCATAAATAGCAGCTGCCGAACCATCTTTAATACGTCTATAGATTCCACTTCCTGAAAATTGATATTTCTGATATCTGCACCTGCCACTCCATCGATAATAATTAATGGACCCTGCCCTGCGGAAAGCGTATTTGTTCCCACGAAAGTAATACTTCATATTTGGCTGTCGGATCAGCACCGTTCGGGTTGATAATTTGTAATCCTGCCACTTTTCTTGCAGCATTCCCATGGCATTGGTGAATGTTCGGGATTGAATCATCTTTCTTCATACTGGTAACCGATCCTGTAAGCTCTTTCTTAGTGGTGGATCCGTAGCCAATTACTACAACATCATTAAGCACTTTCGAGTCTTCGCGCAGGTGTATTACAAGCTGTGTCTGATTTCCTACTTGTTGTTCAACAGTTGCATAACCTAGCATAAGATATAACCAATACATCAGAAGGATTCGCTTTTACATTGAAGGTTCCATCAACCCTGTAATAGAACCATTTGTTGTACCTTTAACAAGGACACTGGCACCGATAATGGGTTCATTTGCTTCATCGAGGACTGTACCTCTTATTGCCTTTTGGGCAATAGCATCATTACTCATCAAAGAAAATACTATTAACAATATGCTTGTCAATAGACCGTGGGTTGAACATAGTTTTATCATAATAACAGAATTAAGGATGATTATTGTATTTCTTTTCTCAAAGGTATAGATATTTGTGCTCCCATTCTGGTGACAGAAATAGAAGAGCTCTACTTGCAAATATAATTGCATCTTTTAGATTTTGCCTTCAGATAGAGCTACACACAGTCCGCCACAGAATGTATCTCCGGCAGCGGTAGTGTCTACTGCTTTTTACTTTGAAAGCTGGAATGTGAATAAACTCATCATTTTCATAGCGAGAGCTCCTTTGGCTCCCATCGTAATAATGACAGTTTTTATGCCTTTCGAACTAATATAACGAATCGCTTCTTTTGCCGATTCATCATCTGTAATGTGCATTCTGAGATGATTTCAGCTTCTGTGACATTAGGAATAAGAATGTCGACATTGGTTAATAAATCGTCAGGCAGTTGTTGGTGAGAACAGGTGCGGGATTTAATATAACAGTAATTTTATCTTTTTCGCCATTTTGGCTGCATAAGTGACACTCTCGATTGGAGTCTCAAGCTGCATGATGACGATGGATGCCTGTTTGATGGCGGGTTCTGCATTTTGTATGTCATCAATAGATAAAATCCCGTTGGCTCCGGAGGCAACAACAATGATTTTTCCCTTTTTGGTCGACATTGATAAAGCTACTCTGACGATTTCCTGGGGAGATTATTCACATAAGTAGTGTCGATTTTTCTTTGTGAAACATTTCCAAGGTTTCATTTCCAAAAAATGTCATTCTATTTTGCATATGAAAGTGACATCTCCTCCTAGTCTTGCAGCAGCTACGGCTTGGTTAGCTCCTTTGCCGCCATGATTCATTAAGTTTCCTCCCGTGAATTGTTTCTCTGGTTTTGGTAGACGGTCTGATTTGATAACCATGTCCGTATTGCTACTACTATCACTACGATTTTCTTCTTTTGTGTCCATATAATGAGTATTAAGTATTAAGGTGAATTGAATTTAAACGATGCGCAATCGTTTGCGCAAATATAGAAATATTTTTCAAAACAAAATATTTTTCTTGCTTTTTTCTCAAATAAAATGTTATTTTTGCAAAAAACAACCAGTAATGAAGAAAACTCTGATTGATGTATCAAAGAAAACTGGGTACTCTATCTCTACGATTTCCAGAGTGTTAAATGGGAAATCAGAGAAATATAGGATCAGCCAGTCTGCTAAGGAGGTTATTTTGCAGTCCGTTAAAGTGGATTATCAACCTGATATTGTTGCGCAAAGTTTGCGCAACAAGACGACATATACTATAGGCCTTCTTGTACCGCACATAGATAATCCTTTTTTTTGCCAATATAGCAAGTGTTGTCATCCGTGAAGCACAACGTTATAATTATACTGTTATGCTTATCGATACTCTAGAAGATCCTGTTCAGGAAAATAAAGCTATCGATTCGCTTCTGTCACGTAAGATAGACGGAATTATTTTGGTTCCAACCGGAGAGAATCCTTCAAACTGGAGGAAATTGGTACTAAAACTCCGATTGTTCTGATTGACCGTTATTTTGAGAAACATAATTTACCATATGTAGCTACTGATAATTATGTAGGAGCTTATCAAGCGACAATTATTATTAGAATCGGGACATAGTAAGATTCTCTGTATTCAGGGGCCGGATATCTCCATAACAACTAAGGAACGCGTGCGTGGTTATCTTGATGCGCTTCGTGAGGCTGGTTATCAGGATAATGTAATGATAAAAGGAAATGAATTTTCGATTCAAAATGGTTATATTGAAACCAAGTTGGCTTTGAACTCTACAACAAAACCAACCGCTATATTTGCGTTGAGTAGTACAATTCTTTTGGGAACGGTCAAAGCATTGAATGAGCATAAAGTGAGAATACCTCAAGATATGTCTATCATTTCATTTGATGATAACTTATATCTGGATTATCTGAATCCTCCCATTACGCGTATTGCCCAGTCATTGGAGAATATTGGCATTATTGCAGTGAAAATGTTGATGCAGAAGATTCTGGAAGAAACAGAACTTCATTCGGAGATTCTTTTTGAAACCTAATATTATAAAACGGGGATTCAATAAAAGTGTTAAGTGACAGAAAATAATATTCTCTATAATAGAAAAATCCGGTTTGAGTATTATCAAGCCGGATTTTTTATATATTAATATTGTCTTTTATGCTGCTGGATACGGTACTTCACCACCGCTTTCGTTTCCGCCTTCTCCGTTACCTCCATTTCCATTGTCAGGTGTACTTGACACCATTGTCTTTGACACCAACTATATGAATTTATAAGTATTAAGAGTTCTGGTGGAATCACTCATGCGTGAAGTGGGAGGTTGCTCATTCTTTTTTAGGTAAAGACACTAATTGGTGTATTGAATGAGAACATACGATATATCCTTTTATTCTTGTTATTAAAAACTATATTCTCGAAGTGATTTCTTTTTTATCAGATAGGATTGATTTCCCGAAAATTCCT
>VOFD01000647.1_pt1 | contig 30382 bp, 45 predicted proteins | sample 5384101 | NCBI WGS metagenome assembly VOFD01 (sample SAMN12384723, study PRJNA508395) | human gut metagenome | isolation source: healthy gut C | host: Homo sapiens
AAATGATTATTGCAGATGATATTCAGGTATCCCTTTCTCAATTGAAATTAGATCAAAAAGAAATGGATAACCGTTACTTATTACCTCACATGGGTATTGAATCAGAAAAGACGTGAAGCTAAAGCTACTTATTTAGCTGAAATGACTGAAATGCTGCTTCAGGTTATTGATGAACAAAGAGAACCTCACGATAAGGACCATTACACAAATAAAAAAGACTCAGAGTATCTGGAGATTTAATGGAGGATTTATTCAGAGTTGCTTTTACAAGTTTAACTAGAGATATGAGTTATCAACTTGAAAGAAGTATTTCCCGTGGTAAAGAGCTTTCAATCAAACAGGCAGTTCGTAGTGATGTTTTAACTGAAAATATTAAACATGCTATTGCAACTGGTAACTGGGTTGGTGGAAGAGCAGGTGTAAGTCAATTATTAGATAGGACTAGTTATATGACACAATTTGGTAAGATTTGTCCGAACGAAACCCCAGAGGGTCCTAACTGTGGTCTGGTAAAGAATTTAGCTTTTAATGTGTAATATTTCTGAAGGTTCTGATGAACAAGAAATCATTGATGTTATTAAAAAGATGAATGTTTTAGAGGATTAAAGGAACGATAATATGGATAGTGCTAAAATTTATATTAATGGAGAACTTTTAGGATATTGTAAAGACCCTGAAAGTTTCACCAATGAAATGAGAGAAAAAAAGGAGAAATGGTGAGGTTTCTCATGAAATGAATATTACTTATTATGATAAAAATAATGAGATTTATATATTCAATGACCCAGGTAGGGCAAGAAGACCATTAATCATTGTTAAAGATGGTAAACCAGTTCTTAGTGATAAACATTTAGAAAAAAGTAGCTAAAGGCGATTGCTGATTTAAATGAGGAACATACTCATTTGGAAATTGACCCGGCTACTATGCTTGGAATTTGTGCAGGTATTATTCCGTTTTCCGATCACAATTCTTCACCAAGGAATACTATGGAAGCAGGTATGACAAAACAAGCATTAGGATTATATGTTTCTAACTATGCATTACGTACAGATACAAGGGCTCACTTATTACACCACCCGCAAACTCCTATTGTAAAAACACGTATTATTGATTCAACTAATTATGACAAAAGACCATCAGGTCAGAACTTTGTTGTAGCTCTTATGTCTTACGAAGGATATAACATGGAAGATGCAATGGTTATTAACAAAGGTTCTCTTGAAAGAGGATTGGCTAGGTCTTCATTTTTCAGAGCTTATGATACTGCTGAAAAAAGGTATCCTGGTGGACAAGAGGATAAATTTGAGGTTCCTGATAAAAACATTAAAGGTTACCGTTCCGAAGATGCTTATAGGCACTTAGATGATGACGGTGTTGTTAACCCGGAATCATATGTTGAATCTGGTGATGTATTAATCGGTAAAACTTCACCACCAAGATTCTTGGAAGAAATCGACGAATTCGGAACTGTAGCTGAAAAAAGAAGGGAAACTTCTGTAACAGTAAGACACGGTGAAAAAAGGTATCGTTGATGCTGTTCTTTTAACTGAAACTGTTGAAGGAAGTAGATTGGCTAAAATTAGAGTAAGAGATACCAGGCAACCTGAATTTGGGGATAAATTTGCATCAAGGCACGGTCAGAAAGGGGTTCTTGGTTTAATATTATCTCCTGAAGATGTTCCTTTCACAGAATCTGGTGTTGTTCCTGATTTAATTGTTAACCCTCACGCTATTCCTTCCAGGATGTCTGTAGGACAAGTGCTTGAGATGGTAGCAGGTAAAGCAGGCTGTCTTGAAGGTGAACGTGTTGACGGAACTCCATTCAATACAGAACTTGAAAAAGAAATCAAACAACAGCTTAAAAATCACGGATTTGAATCTGCAGGTTGTGAATCATTATATAATGGTGTAACCGGAGAAAGAATCGAAGCTGAAATATTTGTTGGTGTGGCATATTACCAAAAAATTACACCACATGACTACTGATAAAGTTTATGCTCGTTCAAGAGGTCCTGTACAAGTTCTTACCCGTCAGCCTACTGAAGGAAGAGCTCGTGAAGGTGGTTTAAGGTTTGGAGAAATGGAAAGAGATTGTCTTATTGCACACGGTGCAGCTCTTACCTTAAAAAAGAAAGACTTTTAGATGAGTCTGACAAATATGAAGCTATTGTCTGTGAAAATTGTGGTATGTTAGCAGTATATGATAAGAATAAAAATAAAAAGTACTGTCCAATTTGTGGAGATGTTGAAACTTATCCGATAGAAATTTCATACGCATTTAAATTATTATTAGATGAACTTAAGAGTTTATGTATTTTCCCTAAATTAGTTTTAGGAGACAAAACATAATTATATAATATGAAGGAGTCAATATTTTGAAAGGATTTATAAAAAAAATCAAACAAATTAACTTTGGGCTTATGTCTCCTGAGGATATTCGTGAAATGTCAGTAGTTAAAATTGAAACTCCTGATACTTACGATGAGGATGGTTATCCTATTGAAAATGGTTTAATGGATCCTCATTTAGGGGTTATTGATCCAAGTTTAAAATGTAGGTCTTGTGGTTACAGAGGTGGAGAGTGTCAAGGACACTTCGGTAGTATTGAGTTAGCCAGACCTGTTATTCATGTTGGTTTTGGTGATATAATTCACAAAATTTTACGTTCAACATGTAATGAATGTGGTCGTGTTTTATTAACTGATGATGAAATCTTCAAATACACTGAAAAGATTAAAGATGCTCAAAATCATCATGAAAATTTAACTAAGATTTTAAAAGAGATTTATAATGAAGCTCGTCGTGATGTTTGTCCTCACTGTGAAGCAGCTCAGGATGATATTACTATTGATAAGCCGGTTTCCATTGTTCAAAAAATGGAAGGTGAAGATTATAAATTAACTGCTAGTGAAGTTCGTGAAAGGCTTGAAAGGATTTCTGATGAAGATGCTTTTGTTTTAGGTGTTAATCCTGAAGTAGCCAGGCCAGAATGGTTAGTGTTAACTGTTTTACCTGTTCCTCCAGTTACTGTAAGGCCTTCTATTACTTTAGATACTGGTGAAAGGTCTGAAGATGATTTAACTCACAAACTTGTTGATATTTTACGTATTAATCAAAGATTAATTGAAAACATGGAAGCAGGTGCTCCTCAACTTATTGTTGAAGATTTATGGGAGTTATTGCAATACCATGTAACTACTTACTTTGATAATGAAGCTAGTGGTGTTCTCCTGCAAGACACAGGTCTGGAAGACCTTTAAAAACTTTAGCTCAAAGGTTAAAAGGTAAAGAAGGTAGGTTCAGAAGTAATTTGTCTGGTAAAAGGGTTAATTTCTCTGCCCGTACTGTAATTTCACCAGATCCAAACATCAGTATTAATGAAGTTGGTGTTCCTGAAATGATTGCAAAAGAGGTTACTGTACCTGCTTATGTAAATGACTGGAACATGGATGAAATGAGAACATATATTGAAAACGGTCCTAATGTTCATCCTGGAGCCAACTATGTTATAAGAACTGATGGAAGGAAAATCAGGGTTTATGATGAAACTAAAGACATGATTTTAGAGAAGTTGGAGCCTGGTTATATTATTGAAAGACACCTGAAAGATGGTGATATGGTTTTATTCAACCGTCAGCCTTCTCTTCACAGAATGTCTATGATGGCTCATGAGGTAAGGGTTTTACCTTATAAGACTTTCCGTCTTAATTTATGTGTATGTCCTCCTTACAATGCAGATTTCGATGGGGATGAAATGAACATGCACGTTTTCCAAACTGATGAGTCTCGTGCTGAGGCTAAGTCTTTAATGCGTGTACAGGAACATATTTTATCTCCAAGGTTTGGTGGACCTATTATTGGTGCTATTCACGACCACATTTCCGGAGCATATCTTTTAACAAAACCAGGATCTGAATTTAGCGAAGAACAGGCACTGCAGATAATCAGAAAATCACATTTGTTCAATAATGAAAATGTTGATCCTAAACACTTAAAACGTAAACATGAAAACTGGACTGGTAAAGAGTTATTCTCTTTATTACTGCCTGATGATTTGAATCTTGTTTATAAAGCTGAGATTTGTCAGAAATGTGATGTCTGTAAAGAAGAAGCTTGTGACATTGATGCTTATGTTGTAATTGAAGACGGTGAACTTAAACATGGTGTCATTGATGAAAAAAGCTTACGGTTCTTTCTCAGGACGTATTTTAGATAAAATCGTTAAAGAGTATGGCCCTGCTAGAGCCAGAGAATTCTTAGACAGGTCTACTGATTTGGCTATCTGCGGAATTATGAAAACAGGAATTACCACAAGTACAAATGATGAAGAAATTCCTGAAGAAGCTCAGGAAAGAATTAATGAGCATTTAAGAGAATCTGAAAATAAGGTAGATAAATTAGTTGAAGCATATGAAAACGATTATCTTGAAGCTTTACCTGGTAGAAGCCTTGAAGAAACTTTAGAAATGAAGATTATGCAAGTGCTCGGGGAAGCTAGGGACGTATCTGGTCAAATTGCAGAAAACTACCTTACTATGGAACACAACCATTCTGTAGTTATGGCACGTACTGGTGCTAGGGCATCTATGTTGAACCTTACTCAGATTACTTCCTGTGTAGGACAGCAATCTGTTCGTGGTGGTCGTATCCACAGGGGTTATATTGACAGGACTTTACCTCATTTCCGTAAAAATGAGTTAGGTGCAAAGGCAAAAGGATTTGTACATTCAAGTTATAAAAAGGTTTGGATCCAATTGAATTCTTCTTCCACGCTATGGGAGGAAGAGAAGGTCTTGTAGATACAGCGATTCGTACAGCACAATCCGGTTATATGCAAAGAAGACTGGTAAATGCACTTCAGGATTTACAGGTTAAACCGTCAGGACTTGTTACTGATAATCAGGGAATGGTTATCCAACTTATGTTTGGTGAAGATGGAGTAGATCCAGCTAAAAGTGACTTTGGTAAAGCAGCTGACTTAAATAAAATCATTGATGAAAATAGGTTAGGAGATGCTAATCCAAACTATGATTCAAGTGTTGAACAAGAGGGTAAATAGGTGTAACTATGGATGATGCAATAATTAAAAAGTGGAAGATGCTTTACTTAAAGCTGAAATAAACTTTGATGCAAGAATTGTTGAAAATGGAATTATTGACCCATCAAGTCGTGTAAAGTTCCCTGAAAAATATGTGGATGATTTAGCATCTGCTTATGTTAACAGGCATTTATCTGATGATGAATTAGATATGCTTATTGGAGAGCTTAAAACTGCCTATGAACGAGCTCATGTTGAAGCTGGTGAGGCTGTTGGAACAGTAGCTGCACAATCTGTAGGTGAACCGGGTACTCAGATGACTATGCGTACTTTTCACTATGCAGGGGTAATGGAATTAAACGTAACATTAGGTCTTCCAAGACTTATTGAAATCGTTGACGCAAGAAAAAAAATAGCTACTCCAACAATGGATATTTACTTTACTGAAGAAAAACGTCATGATGAAGAATTCGTTAAAACTTTAGCTAATAAAATTGGTAAAAGTACTGTAAACGATGTTCTCAGTGATTTCAGTTTAAATTATGCTGATATGAAAGTTGAAGCAGTTTTAGACGAAAGAAAAATTGAAGATAAAAGACTTGATCTTGATGAAATTCTTGCTAAAATTCAGAAAAACTTTAAAAAGCTGATATTAAGGATAATCTCAAGATTATTGTCGAACCGCCAAAACGTGAAATTAGGGAACTCCGTCTTTTAGCAGACAAATTCCGTGATTTACAGATAAGTGGTATTAAAGACATTGGAAAAGTCATTATCCGTAAAGATGAAAGAGAATGGATTATGCACACTGAAGGTTCTAATCTTAAAGATATTCTCTCTATGGAAGGTATTGACACATACAGAACTACTACAAATGATATTCATGAGATAGAAACTGTATTGGGTATTGAAGCAGCTCGTCAATCAATTATTAACGAAGCAAGAAATACTCTTGAAAACCAAGGTCTTAGTGTTGATGTTAGACACATTATGTTAGTTGCAGATATTATGACTTCTGAAGGAGAAGTAAAATCCATTGGTAGACATGGTATTAGTGGTGAAAAATCAAGCGTTTTAGCTCGTGCAGCTTTTGAAGAAACTGGTAAACATTTACTTCGTGCAAGTATTCGCGGTGAAGTTGATGATTTAACTGGTATCATCGAAAATATTATTATTGGACAACCAATACCTCTTGGTACCGGTTCAATCGGTGTCAAAATGGCAAATAAAAATGAATAGGAGGCTAGATGATGGACGTAGATAGAAGTATCAGGGTAGCTGTCGATACTGGTGATGTGACATTAGGCTCTGAAAAATCAATTCAATCTTTAAAATTAGGAAAAGGTCAGCTTGTAATTGTTGCTGCAAACACTCCTAAAGATATTGTTGAAGATGTTGAATATTATACAAATCTTTCAGATATCCCATCATACACTTACGAAGGTTCAAGTGTAGAATTGGGTTCTGTCTGTGGTAAACCATTTACAGTTGCTACATTAATCGTTAACGATCCAGGAGATTCTACTATATTAGATGATTTGAGGTAGATTCATATGTCTATTAAATTCACTGCAAATGAAATCGTTGAATTGTCCGACGATCCGATTCAATTTATTAAAAATCTTTTATCCCCTGCAGAAGTACAAGGTGTTAAAGTACTTCAGAAGGAATCAGGTGAAAAAATAGCTACTGTTACAGCAGATAATACCAACAAACGTATTGCTATTGGTAAAAACGGCGTTAATATCGAAAGAGCTAAGTTAATTGCAAAAAGACAACACAATATAAACAATATTATTTTAAAATAGCTATTAATTTAGCTATTTATTTTTTACTTTTTTTAAAATGAGATAAGAAATCTATTTTGCTTTTTTGTTGTAATATAACTATATTTCCTATTTTTAAATCTTTTGAATTAAATTTTAATAATTTAACAGTTTTAAATGGTTTAATTTTTAGGATACAAATATCATAATCGATATTTTTACCAATAATTGTGGAAGTGTATTTTTTCCCATTTATTAATTCGATTTTTAAATTATCCATATTTTCTACGACATGTGCATTTGTTATAATATAATTATTTTGGGTGTCCGCCAAAATTGATTTTTGATTTTTCGTCAAAAAATTTTTGGGCCTAATTTTTATTATTTTTAATATATTTCAATTAATTTTTGTTTATTTTATTTTATTTTATTTGGTTTAATTATTTTTAAATTATTGTTTAGTTTTATTTTATTCTTATTTTTGATTTTAATGGTTTTAAGACAGTTAAGTTTATATACTTTGTTGTACATATTTTATATTAGGTATAAGTTGTTTTGGTGTTGTTATTTATGGTTAAAAGAAAGTTTGATAGGAATCAGGCAAAATTGGGCATTAATACTCTTGATTGGAATGTTCCGGAGAATCATATTTCTCGTTTTGTTGTTGAATTTGTTGAAGAAGTTTTTCCACTTTTAAATATCAAAGAACCCAAGAAAAAGAAAGGAAGAGACTCCCTTCCAGTGGATTCAATGTTAAAATTGCTTATTTATGCCAAAATCCAACATATTGATAGAACATCAATAATTACAGATATGGCGCGATACCATGATATATTTAAATACGTGTGCGATGATATTAGACCTTCTGAAAGATCAATTCAAAGATATCGAAGAGAATATGACCATTATTTTGAAGTATTGCTGCAAATGACATTAAAAAAGGCCTTTGATGAAGGATTCACTGAATTTAATCACGTTGCCATTGATGGAACCATCAAAAAAGCATACAATTCAACAACAATACCATTACAAAAAAAAGAAACTCAAATATTGGTCGATTACTACGAAGGACGACCTATTGACCCTGAATGTCTTGAAAAACTTCATAAACCTGCTCAAAGATTATTGGAAAAGAAAGATATGGATGATGAAGATAAATTAGAACTATTATATGGAATAAAAAAACACAATTTACATTCACAGGACAGGATAAAATTCCAGTAAATGATATGGAAGCAAGATTTATGAAAGGAAAGAAGGAAACTTCATGGTTGCTTATAATATCCAATCTGCAGTCGATTACGATACCAAATTAATCTGTGCAATAAACGTCACACAAAACCCGACAGACCACTACGAACTACCAATAATCGCAGAAAGAGCAATAAGAAATATTAACACCACACCAAAGTATATAAGTGCCGATACAATCTATTTAAACCAAATATCATTATCATACTTAGCAGATAAAAAAAAATAGGTGGTTTAATACCAAATAGAAAGCAAAGTAAAGAAAAAATAGGAAAATTAAATCCAAATCCATACCATAAAGACCATTTTGAATATGATTATGAATTAGATGTATTTAAATGCCCAGAAAATCAATATATGCACTTTTTTCGCAAAATACATCGAACCACACAAAGATTCAGAAAAACCAGACAAAATAAAAAAGACTCTACAACAATTATGAAGTCTGTAAAAACTGCAAAGCACGAAATAAATGTTTAACAGGCAAACAAACACACAAAACCATCACAGAATACGGATCAGAAATGCAAAAAGCAATGAACGAAAAAATGGAAAAACAGGAATATAAAGACGAATATGGCAAAAGATCAAGCGTTGAAGGACCATTTGGAATATTCAAAGAACAATTCCAAATAGAAAAAGAAGTAGTCATCGGAATGGTAAAAACAGAAGAAAGAATAAACTTAGATGCATTAGCATATAATTTAATACGACTACACAACATAAAACAAGAAAGAAAAAAACACAACAGAAGATTTAGAAGATTTCTGCGAAAGCACATCCATTAAAAACCAATTAAAACTTGATGTAACAATATTTTAAAAAAAATCAACAAGTCAGCCAAAATTCAATTTTGGCGGACACCAATTTAAAAAAAAAAAAGCCACTACCACATAGTTTATTTGTTGTTGTTTTTTAAAAAACCTTTCTTTTTTTGAAGTTGTGATTTTAACTACATTTTGTTTAGCATTTTCAATTGTAGTTATTATTTTATTTTCTATATTCATTAAAATTCACTTCCGTTCCTTTAATTATCATTTTTTTAATAATTGTTAATTTAAATGGTAGTTTATTTTCAATTTTCATTAATATGTTTAAATCATCTGCTGTAAATCCTTTTATAATCATTAATGTGATTAAATAAATGGGGAATAAAAAATATTAATCCTATGTAGAACCCAATTAAGTTTTTGGGTAAAATTAATAAAAATATAGCGATTATTATTCCAGCAAATAATATTTTTAAATAATGGGCTATGTTAAATTTTAGTGAAATGTGTTTATTTAAATAGATTAATGAAATTAATGTCATTGTTGCTGTTGTTAATGTAGTAGAGATAGCACCACCATTTACCCCAAAATAAGGGATGAATATAAAGCTTAAAAGTAATATTTGGATAAAACTCCAATTAAAAGATACATTGAACTTTTTGGTTTACCTGCACCTTGAATCATACTTGAAGTTATTGCAAATATAGAATAAAAAAACATTCCTAATGTTAAAATTGTTAAAACATTTGCACCTTTTGAATAAAATGGTTTGGTGAAAAACATCACTAACAATACTTCTTTAGAAAAAAATCATTATAAATAAACATATTGGTACCATTATGATTAAGTTATATCTTAAAGCATTAAACATATATTTTTTAAGTATATTTGTATTTTTTGATGCAAACATTTCAGATGTTACAGGTAGTATTGTAGTAGCTAAAGAATTAGAAATCATCAGGGGTAGTCTTGCAATAGGTTCTGCTATTCCAAAATATCCAATTTCAGAGATTGTAATGAATAAAGGCATTATTGTGGTGGTCATACTATATATTCCTATTTCTGAAATTGCAGTTAAAATAACTGGAATTGAAAATGATATTATTTTATAAGCAATTTTTATTTCTTCTTTAAAATCCATTTTTAATTTTAACATTCCTTGGAAGATATCTAAAAATATTTATGTAAAATTATAATAACTGAGATTAATGAAGAGAAAAACCAATTACACTACCAAATATGGCACCTACAACTGAAAAACCAAGTATAATTAATACAATAGCTGATAAAATCATAGTAATCTGTTCAATAGCTCGACTAGTTAATATATGTGTCATTTCATATGTTCCTTGAAATATTCCTCTAAATACACCTACAATAGCACTAAATGGAACGATTAAACCTATAATTTGTAAAAGGTAATAATAGTGAGTTGTTATTATAAATTTTAACAAGTAAAAGGTGCTATAAAAAAAAATCATTAATAGTCCAAAAGTTATTCCTAATAATATTGCAATTTTTATAGAAACTAATATGAGTTTATAGGAATTTTCTTTTTGATTTGTAGCATTATATTCTGACACATATTTACTTATGGTTGGAGGCAATCCTCCTGCTGCTAATGTTTGCAATATATTTTGAAAAGGAGAAATAATTGTTAAAATACCATAAGCATAGTTGTTTAGAAGATAAACCATTAAAAATTTGTATATGTATCCACCTATTTTAAAAAAATACATTTCCAAATAAAATAGCTAAATTATTTTTTAAGAAAATTATTAACCATAATTTCAGCTCATAAAGTTACATAATGTTTTAGAATTGGCTATTTGACTTATTTCTTCTTCTAATGCTCTACAATTAGTACACAAGTAACAAAATTCACATTTTTTACAATTTTCTATATAATCTAAATTTTTCTCCAATAACTATATATTTTTTTCCTTATTTTTCTGAAAGAAATTTAGAAGGTTTTTATTTTTTATGTTTCCCCATTTTTTGGTTCTTAACATTGGGCAAGGATGCACAGTTCCTTTAGAAGAAATGAATATTGATTTTCCTAAACAGGGATGAAACTCAATATTATGGAAAAACGAATCGATATTAAATGTGATATAATTTATTTTTCATTTAACAAATCATTATTTGACTAACTGATTGTTTAATTAAGAATAATAATTAAAAATGATAGTAAAGAGTAATAACTATATAAATTGTTAGTATGGGGGAACTAGGTTATTATACTTTTTTATTTTAAATTTAATTATTTTATAATTTTTTATTTAATGTTTATATAAATTTAAACAAGTTTTAAGTTAATTCAATTGATTTTATCATTTAGAAAAGTTTTGTTAATATTTTAAAATTATGTTTTGATTGTTTTTTTCATTAAATTTAATGGGTTTAATTGAAATATACTTATTTTAGAAAATAATCAATTTAAATTACTTATTTTTTCTTTAAAAATAATTTGTATGTTTTTTAAAATCCAGTTTTCATGTTTTTGTTATAACAAAAATGCCGACTCTAAAAAACAGAGTATAGAGTTTATTTTGTATGTAGATGAAAACTAATATAAGCAATAAAAACAAAGAAATAATATTCAAATAAATCTTTGAAATATTTTTTTATTTAATCAAAACTGACTTTCAACAAGTCAAAATAGATACCTTTATTAATGTTAAAAAAGATAAATCATCATAAGATATCGACAATTAATGGAACATAGTTGTGTGTGCTTTTTACTATGCTTCCAATAAAAAATCATGATATCTTCATTTTTAGATAATTTAATTGTCTAATTAATTATTATATTATTAACTAGTTATATCTTTGAATTTAGATTGTATTAGCTATTTTTAGCTGTATAAATCGCAGCGGTGGATTCTTAGATATGTTTAATAAAAGTTTAGAGGAAATATTATGCCAGGACTTTTTGCTGCAAAAAAACTTAAAAAAATAGACAAAATTTTAAGTGGAAAGATGTAGATTACAAAAGGAAAGCTTTAAGATTAGATGTTAAAGCAGACCCTCTTGAAGGAGCTCCTCAAGCTAGAGGAATTGTAATCGAAAAAGTAGGGATAGAAGCAAAACAACCTAACTCTGCTATACGTAAATGTGTTCGTGTTCAATTAATCAAAAACGGTAAACAATTAACTGCTTTCGCACCAGGTGACGGAGCTATTGGATTTATCGATGAGCACGATGAAGTTATGATTGAAGGAATTGGTGGACCATCTGGAAGATCTATGGGAGATATTCCTGGAGTTCGTTGGAAAGTATCTAAAGTTAACAACGTAGCTTTATCCGAGATGGTAAGTGGAAAAATAGAAAAACCTGTAAGATAAGGATGGTATTTTTATGAGTAAATTATTTGATAAATGGGAACTCGATGAAGTCAAAATCGAAGATTTAGGTTTAGTAAAATACATCTGCTTAGATGAAACTCTTGTTCCTCACACTTCAGGTAGACATGTAAAAAGACAGTTTGCAAAATCTAAAGTATCTATCATTGAAAGATTAATGAATAAAATCATGAGGACTCACATCAACTCAGGTAAGAAAAACAAAGCTTACAATATTGTAAAAGATGCATTGGATATTATCAACAAAAGAACTAAAAAGAACCCTGTTCAAGTTTTAGTTACTGCAGTTGAAAATACTTCCCTCGTGAAGAAACTACTCGTATTAAATACGGTGGTATCGGATACCAAGTAGCAGTGGACATTTCTCCACAAAGAAGAGTAGATCTTTCATTAGGATTCTTAACTAGGGGAACTTTACAATCAGCATTTAAAAACAGGAAATCTGTTGCTGAATGTTTAGCTGATGAATTAATTCTTGCTTCTGAAGAAGATTCCAGAAGTTTTGCTTTACAGAAAAAAAAGAAAAAAAGAAAGAGTTGCAAAAGCAGCACACTAATCATATTTATATAAGGTGATTTCTTTGAGTAGAAGAGAGAAAATGATTGCAAAAATTAAGGATTTAATGTATAAACCAGATTCCATCAGGAATATTGGTATCTGTGCTCACATTGACCACGGTAAAACTACATTATCCGATAACCTTTTAGCAGGTGCAGGAATGATTTCCGAAGAACTTGCTGGTGATCAAAGGTTTTTAGATTTTGATGAACAAGAACAAGCACGTGGTATTACTATTGATGCCGCAAACGTATCAATGGTTCACAATTACAAAGATGAAGAATACTTAATCAACTTAATTGATACTCCAGGTCACGTTGACTTTGGTGGGGACGTAACTCGTGCTATGAGAGCTGTAGATGGTGCAGTTGTTGTTGTTTGTGCTGTTGAAGGTATCATGCCTCAAACTGAAACTGTACTTAGACAAGCTTTAAAAGAAAATGTTAAACCTGTTTTGTTCATTAACAAAGTTGACAGATTAATCAACGAGTTAAAATTAGAACCTGAAGAATTACAAAAAGGTTCATTAACATTTACATGGAAGCTAACAAATTAATCAAAAACATGGCTCCTGAAGATAAAAAAGAAGAATGGGCTGTTGATTTCACTGATGGTAGTGTAGCTTTCGGTTCAGCTTATCACAATTGGGCTATTAACGTTCCAATGATGCAAGAAACTGGAGTTAACTTCAAAGACATCATTGATTATTGTAACGATGATAAACAAAAAGAATTAGCTCAAAAAGTACCATTGTCTGAAGTATTACTCGGTATGGTAGTAGAACACTTGCCTTCTCCTAAAGTATCTCAAGAATACAGGGTACCTAACATCTGGGAAGGTGACATTGAATCTCCTGCAGGTCAAGGTATGATTACTACAAGTCCTGACGGACCTTTAGCTGTAATGGTTACTAACGTATCTGTAGACAAACACGCTGGTGAAATTGCTACCGGTAGGGTTTACGGAGGATCAATTGAAAAAGGTACAGAAGTATACTTAGTTGGATCTCATTCCAAATCCAGAGTTCAGCAAGTAGGTGTATACTTCGGACCTGAAAGAGTTAACACTGATGCTGTACCTGCAGGTAACATTGTATATGTTGCTGGTGCAAAAGGTGCAATCGCTGGGGAAACTATCTGTTCTCCTGAAGACAAAATCAAAGAGTTTGAAGGATTAGACCACATTTCTGAACCTGTAGTTACTGTTGCTGTAGAAGCTAAAAATACTAAAGATTTACCAAAATTAATTGAAGTATTAAGACAAGTAGCTAAAGAAGACCCAACCATTAAAGTTGAAATTAACGAAGAAACCGGTGAACATTTAGTTTCAGGTATGGGAGAACTTCATTTAGAAGTTATCAGTTACAGAATTAAAGATAAAGGTGTTGAAATCCAAACTTCAGAACCTATTGTTGTATACAGGGAAACCGTATCTCAATTATCTCCACAAGTTGAAGGTAAATCTCCAAACAAACATAACAGATTCTACATTACTGTTGAACCTTTAGAAGATGAACTTTTCAAAGCATTACAAGAAGGAAAACTTAAAGAAGGTAAAGTTAAAGGTAAAGAATCTGCTAATGACTTCATGGAATACGGTTTAGATAAAGAAGAAGCGAGAAAAGTATGGGATGTTTACAACAGAAGCGTATTCATCAATGCTACTCGTGGTATCCAATACTTAGATGAAGTAAAAGAGCTTTTAATTGAAGGATTTGAATCCGCACTTAATGACGGACCTTTAGCTAAAGAAATTGCTATGGGATTAAAATTCAAACTCCACGATGCAAAACTTCACGAAGATGCAGTTCACAGAGGACCTGCACAAGTATTGCCAGCTATTAGAAATGCAATTTATGCATCTATGATGTCTGCTGGTCCTACTTTACTTGAACCTATGCAAAAAGTGTTCATTAACACTCCACAAGATTACATGGGTCCATGTACCAGGGAAATCAAAACAGGAGAGGTCAAATAGTTGACATGGGTCAAGAAGGAGACATGGCTACTATTGAATCTAAAGTTCCTGTAGCTGAAATGTTTGGTTTTGCTGGTGATATCAGATCCGCTGCTGAAGGTAGATGTTTATGGTCTACTGAAATGTCTGGATTTGAAAGATTACCACGTGAAATGCAAAATCAAATCGTTAAAGAGATTAGGCAAAGAAAAGGCTTATCTCCAGAACCTTATGGTCCTGAACATTATGTAGGATAATTAAAATTTAATTTTTAATTTTTTTTATATTTTTTATTTAAAATTACGAAAAAAAAACATTACATATTTATATGTGAATAATTAAAATTTAAATTAAGCTAAAATTATAAGCTTAATGAATGTTATTTCGATTTATACGAAAAGAGGTATTATTATGGCAAAAACTAAAGAACATATTAATTTAGCATTTATCGGACACGTTGACCACGGAAAATCCACATTAGTTGGACACTTGTTATTAAAAGCAGGTGCAATCGCTGAACAACAATTAGATGACGGAGAAAACAAATTCAGATTTGTTATGGATAAATTAGGAGAAGAAAGGGAAAGAGGAGTAACTATCGACCTTGCTCACCAAAAAATTCTCCACCAAAAAATACGACTACACTGTTGTAGACTGTCCTGGACACAGAGACTTCGTTAAAAACATGATTACTGGTGCTTCCCAAGCAGATGCTGGTGTATTAGTAGTAGCTGCAGACGACGGTGTAATGCCACAAACCAAAGAACACGTTTTCTTATCCAAAACTTTAGGTATTAACCAATTAATCGTTGCAATCAACAAAATCGATTTAGTAGATTATGATGAAGCAAAATTCAACGAATTAAAAGACGAAGTATCTGCTTTAATTAAAACTGTTGGATTCAACCCTGCTGATGTTCCTTTCATCCCTGTTTCTGCATTTGAAGGAGACAACATTAAAGATGCAAGTCCTAACACCTCCTGGTACAAAGGTGACACTTTAATGCAAGCTTTAGATAATTTAGCTGCTCCTGAAAAACCTGTATCCTTACCATTAAGGATCCCTATTCAAGATGTTTACTCCATTACTGGTGTAGGTACTGTACCTGTAGGAAGAGTAGAAACCGGTGTTATGAAAAAAAAGGAGAAAACGTAATCTTCGAACCTGCTGGAGCTTCCGGAGAAGTAAAATCTATCGAAATGCACCACGAAACCTTTGAAACTGCTGAACCTGGTGACAACATCGGATTCAACGTAAGAGGTGTAGGTAAAAACGATATCAGAAGAGGAGATGTAGCTGGTCACATAGACGATGCTCCTGCTGTAGCTAAAGAATTTGATGCACAAATTGTTGTTTTACAACACCCTGGTGTAATCACTGTTGGATACACTCCTGTATTCCACTGTCACACTTCTCAAGTTGCATGTACTTTCTTAGAATTAACTGCAAAATTAGACCCTGCAACTGGTCAAGTAGCTGAAGAAAACCCTGACTTCTTAAAAACTGGTAACGCAGCATTCGTAAAAGTTAAACCAACCAAACCTATGGTAATCGAAAACGCTAAAAAATCCCTCAAATGGGTAGATTTGCTATTAGGGATATGGGTCAAACTGTTGCTGCTGGATTATGTATTGACGTTACCCCAGCTAAATAGATTTGTAAGTAGTTAATTAAAAGAAAGGAGTTGTTCCTTTCTTTTTTTTATTTTTATTTTTGGAGGATAATAATGCATCAAGCAAGAATTAAGCTTACAGGAACTGATCCAGAAAAAATTAGCTTATGTCTGTGATCAACTTAAAAAAAATCGCTGAAAGAACTGGTGTTGATTTGTCTGGTCCTATCCCATTACCTACTAAAAAATTAGTAGTACCTACAAGAAAATCTCCGGATGGAGAAGGAAAAGCTTCCTGGGAAAAATGGGAACTTAGAATTCATAAACGTTTAGTTGGAATTGGTGCTGACGAACGTGCTATGAGACAAGTCATGAAAGTTAATGTTCCGGATAATGTAAGTATTGAAATAGAACTTAAAGGATAAATATTTAGATTTTTTCTAAATATTTTTTCTGTTATCATGCCGAGATAGTCTAGTCTGGTAAGGCGCAGGACTTGAAATCCTGTGGAGTTTCTCCGCCTGGGTTCAAATCCCAGTCTCGGCGTTATCTTTTTTACTTTTTATATATTTTTTCTAATTTTTTTAACAGTGTATTTTTTGCCGAGATAGTCTAGTCTGGTAAGGCGCAGGACTTGAAATCCTGTGGAGTTTCTCCGCCTGGGTTCAAATCCCAGTCTCGGCGTTCTTTTTAATTTAAAAACAGTTATTTATTTTTTCATCTAATTCGTCTAAATTAGAAACAATGTCATTTTTATTTAAATCTCTGATTTTCGGACGTTTTAACATGATGACACCTATATCTTTTAAATTAGCAGCATTAATTTTATTAGTTACTCCTCCGATATCACCACTTTCTTTTGTTATCATAACACTTGCTTGTGTTTCTTCAATTATTTTTAGGTTTTCTCTAAGCTGGATGTACCTTTCATTGGTATGATATGTTCTCAGGAAGATTCAGCATTTTGCATTTTTCCACAGATTTTGGAACTTTTAAAATTCTTGCATAAAACCTGTTTACAGGAACATATTTTAAAATAGGTTCCATGGTATTTGCTCCTGCAAGATGCAACACGTTTCCTGAAGTTAAATCACTGGCTATTAATTGTCCTGCTTCATCAAGGGAAGTTACTTCATGAACTCTTGATGTGTCAACATTATCAAGGTTTGATGGTGGTCTTTCAAAGCGAATATAATCTATGCTGAATAATTTGGATAGGCTAACAGTAGTTTGGGTGATGTGTGATGCATAAGGATGAGTTGCATCAATTAAAAGATTGAATTCATTATTTTCAATAAGTGTTATGAATTCATCTTTTAAAAAGTGGTTTAGCTATTGTGTCATCACTTCCAGACTCAATAGCTAATTTTGATCCGTATTCTGTAGTTGTTGTAGTCAGAATATATGAATCATATTTTTCCTTTATGTGTTTTGTTATGTTGCTTGCGTCCTTTGTTCCGCCAATAAGGAGGATGTTTAGTTTTTTCATTCTACCACAATTTTGTTTGCTATTCTGTTTGACACTAATATTGTAGCTGCAATTATGAATATTAATATCCAGTCTGTAAGTCCGATGCTGGTTGTTCTGAATATTATTTGCAGCTCAGGTATATATACAATCAATACCTGCAATATGAAACATGCTATAATGGCCAAATAAAGGTAAGTGCTTTTTTTTGGCGGAATTTGATTTTGAATTGTATGCATTGAATAACTGGTACATTACAAATAAGGTAAATGCTACAGTCATTGCCTGCTTTTGACTTGCGCCAATTGCCAATTTGTAGCTGAACAGCGCTATTGAACCTATTGCCATTACAAGACCTGCAATAAATATTTTTATCAATACCTTTTTATTCAGAATATCTCCTGTTTCAGGCTGTCTTGTCATAATATTTCTTTCGCTACCTTCCATTCCTAAAGTTTGGGCAGGAGGTCCGTCCATTACAATGTTAATCCAAAGCAGCTGTACAGGGTTAAATGGCACCGGAAGCATGAAAATACTTGTTCCGACAATTGTTAAAATAGCTCCGACATTTGTTGATACCTGGAATTTGACAAATCTTTTAATGTTGTCGTATATTTTACGCCCTTCACGAATGGCAGTTACTATTGTTTCAAAGTTGTCGTCCTGAATAATCATATCTCCTGATTCTTTTGCAACATCAGTACCTGATCCCATAGCCACTCCTATAGATGCATTTTTAAGTGCAGGAGCATCGTTTACTCCATCCCCTGTCATTGAAACAATTTCGCCTTTTTGCTTTAGGGTTTCAACAATTCTCATTTTCTGCTCTGGTTTTACTCTTGCATAAACTTGTATGTCATCTACCATCTCAAAGTACTCTTCATCACTTAATTTATCCAGAGTTTCACCGTCAATTACTTTCCCGTCTGTCAGGATTCCAATTTCGCGGGCAATAGATGCTGCTGTTTTTAGATGGTCTCCTGTTATCATTCTTACTTTAATTCCAGCTTTTTACATGCAGCTATTGATTTGTCAACATTTTCCTTTGGAGGATCAATTATTCCGACAAGTCCTGTAAATATCAAATCATTTTCTACATTGTCTCCAATATTTTCGGTATTTTTATATGCAATTCCCAAAACTCTTAATGCATTATCACTCATTTCATTTATTTTTTCAGTTAGTGTTTCCTTTACAGAATCATCAAGAATTTCAACACTTCCATTGTTATCTATGTGTTTACATTTGCCGATAATGATTTCTGGAGCACCTTTAGTGAGAACCAAATACTTTTCACCATTTTCATGTATAGTGGTCATCATTTTACGGCTGCTGTCTAATGGGATTTCATCAACTCTAGGGAATTTTTCCTGCAAATCCTCTTTAAAATAGTTATTGTCCTGACTGTATTTTAAAACAGCACCGTCTGTCGGATCTCCGATAGTTTTGCCGTCTCTGATTGTGGAATTGTTACAAAGTGCATTGATTTCTAAAGATTTGTTTTCATTATAGAAAAATGCATCTCTGACAGTCATTTTATTTTCAGTTAATGTTCCTGTTTTGTCACTGCAGATAACAGTACATGAACCTAAAGTTTCTACTGAAAGCAGTCTGCGGACAATTGCATTGGATTTGGTCAGTTGTTGCATTCCCAAAGCTAATGTCAATGTTAAAACTGCAGGCAAACCTTCAGGTATAGCAGCTACTGCAAGTGAAACTGCTGTTAAAAATGTTTCAACAATAGGAATTCCTCTGAATAATTCAAAAATGAATATAAATACACAAACAATAATAGCTATTACGGAAAGTGTTTTTCCAAGTTTGTCCATTTTCTTTTGAAGAGGAGTTTCTCCCTTTTCTTCCTGAATCACTTCAGCTATTTTTCCTATTGATGTGTCCATACCTATGGCAGTTACAATTCCCACTCCGTTTCCTAAAGTTACATTTGAATCCATATATGCTTCTTCTTTTGGAGATTTTTCAACAGGTACAGATTCTCCGGTCAAATTTGATTCATCAACTTTCAGTCTGTTGGTTTCAATAAGTACTAAATCTGCAGGAATCTTGTCTCCCTCTTCAAGAATTACAATATCTCCGATGGTTAATTCTTTTGCATCAATTTTTGCACCTGCCCATCTCTTCTAACAACTGCATATGATGTTGTAACGCTTTTAAGCATTTCAATTGCTTTTTCTGAACGGTATTCCTGTATGAATCCGATTACTGTATTTAAAAGTACAGCTATTAAAATTACACATGAGTCGATAACGTCTCCAACAAAATATGCTGCAATGGCTGCAACAATAAGGAGAGCTATTAAAACATCAATGAACTGTTCTAAAAAGAGCATAACCGCACTTTTTTTTTTTTTCTTTTAATTCATTCAGCCCATTTTGATTTTGGCGTTTTGTTACTTCACTAGAACTCAGCCCTTCTTCTGAAGTATTGTATTTTTTTTAAAAATTCTTCCATTAAAGACACACCTATAATATGTAAAAACTTGCTTTTTTATAATTTTTCAATTTCACTTTGTGTGAACTTATATTTAAATCTTCATTACACAAAGGTTTTATGATAAAAGTTCCGCCAACTTTTCGTGACAGTCTTTCTATATGGGGTTGCAATTCACTTGGTGGGCGAATGGAATATATAATATCGGCATTTTCATATAATTCCAAGTTAGGATTTGTAATGTCATCTTTTATTACTTCATCATCATTTGGCAAAATATCGGTTTTGATAATTTCTATATTTTCGTTTCTCTTTAGGTATTGGTATACTCCGTCAAATTTCCCGACGGCTATTTCCACTATTCTTGTCGGATTTTCAGTTGCCTGTGTTAAAATGAACTCTGCGAAATCATCCCACATTTTTTTAACCTCAAAAATTATATATTTATCTAATAATATATATCTTTCAAGATTAATTTAAATTATAGGTTTATAGATGATAATTAGAGAATTTGTCCCAAATGATTTGAAACGTGTTTGTGAAATAGAAAAGATGTCTTTTGATGAGTCTTATGAGCTAAACATGTTTAAGCAGTTGTATGATATTGGTGCAGGTTTTTTAGTAGCTGAAGATGATGGTTATGTTGTAGGTTATGTCTTGTTTTGGATAAAATATGAAAATGAAGGCCACATCATATCTTTGGCTGTTGATAAAGATTATCAAAGAAAACAAGCAGGAACAAAATTGCTGCTGAAAGCTATAAATGTCCTGTCATTATTTAAAATAAACAAAATACTTTTGGAAGTAAATGAAAATAATGAAGGAGCTATTGAATTTTATAAAAAATTTAATTTTGAAGTGGATAGAAAAGTTCCACATTATTACAATAACGGTGATGGTGCTATCGTTATGTATCTGCTGATTAAGGTTTAATGCTGGTTAAATTATTGCTTAACATTTGGGTAGCATTATCAATTGCAGTCAAATCAAGATTTCCAGTTAAGTATAGTGTTAATATTAAAATTCCATATAATACTAAAATTGTTAGTTGGATATATCCGTGTTTTTTAGCTACAGGATCTTTTCTTGTTGCAAGGTAAATTGCCAGTATTACTCCAATTAGTCCTCCAAGTAAAGAAAAGATATAACCTAAAATGATTATTATTTTGCTGGTAGGTTTATATTCCTCTTGTTTCATGGAATTTTTGCTGATTTCTTTTTTGATAACTATTGGGTTTAGTGTTGTGTTAACTCCGTTTAATTGGTTTTTGAAAATTAGTGGTGTACCACATTTAACACAAAATGTAGCTTCATCAGGATTTGCAAATCCACAGTAAGGACAAGCATTTTCACTTTCTGTTATTTTCGGGAACTCATATCCGCATTTGATACAAAATCCGTATTGGTCATCACATGTTGAGCGACAGTTTGGACATCTTCTTAAAACCATATTATCATCTTCGTTATTAATAGTTAGTATTTATAGTATTTAAAGTTCTTTCATTAATTATTTATAAGGTGAAATTACATAAATATATTATTATATTAATTTAAGGGATTAACATGGCAGAAGTATCATCAAAAGAATTATATAAATTTAAAAAACTTTAAAAGAGTTATCAGAGAAAAAAGGTAGAGGTACAGAGCTTGTTTCCGTTTATATTCCTCATGATAAACAAATTAGTGATGTTGGTAAACAAATGAGGGATGAACTCGGACAAAGTGCTAACATTAAGAGTAAGCAAACAAGAAAGAACGTACAGTCAGCTATTGAAGTAATTATGCAAAGGATAAGATTATTTAAAGTAGCTCCTGAAAATGGACTGGTTCTTTTTTGTAGGTATGATTCCAAGAGGAGGTCCAGGAACTGAAAAAATGGAAACTTATGTTTTTGAACCTCCGGAACCTATTACAACTTACTGGTACCAGTGTAACAATGAGTTTTTCTTAGAACCTCTTGAGTACATGATTGAAGAAAGGGAAACTTATGGTTTGGCAGTTATTGACAGAAAAGAAGCTACAATAGCTACTTTAAGAGGTAAAAAAGTAAACATTTTAAACCATTTGACAAGTGGTGTTCCGGGAAAACACAAAGCAGGAGGTCAATCACAAAGAAGGTTTGATCGTGTAATTGATTTGGCTGCTCATGAGTTTAAAAACGTATCGGAGAACACATGAATGAAGATTTCTTAGCTTTGGAAGAACTTGAAGGAGTTATTATTGGAGGTCCAGGTTTTACAAAAGAAGAATTTGTAAAAGGTGATTATCTTAACTATGAAATTAAAGATAAAATCATAGCTACTGTAGATACTTCATATACTGGGGAATTTGGTATTAGGGAAGTAATAGACAAATCTGCAGATATTTTAAATGATTTGGATGTTATGCAGGAGAAAAAAGTAGTTCAAAAATTCCTCCATGAGTTAGTTAAAGATAAAGGGCTTGCTTCTTATGGTGAAAGGGAAGTCAGGACTAACTTAATTATGGGTGCAGTTGACACATTATTATTATCTGAAGATTTAACTGCAATGCGTAAAGTTTTCAAATGTCCTAGCTGCGGCAGTGAAGAGAAATTACTGTCAAATCTCAAAGTGAAGCAGATAAACTTGAAAAACCATGTTCCAATTGTGGTGAAATTTTAAAAGAAGAATCTTCACAAACTTTAATTGAAGATTTTGTTGAAAAAGCTGAAGAAATGAATTCTGAAGTTGAGCTTATTTCTACAGAAACTGAAGAAGGTATGCAACTCTTAAGAGCATTTGGTGGAGTTGCAGCGATTTTAAGATACCATGTTGGATAAATATTTTTAATTCCAATCATGGTTTTTATTTTGAATATTCCATACAAACATAGCTGTCTTCTTCATCAGTCATGGTGAACCTTCATTTTATGGTTATGAATTAGATATGGTGGTTTATGTGGGGGAAATGTTCAAAAAATAATGGTATTAGAATCTACCTGAAGTATCAGAATAATCCCAACAAATCTTATCAAAACTACGGTAATTAGGATTATCTTCAAAAATATCAGAAATAATATTATCTTTATCATCCGATAAAATTAATTTTCTATATTTAGCTGTGTAAAATCCATGTTTATAATCACGTTCTGTTGGTGAAATCCAATACTCAATTTTAGCGGAATAACCATTAGGAAAATTAAATACTCTTTCCACATCTTCCCCAATAATCACATGATCTTCCAACATTTTCAATTGAGTATCTTTTGGAACATAATTAGGATTCTTTTCTATAACTTCACTTATTAATTTTCCGTCTTTGAATAATTTCAATATTCTAAAATAATCACTAGATCTACCTCCTCTACAATAAAGTACATCTTTAGAAGGTAATGATGATTCATCAATTTCATTATAATCTGAAAATGGTATTTCTGTCATATTCATACCATAATCAACTTGAACTTTCCAGTTATTATGGAAATAAAATCCTTCAACTTTTTCACCACCTAATCTAATGAATACCATAAAATCACTATTTAATTATAAGTACTATGTGGTTTTATTTTGAATATTCCATACAAACATAGCTGTCAGGATGCTTATCATAATAGCTAAATGGATTATTTGCTCTTTTTGTTTTTTTAATCGGGTTAAAAGCAGTTGCACCTTCATCTATCCTGATTTTATCTATGATTTCAATAAATACTTTTTTATCCATAGGATATTCCTTATTGAATTTGGCATAAAGTGAATAAGCAGTTTTCGGATTTTTTAAATAATCCTCTTTTAATTTATCATATTTGGATTGGGGTATTTTTATTTCATCAGTTGGTTTGTATACAGCCATTTTAACTCTCTCTTTTTTAATTTTTTTTATTTAATTTTGTATGTTTGTTTAGTTATTATAATATTTATTTAGAAAATTTTAAAAATCATTCATTGTTTTTATTTTTTGTCTACTGAAAAATGATTTTTACCTGTTTTCGTAGATTATTATGTAAAAAGTACTATATAAATACCTACTGTTTTTTTGTAAACATATAATTTTGTCCAATTCATTTATTAATTGTATTGAATATTTTTTTTTTTTATTTAGAAAAGTGAAAGTTTTTAATAATAGAAAATATATAGTAATTATCATATTGTTAAATATTCTTGGTTATTCCAGGTCAAAATCTGAATGTTATTTAATGATATACACTGAACAAGTGTTGGAAATTTTTAGAAAATATTATTATTTATTCAAATAGATTTTTGAATTTTTTAATCAATTTCTAGAAAATTCCGTAATTATATATTTTAATTAACGGAGGAGAAATATTATGTCTTACGTAGATGATGTAATAGAATTAACTGTAAAACAGAACCCTTCTGAACCAGAATTCCATCAGGCTGTAAAAGAAGTATTGGAATCTTTAAGGGTTGTTATTGAAGCAAATGAAGAAGAATATAAAAAGAATGCACTTCTTGAAAGGTTAGTTAACCCGGAAAGACAATTAAAATTCCGTGTTCCATGGGTAGATGACAACGGACAAGTACAAGTAAATACTGGATACCGTGTACAATTCAACAGTGCAATTGGGCCTTACAAAGGTGGATTACGTTTCCACCCTTCAGTAAATGTGGGTATTATTAAATTCTTAGGTTTTGAACAAATTTTCAAAAACTCCTTAACAGGCCTTGCAATTGGTGGAGGTAAAGGAGGTTCCGACTTTGATCCTAAAGGAAAATCTGACAGGGAAATCATGGCATTCTGTCAAAGTTTCATGACTGAATTATTCAAATACATTGGTGCAGACACTGATGTTCCAGCAGGAGATATTGGTGTTGGTGGTAGAGAAATTGGTTTCTTATATGGTCAATACAAAAGGATTAGAGGATTATCTGAAGGAGTATTAACTGGTAAAGCATTATCTTATGGTGGTTCATTAGCAAGAACTGAAGCTACAGGATACGGATTATTATACTTTACTGATGCAATGTTAAAAGCAAATGACATTGATATTAAAGGAAAAACTATTGCAGTATCCGGTGCAGGTAATGTAGCTATTTATGCTATTGAAAAAGCACAACAATTGGGCGGTAATCCTGTAACCTGTTCTGATTCTACCGGTTGGATTTATGATCCTGAAGGAATTGATGTAGAATTATTAAAAGAAGTAAAAGAAGTAAAACGTGCAAGACTAACTGAATATGCTGAAGCAAGACCAAGTGCAGAATATCACGAAGGTAAAGGTGTATGGTCTGTTAAATGTGATATTGCTCTTCCATGTGCAACTCAAAACGAATTACTTTTAGATGATGCTAAACAGTTAGTAGCTAATGGTGTTGTTGCAGTTGCTGAAGGTGCAAACATGCCTACTTCTATTGAAGCTACTGAATACTTACAAGACAATGATGTATTATTTGGACCAGGAAAAGCTTCCAATGCTGGTGGGGTAGCTACTTCTGCATTAGAAATGGCTCAAAACTCTCAAAGATTCTCATGGGACTTTGATAAAGTTGATAAAAGACTTAAAGTCATTATGGAAAACATCTTTGCTAATGTTGATGAAGCAGCTAAAACCTATGGATTTGAGAAAATTACGTAGTCGGTGCAAACATAGCTGGTTTTGAAAAAGTAGTAGATGCAATGAATGCTCAAGGAATCGTTTAGATTTATTTAACTTGGCTATAGTTAATTCTATAGCTTTTAACTTTTTTTTAAGAAAAATTTCATAAAAACATTGTTTTTTGTCTATTTGACTGGCTAAATTTTATTTTTCAGCTTTTAATTTGTGATATTGTACAAATTCGGGCTTTCTTAATTATTATAATAAATTACTTCTATAGCTAAAAATTATTTTCATAATATTTATTAAATAGTTTAAATTAAAATAAAAAATGCATGAACTAAACATTTTTCATGAGGTGAAAAATTATGTATAAAAAAATTTTAGTTCCTACTGATGGATCAGAAGCTGCGGAAAAAGAAGTTGAAAAAGTTGGAGATTTACTTGCTGAAGATGGTGAAATCATCATATTGTCAGTTGCATCTGAATTGACTCCACACCAATTCCAAAGTAAAGAAGATATTGATAAATTAAATCAATCTTTCTTAGATGAAGCTCAATTTAATGTGGATAAAATGAAAGCTAAATTTGATCCAAATCTTAATATTACAACTAAAGTTCTTGTTGGTTTTCCTGCAGAAACTATTGTTAAAGTTGCAGAAGAAGAGGATGTTGGATTAATAGCTATTTCATCATCTGGTAAAGGTAGAGTTACAAAATTCTTTATTGGAAGTGTAGCTGAAAAAGTTATTCACTCCTTTAAAAAGATGTTTTATTAGTACATTAAGCAGCTATTTTTCATAGCTGCTTTTTTATTTTTACAAATTTTTACTTTTTTTTAAAGAAAATGTTTATAATTGGTGTTAGGGTGATTAAATCAATATTTAACACCATCTGATTTTTGCCAAACTATTAATATTTTTAATGGCAGTAAATTTTATATAATAATCCTTTTTCATAAGGATTTATTGAAAAAATTCTGTTTTTTTAGATGAATTGATGAAATAATCGTGTTTTTTACTTGAAATATATTAAAACATAGATATTCAATAAAAATGGAAATGCAATGAATTTAAAAAGATGTTTTTAATTTTTGAATTTTATACATTTTTATTAGAATAAAGTATACAAATTTAAATAGGTTGATTTTTAAATTTAATAATTGTAGTTTACTTTTCTTAAAAAGTAAATTATTTTTAATAATTTGGAGATAATGATTTAAAATGAAGTTAAATTCAAAAATAGTGGTTGCATTGCTTTTGTGTGTTGTAGCTGCAATTACTGTAGGTATGGTAGCTGCTGAAGATCTTACTTTACCTGACGGGGCAACTTTTTACAGTTCCTGACGGTTTTACAGTTCAAGATGATGGTGACGGGAATACTGCTTTAGTTAAAGATGATCTTGCAATTATTGTTTTAGCTAGTGATGCTAAAAGTCCGGATGATGCAAAAAAACTCTTGAATCAAAAGGTTACACTTTCAAAAGTCAAAAAGATGTTTCCGGATTCGGTGATATAAAAGTATTTGAGCAAGCTTATGATAAAGATGGTATGCCAATATATGGGTATGTTTGTGAAGTAGATGGTTCCAGTTATATTGTTTGTGCCGCAAATGCTCCATCCGATTGGGATGTTTCCAATAGTGACAATCCTGTAAATATTATAATTAAATCTATTGATACAAGTAATGTTTAAAGTGTATAATTTCATTACTTATTTTTCTTTTTTTAAATAAAACGATAATCGTTTCATAAAAACAAGTTTAAGCAATTTTTATTGTTATTTGAAAATATAAATAACTAATTTTTAAAAAACAATATAAACAAAATGCATCTTCAAAATTATTATCTAAAAAATAAAAAAACATTAATCTGTCTTGGAAAATAATAACTTCAATTTATCGTTAATTTTATATATTTTTATACTAAAACTTTTAATTGTATTCTTTAATATATTCAATATAATAAAGATGATGTTTAATTAATGATAATTTTTTTTTAGATGTCTGTTCATTTTTGATAACTTTAATTATCATTAGTCAAATATATTTTATAAAATATAAAATAAATTGTATTTTAAAGGAGGTTTGAAAAATTGAAACATGGTGGGTTGTTAACTGCTGTATTAATATTGATTTTATGCAGTTTGCTGGGTTTGGCTAGTGTCAGTGCTGCCGATTTAACTAATGATACACTTGATGATTTTCAGGGTAATCCTGTAATTGGTGAAATTAATAATAACCATGCAGTTGGCGAGGAAAATAATGGCGATTGTCTTTATGTTAGTGTAAATGGTAATAGCTATGCTAATGCTACTTCATGGGGCAGTGCCACTAACTCATTGGATTGGGCAATATATTTAGCTAAAGACAATACTACGATTTACATAGATAATGGAACATACAGCGGTTCTGCAAATTCAAAAATTAATATAGCCAAGTCTGTAAATATTGTAGGTTCTGCTAACACCGTATTTGACGGATTAAACAAAAACTATTTTTTTACAATTTCCGATGGTGTAACTGTCAGTATTAGCAATATAACTTTTTATTAATGCATTTAAAAAGCGGATCTTTATCATGACCAGAAAAGCGTATATGGTGCAGTGTTGGATGTTAAAAAAGCAACAGTCTTTATTAGCAATTGTGCATTTAACAATAACCGTATTGAACATACTTCATCTATAAGTAAGGACAATTACGGAGCAGCCATTAGTAATTCTGGTAATATGACAATTATTAATTCCAGATTCAACAGTAATTCAATGACTTCTGAAGCACGTAATTCTGCGCATGGAAGTGATGTTTACAATAATGGTACTTTAAAAATCTTTGATTCCACATTTAAGGGTTCATATGTTGGAGACTTTGCATTCGGAGGATCAATTTCTAATAATGGTAATTTAACATTAACAAGAGTTGTAATGTCTGGTAGTAGTACTGCTCAGCAGGTTAAAGGTGCAGTTCTTTTTAATTCCGGAAATTGTACTATGATAAATTCTACTATTAAGGATTCTTTTGTAAATAGAGCTTTATTCAATACTCTTTATGGTGTTGTTTATAATTTACACTGTAGGGAAATAGACATAAGCTATTCTGCATTTTTAAATAACAAGCCACTGGCTGAAAGTTATGCTGATTTCTTTGCAGACGGTGGTGAAAACATTTGTCTGGACAATAATTGGTGGGGATCAATAAAAAGCCGGTGAACAAATCCAATGTTGATAAAGTAAATTCCTGGCTGATGTTGGTAGGGTCTCCGGAATACAGTGCTCTTAATATAAACGAATCAACAGATATTTCAGCTATTTGGAAATCAAGCAGTGGAAAGCCTGTTGATATTAGTTTATTCCCTATTTTTGATGTTTCATTTGGTACATGGGTTAATGGAACTGCACAGACAATAACCAAAAAACTGGATAATGGAAGTGCTGTTATTAACTATAACTGGACTCAAAAGAAAGGAAGTTATGAAGTTTCAATCAGTTTAGGGATTTTACTCAAAAAGTATTGGTTGATGTAGGTAAACTTGTATCAAATATGACTGTAAGTGTCAATGACATCAATTATACTGAAACTCTTGTTGTTGATGTAGCCGTAAATGGCATAGATTCAATTTTGCCTAAAGGAAATGTTTCACTTATAATTGGTGGAAAAACATATACTGAAAATTTAGTCAATGGTAAGGCAACTTTTAACATACCTGATTTGTTTGCCGGAAATCATACATTAAATCTTGTTTATATGGGAAATGACGAATATTTCAGATCATTTGTTCATAAAACTGTCACAGTAAATAAATGCCCTATTAATTTAAACATTTCAATTCCTGAAATTAATGTTGGGGAAATTGCAAAGGTCAATATACATACATCTCCTAAAGGAGTTCAAATTTATGCATATTTAAGTATTAACGGTAAACGTGTACAGATGATTGTTATAAATAAGGAGGATATTCAGGTTACAATTAGAAATTATGGTGGAGCCGGTGTGTACAACATTACAATTGAAACATGGGGCAGTGAACTTGATGAACAGCTTTATGAAATGGCTTCAGTCAGCGGATTATTGAAAGTAAATAAATATGATACAAATCTGAGTGTTAATGCCAGTGATGTTAAAGCAGGTGAAAATGCAACAATAACTATTAAAATAAACCCTAAAGATGTTAAAGGGGAAGCAACACTTATTATAAATGGTGTTGAAAGCAAAATATTTTTTAAAAGATGAAATAACTGAGATTACACTCCATAATTTAACTGGCGGAAAATATAATGTAACTGTTATTTATCCTGGTGACAATAAATATGCCGGTTCAACAGCATCAACGTCATTTGTGGTTTTAAAAGAAAGCTGCAATTTGACTATTACAGTCAAAACCTCTTGATTTTAATTTAACAGTAGCTGATATGGGATATGGTGAAAAATGCACTTATCAATGCTAATTTCAATGCTTTAATTAACGGAACTGTTACATTTATAATTAAAAATCATTTTCTCGCAGGACAAGATGAAGTAATTACAGTAACTCTTCCAAATGATGCAACAGGAGAAATTACATTTATTGTAGATGGAACAACCTATAAAAAACATAATAATGGAATAGCTGCAATTGCATTTCTGATTTGACTTT
>VOFD01002265.1_pt1 | contig 30376 bp, 40 predicted proteins | sample 5384101 | NCBI WGS metagenome assembly VOFD01 (sample SAMN12384723, study PRJNA508395) | human gut metagenome | isolation source: healthy gut C | host: Homo sapiens
CCTTTCAGTATTTCGTCTCCATAGCCACCGATATAGAGTTGTGCACCGTGCTGAAAATAGCTGTTGTCGTGCTGAAATCCTTCTTTCACAGTATATGATAGAGGACTATAAACATTCTCAACAGCCGTTTTCAAGTCAACATCATTCTTCTGAAGGCAAGCTCTATAAATCAATGTAAAGCAATATCCGTCCGGTTGGCTCCAGTCCATCTGGCAGGATGTCCGCCGTCCTTCCGCATACGTTGCAAGACCTTTGTCTCCAATACTTTCCGGAATCTGCCTTTTACCAACACGCATCTGAATAAGCAGAATACCGAGTTTCTGCGGCTCGGCAATCTGATTATACCACCAGTTATTACAATGTGGATTACGATGATGCCAATACTCCAAGCCCTTTACTATCTTATGATACAAATCTTCATTCTGATAATAGGAATTCTTTGGATGAGTATAAGCAAATACAAAGTCATACAACCGATCCACATGAATAAGTGGCATCCAGTTAGTACGATCCCGGCGGGCATAATCTATATCTATAAAACATCCTTGGACGTCATCATACAGTTCCAGAGCTTTTATCAATATTCGGATTTTCTGCAACCCCATCCCGAATCTTCTTCATTAGAATATCAAAATCATCATTCTGCAAGGCAGACGTACAAATAGAGGGACAAGGTAAAACCAAATCCCAAGGACTCCATGCCAGCAATAATAGAATTATGATTTTATAATGTATCATTTTCATATATGCATGTTTATCATTTGAGAATAAGGGGTATGTCAAAAGTAACTAAATTCCCTTCTTGAAGGAGGAGAGCTTAGTTACTTTTGACACACCTTCATCATCCTTAAAATACAATCAGGCCGACCACTCAGGCTACTTCGTATATTTAACAGGTTTCGACCAGATTTTATCCAATACGTTTTTCCTGCGGAGCATACAAGGGTTTCCATTATAAAAAGAATCGCCTGTAAAATCTTCTAAAACGTCCTGTCCTTCCTTATTATAATAAGAAATTTTTGTTGTTTCTTCTCCTCCCTTGTTCCAAGTTAGCCTGGATGCCACTAATGTGCTGTCCAGCAACATGGAATATTTGATGACCAGATTACCACTCTGCATACTCTTAGAAACAATGGAACGATTTAACAGATAGCTCTGGTACTGTGTCCCATAAATGGTTCCTGTAAAGTCTGTAGCCAATGATTTTATTCAACTCATCATCTTCCAGCCAGGCGGAAAAAATGATAGACCCCTCCCCGCATATTCTCTAAAAGAATATCCGTCCTCTTATTTTTGGCCAACTCATATCTGACAGTATCACTTTGATTCAATGCAAGAGCAATCTTTGTAGATCTCCCGTCTTTCACTATCGGAAATGAAATCAACACTCTTTCCCACCCATTACGCACGGTTATTGAATCTTTCGATAATCGTGTAAGATATGATTGGACCATCCTTAACAAAGTCCTTATAAGTCGCATCCATTGACTCGCAAGATATAATGGAACAAAATATCAAGATGCTGACTGATATAAATATAAATTTTCTTCATAATATTTGTCTTTTATATAGCGATTACTGTATTATTTTATCCTCCGGTGTTCCAAAGAAAGTAAGTTCTGCCACATTGATACGAGATGTTCCTACATTATAATTCTTGATACAAACAAACGTCACATATCTATATGCATCCAGATCTACGGAAAATTCGAGTTCATTGCCGTCTCTTGCCAGTTCCTTATCAGCATCAGTTAACGGGACAATAGCCGCCGGAATAACAGAACCGTCGGCTCTGGGCAATACTCCTTGATATAACCGTACCCATCCTTCATCATTTTCCGGATCAAACTTGGTTACATTATTATCATTTCGTCCCCAAATTTCTATTTCTTTCGGATACAGACCGTCAAATATAGATGAATAATCAGTTCCATTTCTTCTTCCATAGACAATCATACGGCTGAGCTTAAACTTCTTCCCTAAGTCCAGTGTCACCGAACTCGGCTTGGTAAAATCATATCGCGCCGTTGTGAGGGTCATAAAAAAGTATTATTGCTTCCAATAATTCCGTCATACAGATTCTTTGGGGTATTAGCATTCGGTGCCAGATAACCTTTGTATTCGCCAATGGCCAAGTATCCCATTTTTTTCTTATCTACTTCCTCTTCATAATATGGAGTCAGAGATATCTCCTTACTTTCAGAAAGATGTCCCCACCTATCCTTCACCACCACACTAAATTCTGAAGGAACGGCTTCCATACCACGTATGGGCTCATTAATCTCTTGCTTTTTGGTATATAAAGCTCCGGCTTCCGTCCATTTTCCAGTAGCATCCTTCCGGTACACATAAAAGTAAGAGTCTCATTGCTGGTGTTGGATGTCTTTTATCCGGATACCGGCAAAATCCGGTTTTATTTCCATCTCCTTATAAGCAGTGATATAAGGCGGCTCTTCCGGATTTATTTTTACTTCCAGAGGTTCAGAATAGGCTTCACCCGGACTTACAGAATACAACTTCACATTATATTCACCAGCTTTTTCAAATCCTTCCACCACTACAGAGTCGGCAAAATACGAAGCATTGGTCGAACGTTCTCCTATCTCTGTCATATATACAGCCTTCATATAAAGAAAATTCTTATCACTGGGCTGTGTAAAATAGATTATAGACTTTCCCGGCAGATTTTTGACACCATTCAATACTACCTGTTCAGGCGGAGTCGTACTTCCATGGGGAGAATTCATATCACTATCGTTATCGCAAGCACTAGGCAGCAATGTGATGGCTAGTACTAAAAAACTACTGTATATTATCTTTTTCATAAATCAAATGTCACTTTAATTACTTACCAACCATAATTTTGAACTAAGTTAGGATCTTTTTCTCAACTCACCGATATCAATAGGCCAGAAATACATTTTGGGAGTGAAATCCCGGACAAGCACTAAGTTCTCACTATAATAATCTACATCAGTTTCTCCATAACGGACTTTCCAACCGGTCAATGGCTGTGTCAATTCTGTTGTCGCAGTTTTTCCACCGACGGACATCCCAAAAAATAATGTCCTTCAAATGCTAACTCAATACGACGCTCCTGCATGATGATTTGTCGTAGACCAGTCTGAGTAGCATACTTGCTGTTTCCTACATATTGGTCCCAACTTTCTTTTACGCCTTGAAGTCCCGAACGTTCTCTCACCATATCGATCCATGGCAATACCGTAGCATAATCCTCTCCTTTTTCATTTAAAGCTTCGGCATACATCAAATACAAATCAGCCATACGGATAACAGGGAACGGATAAGTGACCGATGTAAATCCGGAAGCCGCATCGGACATGACCGTCTTGTAGTTAACCACTTTCTTAGGCCAAATACCAGTCAGGTTCTGAGAGTGATCTGCCGGAATGGGAGACACATTTCCTCCTTTACGCGCATTCACCGAATACAAGCCCGAAAGTCCCGTCTTTCCTTGTCCGAACCAAATACCGCCGTCAAAGCCTAAGCTGGCATAATATCTGTGTTCACGTTCCAGATTCAATTTGACTGTTCCCGTTTTATAATTCAGCATAATAGTATTCTCATATCCGGGCTCAGCTTCCCACCGGCGTGGAGCCTGCACTTCAAATCTATTAGCATAATCCCATGTCTTATCTTCTTCTATAGGAACCCCATGTTTAGTATAAAATGAGTTAGTCAGTCCAAGAGAAACACCCAGATTGGTTCTGTTCGTAGCATTCTTAGCATTTCTGCCGGGAACCAAGTCACGCGGCATTGCCTGTATCTGATAGTTGTCATAAGCCCGAACCGACCCATGACTGAGAGTTTGCCCATACCACTTCTTTGTTCCACTTCTCAGTGACAGCACCTCGCAAATTCATCATCAGCTTGTCGGACTCTGTCATGACCACAGTGGGATCATCAAAATAATATAAACCGAATCCCAAATCTTCGAGATAAGTAATGGCTTCTTTACACGCTTCGGCAGCCTTTACCCATTTCTGCTTCTTCTCCTCTTCCGTTTTAACCGGATTAAAGATTTTCACACCTCTATTATCTGCAATTACCTCATAATCCATATTTCCATTGAACAATGGACTTGCAGCGGTTACCAGAACTTTCGCTTTCAATGCTTTAGCCATACCTACGGTCACTCGTCCCAGTTCTTCAGCTTCATTCTCTATTTTAGCCGGAACATCCGGATTAGCAATCACCTTGTCCAAAGTTTCTGTCACATAATTGAAACAACTGTCCAATGTCTCCCGATAAGGATGCATTTCCTCCGTACTACTACTTACCGGAACATATCGATCCATAATAGAGAATCGGTCCATACATCCTGATCAGATAGAAATGATAATAAGCTTTCAAAAATTCCACTTCACCGATCCATCTGTTTTCTCGCTATCATCCATATCCGGTGTAGTATGTATATTCTCAATCAGAATATTACAATAAGCAATTCCCTCATATAAATGTCCCCATTGAGCACAATATGGTGAATCGGACTTTTGCAATCCTTGGGCTATATACCAGGCGCTGGTTCCCAAATAGCTCCGGAAAACATCGGAAATACAAAAATCACCGGCACCAAGCAAAGCTACATTATTTTTGAGACTTCCGTCACTAGGCATATACCTGTAGCAAGTAAACAAGACTTTTTCCGCTTCTTTTCTCAAGGGAAAGCATGGTCTTCAATGGTCGGTATGTTATCCGGGACGATATTCAGTTCACATGATGTCAATATAAACACCGACAAACATGACAATATACATATTTTGATTTTTTCATAACCATTCTTTTTAGAAACTTACATTTACACCAATATTGAATACACGTTGTAACGGATAATTAAGACCATTACCTGCCAATTCCACATCCCAATCCTTGAACTTACTCAAAACAAAAAGATTGGTAGAAGACATATAGAGCCTCAGATTGGACATACCCCATTTGCTCACAATTTTTGAGGTACTGTATATCCCAGTTCAACCAATTTCAGTCGTAAGAAGGAACCGTCTCTCATGAACCATGTACTCAGTTCTTTATTGTTGGCAACAGAAGTGGTTGACAATCTGGGCCATGTTGCATAACGATTGCGGTTACTTTCCGACCAATAGCTATTTGCAATAAATTTCACTAGTTGATTATTAGTTTTCTGAGACATCTTCGAATCTTTAAAGAATGGAGACATCTTATCATAATCAATCCAGAAAGAAGACTGCGCCGAGCCGTGGAACTGGAAATTGATGTCAAAACCTTTATAGCTAAATGTTGATCCAAAGCCATAGTTGATTTCCGGACTAGTCGGATGTCCAATAGGAACTTGATCCAATGAATTAATTACTCCATCTCCATTCATATCCCGGTATTTGATATCTCCGGCTTTATAATCACCAAACTGTACAGGAGAGTTGGCCACTTCCGCATCGTCTATAAATAGCCCTTCCGCAATGTATCCCCACTTCTGGTTGGGCGAGTAGCCTATTTTGTATTTCCACCATTCCTTATCATACGTGTTATCTTCATATTTCAGATATTCACTATGCGCATAGGTTAAGTTTCCGCGTACTATCAAAAAAAGCGTTTTTGTTAAGGTTCTTTTGATACTTTAAATCAAGATCCACACCGTGTCCTTTGGTCTCGCCAATGTTAGCATATACGTCTGCCTGATATCCCATTACGCTTGGAATACTGGCTCTTTTTCTGTAATATGTCAGTACGATGTTCTGTGAAATATTCAGCTATCAGGTCAAATCCGTAGAAAGAAGCTTCCAATGCGAAATTAGCTTTACGGGATTTTTTTCCCATCCAATGGCAGGATTAGCATAACGTGAAACATTTACGCCCGGTCTGCTATATTTGTTTTCATACCCGAAAGATGCTCCACCTGCATTCATATTCACATTAGACAGATATAAGAAACGTTCATCGACTCTGCCAATCTTATCATTTCCCACCAAACCGTATGAGGCTCTTAGTTTCAATTTCGTAATTTTTTTTGAACTGAGCGGTTGGAAGAATGGTTCGTTCGAAATCATCCAGCCACCACCGACGGACGGAAAGAATCCCCATCTGTGTTTCTTATCAAAGCGTTCGGAAGCATTGTATCCAAAAATTGAACTCCGTGAAATAGCGGTCACTATAGGCATAAGTAAAACGTCCCCGACACACCCATATTTCTTGAAGGCAAGCTCTCCTGCAAAGTTTTTGTAGTTTGGATTCTTACTGTCGATATACTGAGTAACGATAAGACCACCTACGGAATGATCACCGAAAGTCTGATTATAACTGGTTCTCGTTTCGATTGTCATTACATTGTTGACAGTCTTGTCACCGGGACTAAAATCAAGGTATTCCGTTCCGGAGTCAGGATTGATGTTTTCGATAGAATATTTCTCTGTCATGAAATCATAAGAACTTAAAGCATAGTAATATGGCTTATATTGTCTGGTCTGACCGTAATATGATTTACGAGAAACGTTGAAGAAACCTTCAAATTTCAAACCTTTAGTGATAAAGTTCAAGTCCTGCGTAACACCTAATGTAGCAAGAAGAGTCGTATTCTCATATTCCTTATATCCTTTTACCATTTCAGCATACGGGTTAAGATAACTTCCGTCATCGCTGTTTCCAAAAGAATGTGTTTGATATATTTATGTTGTTCATCGGTAGGATATACAGCGGGAAAAAGTACAGGATTAGACTTCATTACCATCTTATAAATATCCGATCCCGAATAAATAGGACCTTCATAAGTGTCAAAGATTCCACTTAAGTTTACTCTTACCTGGGTCGTTTTTGTCACATTGATGTTGACATTAGCCCTCATCTGATAAGTCTGAAGATTGATATTGTTGTTGAAGTTGTTCTTGCCGTCTACGTTGAGCAAACCCTGGTCTTTGGTATATCGCAGAGACACGTAATACGTAGCCGAATTTCCTCCGCCACTGATGCTCATGTTGGCTCTTCCATTCCAGACGGGCAGGTACGCCTCCACGGCTCCACATCGGCACGCCAAAGTCAAACATATTCCATAAATAGGAAGCAATGATATAAGGATGTTTCGAGATGACACTCCATTGATACTCATGTGTTTTGGTTTGGAATGTTTCGGGATAGAAAGGTTTTCCCCAGTTCAAGGCATAACCAAGATATTCTGTCTGATGATCCGGATTAGCGTCCGCGCCATATTCTGTTAACATCAGTTTCTGCCACGGATATTTCTCTTCAAGCCCTTTCACCCACGGTTCAATATCCTGCAGTTTCTTCTCATACCACCCGAAATAGCGGTTCATTCCCTGAATATCCGCATTCTGATTCACCGGATGCTCAGCGTGTCCGAAGCCATTGACGGCTACTGTATAGCGGTCCGGATCCTCTGTCTTGGCAAGGTCATGAAGTGCCTGTGTCAGTCCGGTCGTATATTCGTGGGGCTGGTATACTTCATTGTGCAATCCCCATACATAAATGGAAGGGTGATTGAAACTTTGACGAATCAATTCACGGAGTTGAGACTGTGCATTTTCGGCTTCATATCCTGTCACACGATTCACAAAAAGGTATTTCAGCCCAAATGACAAGTCCCAATGAATCACAGCAAGAATACAGATAATCCGACTGCTGATAGTGGGCAAAACGAACAGTTGTTGCTCCTATGTCCATAATTTGTGCCAAATCAAAGTCATGTTCCTTATTAGTGAGAGCACTCCCCAGCCCCCCACCAATCCTGATGACGGGTTACTCCATACATCGGATACTTCTCACCGTTCAGATAAAATCCCTTACCGGCTATAATCTCATATTTACGGATACCCAACGGTTGGACTACTTCGTCAATTACTTTTTCCATCCGCTATCAGACGTGAAACAACTTTGTATAAATAAGGATCCTTACGTCCTTGCCAGAGATGAGGCCTGTTCAACTCAAAAGAGGAGACATAAGTTTGTGTTCCTTGTGGAGTTAGTTCCAAAAGAAGACGATGAGAATCCACTTTCTTTCCCTCTCGTGTATAAATGATGTTTTCAAGCACCAGACTGGCAGGAGTCAGGCTACCGTTATCCAGTTTTACCTTCACAGCAATATCTGCCGAACGTCTAGATACGTTTTTTTCTGGGTAATATACACTCCCGGAGAAGCACAATCGGTTACTGTTATGTTATTTTGCTCAGTAATAATAAGCCAAACCGGACGATAAATTCCTCCATACACACCGAAAAGGTTATGATTCACAGGAATAACATCCGCACGGGAAGCATTGTCAGCTTTCACCATGATTTCGTTTTCAGCACCGAGCTTTAAAGCGGTTCCGATTTCAAAAGCAAAAGCACTGTATCCTCCTTTATGTGTGCCGACAAGCTTACCGTTCACATAAACCTCGGTGTTTGCGCCCACACCTTCAAACCGAAGAAATACACGCTTCCCTTTCAAGCCTTCGCCAAAGAATTTTTTTTTTATAATAGCCGACTCCTTCGTAAAAGGAAGCCGCTTTTACCTGCATATCTTTAGCATTCCATGTATGAGGCAAATTTACTGTTTCCCATTTCCCATTCCACTGGGCAGCCACTTTTACCGGCTCTTCCGAAAAGGGACCGCGTTTGAACAACCATCCTTCATTGAAAGAGGTCACTTCACGGGCAGCAAGAGAGAAGAACTGCCCGAGAAGCATCAATAATATAAATGTAGAATTGAACTTCATAATCTAATTCCCTATTTGGTTTATGTCAAAGCATCCCGATAAATTCCCTTTGTTCCTTTAGCTGCACGAACTTTAAGCCGGATGACATAAGGTTCATCCGGATTCTTCTCAGGGATAGATATGTTATACTCGTTACGGGCTGTTTCGACAACATTCATCTCTTCGCCGGTTCCCAACAAGGCAGCTTTTTCAACTGAAATTCCTTTCGGAGTTTTTACCACTAGACGTTCACTATATGGTTGATTAAATACTACCATATAAACTTCATCGTTTTTACCACGTGTATAATATCCCCAGTCTTGTTTTTCAAATCCGGCATAATCGCAAGCATAAACAGCTTCTCCATAACGGTGCATCCATTTGCCGATAGCTGTAGCCAACGCTTTTTTCTTCCGGACGAAAATCTCCATCTGCCTGCGGGCCAAAGTTTACAACCATATTTCCACCCATAGAGACAGCGTGTACAATGCGGTCAATGACTTCAATCGGAGTTTTCACATAGCTCAATGACCAGTCTTTGTGATATCCCCATTGATTTTCGGGTATAGTCATGCAGGCTTCCCAGTCCCACTGTGTAACTTTGAGATCTTTCACCGGATCGGGCAAGCGGCGTTCGTAGCCGGATTCGTAGTCACCCATCAGGCGTCCGTTACTGTCGAAATGGCGTTTTCCATTATCATCGGCGCGCAGACGGCTGTTAATAGTAACGCCTGGCAGCATTTCTTTCAACATTTGCTCCGCATGAGCAGTCCACCAGCCATTCTTCTTGATACTGGCATCCCATGTACCGTCAAACCAAAAATCTTTCACTGTCGGGTAACGCGTAGCCAATTCTTTCAACTGATTGTCCGTAAACTCCAGAAAGCGGCTGAATGCAATACTATCTTCTTCGGATTTGATACTATAACGGTAGTCAGGATGGCTCCAATCCATTACAGAGAAATAGAAGTGTACATCAATTCCTTCGTCATTATAGGCTTTCACCAACTCGCCCAATACATCTTTTTTTATAAGGAGTATTCGCAACCGTATATTTTGAATATTTGCTTGGCCACAAACAGAAGCCTTCATGATGCTTCGTTGTAATCTTGACATACTTAGTACCCATTTCTTTTCGCCATTTTAGCCCATTTCTTTGCGTCAAATTTTGTGGGATTCCATTGTTCCATCAATTTCAACCATTCGTCAGCAGGTACTTTTGCCCAACTTTTCAACCATTCGGCTGCTCCACCATATACACTTTCCCATTCCATTCTCCTCCGGGAATGGCATACAGTCCCCAGTGGATGAAGGCACCCAAACGATTGTCACGGAACTTCTGCATGGCAGGGTCTTGCCGTTTACCTTCATTCGTAGCTCCATATTTCAAAGGAATTTCCTTTTTAGTCTCCCTGGGCAAAGGTTACAGAACCGACAGTAATTAATAATAGCAGCGTTATCAATTTGCTTTTCATGTGATAAATAATATTAGAGGTTCAATGATGCACTAAAAATTAAAGCACCGTAAAAGTATAGGAGACATACAATTTCCATAAACGTAAATATTGCAAAAGAAAGCTTGTGAATCCGCATGGAAGAAACGACCACATTTTATGGAAGATTTAGGTACATTTTTGCTTCTTCTTTCCAATTTCTCACAAGTTATACCCCACACAATTCTAGCAAATAACAACCACAAAACAAGCTTATAAGAACCTGTCCAAATCTGTACGGTTATGGATTAATTCATTCTACAAGCTCTTGTCTTATGCATCTTACAATAAAATAGACTAAGAACCTATATGAATGATGTATTTTGTTTCTATTCACTAATCGCCGACCTCTGTTGCCTATCTAGCCAACTAGAGTCGGCTGTTTAGACAACAGTAGTCAGCTAGATAGACAACAGTAGTTGGCTTCTCATATGCAAACTATTTAATTTGATAAGATTGTCATAGCTGAGATGAAGGCTACGAACTGTGAAGATACAAAACTGCGAAAGTGTAAACACTGTGAAGGCGTGAAGACCGTGAAGAAGAAAGTTACTCTTTGTCTGTTCACAGGGAACAGCTGTCAGACAGATAATTATCTTCCAGTGAAGAAAGTGAAAGAGATGGATTCAACTTTATTGTGTCTTTAGTCATTTTTCGGTACGATTCGTCCATTTCAAAATGGAAATGAACAAATCAGGACTACTCTCCTTTTTTACTCCGTACTGCTTGTGGAGCAACTCCAAAATATGATTTGAAGGATTTACTGAAGTAACGAGGTGAAGAAAAACCTAATCGGATAGAAATCTCTGAAATATTAATCTCGGAATGGTTCTTTAACAGAAAATAGCTTCATCAAGTTTTACTTTTAAAATAAACTCATTCGGGGTCAATCCGATTATCTGTTTGAATTGCATATATAGTTTGCTGCGCCCCATACAAAGTTCAGAAGCAAGTGTCGTAACATCAAATTCCTGATTTTCAAAATTCTCTTTTATAATACTGACACATTTCACCAGCAACTCCCTATCACGTTCATTAATAACTTCCGGTACAGAAGACTCTGTTACTGTTTTATCTGCATAATGAGCGATCAGGCGCTTCTTATTCTTTATGAGATTATTGCAACGGGCCACCAATACCTTTATATTAAACGGCTTCGTTATATAATCATCCGCTCCGAACATCAAACCTTCCACAACATATTCTACAGAAGTTTGGGCAGTCAGCAGAACTACAGAAATATGAGAAAGTTCTACATTGGTCTTGATTTTATAGCACAAGTCCTTACCTGACATCTCAGGCATAATCACATCACTTACTATCAGATCCGGTTGTATTTGTTGCGCCATCACCCAACCTTCGCGCCCATTCCGTGCAATATATACCTTATACATCGGTAAAAAAGATGTCCTCCAACATAGATAATAATTCTTCATTATCATCAACCAAAAGAACAGCAGGCTTATCTCCTTTCACACTTTCTTGCAGAGACGGATGTTGTGCCGGCTCAACAATCTGATCATGAATGGGAACGGTCTCCTGAACAATAACCGACTCCCGTCCCTCCGTAACCGCCATCTCTTCATCACTAAAATGCCGGTTTCCCAAAGGAAGAAACAAAGTAAACTTAGTCCCCTTACCTACTGTACTCTCCACATCTATCTTTCCATGATGCATAGTCATAATTCCTTTAGCCAAAGCCAATCCGATTCCTGTCCCCAAAGTAAAAGCTGAGGAAGAATTGTCTGTCTGATAGAATCGGTCAAAAATCTTCGAGATCTGTTCTGCCGGGATTCCTATACCTGTATCACAAACCGAAACCAAAGCCTGGGAAGCAATTTTTCTGACCTCAATCGTTATCATACCTTTATTAGATGTATATTTAAAGGCATTTGACAACAGATTAAAGATCACTTTTTGCATTTGTGTCGAATCAAACCATACGGAAATTGATTCTTCCACATGATTAAAACGATAATTGATTTCCTTTTTTTGTGCATATTCATAAAAACACATATAAATCTGACGAGTAACAGTACCCAAATTCTGTTCTTCTACCTTCAGTTTCAAATATCCTTGCTCCTGCTTACGGAAATCAAGCAATTCGGATATCAGGTCCCGCATATGCCAAGCGTTTTTATAGATACGAAGAATACGGTTATACACAGATGTACTTAATTTATCCATTTGCATCAATACTTCAATCTGTCCTAGGATAAGAGTAAGTGGAGTGCGAAACTCGTGAGAAATATTTGTAAAAAAACGTAGTTTTGCCTGATTTAGTTCTTCAATTCTCTCCTTTTCTTTCCGCTCAAATTCCAAAGAAGACTTTAAAGCAGCCTGCCGTGTTTTAAAACGGATAAATGCGATCATTACCCCTAGTAAGCAAAGGAGATAGAAAAGATATGCCCATATAGTAGCATAAAAAGGGGTGGAAACATGTACATTCAAATAAATCTCACTCTCCGGCTTCGGGTTATCCCATGAACGAACCCTAAGTATATAATCTCCGGGAGGCAAATTTGTATAAGTAATTGTGGTTCCGGAAGTTTGAGTCCGGTCTTATCAAAACCCTCCAAGCAATATTCAAACAAACGGTTCTGCTCATTATTATAATCAAATGTGGCAAATTCCACTGTTATGTTATTTTGCTTGTAACTCAAAAATATATCCGACGTCTTTGCCAGTATATCAGACAAAATACCTGTATTGTCATTAGGAATGATCTCCTCATTAAAAATAAGTAACTTATCAAAATTCAAGAAATTTCTGACCGGTGTTGCATATAAGGATTGTTCCTGAAACAAGGCTAACCCATTGGTACCACCTATAAAAATAACCGATTTCTCACTACGATATAAAGCGGAGCCTTGACTATAAGTCTGATTGAAGAGATGATATGTATCTTCTACTGTCTCTTTTTCCCGACTAAAGACAGAAAGCCCTTTTCCATGTAAAAGATAGAGCCTTTGGTCTTCAACCGATTCACATATATAATAACAGTAATCACTGGAAGGCTATGATTCAAAGTACTGTATGATTTAAAAGCTTGCTCTTTTTTCCTGATATTTGAATATTCCCGAACCTATCGTACAGAAATATACATCTCTTCTGCTATCCTCAAAGATATGCACAACTTTAAATCTCCCTATTGCAGCAGTATCCTTGGCATCCAATAGGTAACGAGTTACCTTCGATGATGGTAAATGCACACAAATAACCCCTCCACTAGCCGACGCAAGCCACATACGATGACGGCTATCAATCAAAAAGGTTTCATATGCATATTCCCGGCTCACCAACTTTTGAATAGTAGTATCTTCCGAAAGCGGAGAAAATTTCTCCGTCATCGGATCCATAAAACATCGGACCGCCCTGTGTCAAAAGAGCAAGCCCACCCTTATACTCTTGAATATCATTCACAATCTCATGCGGCAAGGATGCCGGATTTCCCCTTATATGATGAAGTGTATGTCCTTTGTTTGACTTTAAGTCCAAAATGAACAATCCTCCCAAATGGGTACCTACATACAACCGGTCATTCTCTGTCCGATAGAATATTGATTTCAGATTATCACTTCCTATACTTTTCGTATCTTCCGGATTATGCTGATACCGGATAAAACTTCCTGTAGCCGCATGATAACAATTCAAACCTCCTCCCTCTGTGCAAATCCACAAATTCCCTTTATTATCTTCTGTCATTTTACCGACAACCGGAAAACTCAGGCAATCTTCCTGTAAAGGTTCCGCATAATAGAAATGATTATTTATTTTATCAGGATTAAAGACATTCACTCCCCCATAATAAGTTCCAATCCAAATATTGCCTTGCATATCTTTATGAAGGGACAGAATCGAATGATGACTCAGCGTATTTGACGAATCTCCATAACGCGTATAATGGCTCCATTCATCAACCGCCGGATCATAACAGTCGAGCCCACGGAAGGTCCCTATCCAAATACGTTTAAAATTATCTTCCAATATACACCGAACCTGATTGTTCGACAATCCCTTTTCTCTCGAATCATCTCTATAATGCGTTATCTCACGGGTAGCAGAAATACGGAATGCCCCATCCCAAGTGCCTACCCATATATTGCCGTCACTATCTCCTGAAATACATTTACCTCTGCTGAACGAAAACAACACGTCCTGTCTGGCAAGATTCTTACGGGAAATGGCAATCAAATGCTGGATGTTACGACCCATATCGAATTCTTATTTACATATAAGGCTTCTCCTGCTCCAACCTGCAATCGGGTTACAAAAAACCAAATCAGGATTATTATCTGTATAATAATAAATACCGGTGCCACAACTGACCCAAAGAGTATCTCCTTCACAGAATATACCTCTTACATCTTTCTGTCGTAAACAAGTGAATTGTTCTTTATAAATATCCAACTTGACCAAGTCATTTCCAGAACGGATATATACCTTTCCTTTTTTATCCCCACACAATTCATTGATTTCGTTATTCGTCAATCCTTGGCCATCTTGTGAGGGACGGAATATTTTCACTTCCTTGCCGTTATATCTGTTCAAACCTTCCGTTGTCCCCAACCACACCACACCTAACTCATCCTGATAAATGGAAGGAATGCAAATCTGAGACAACCCGTCCGAGACTCCCAAATGTTTAAAATAGTAGTCTTTTCCGCTGGCTATTGTCATGCACAGCAAGCTCAAAATAACAGCAACGAAAACTTTTCCTTTTTCAGATATAATCAAACCTCTCATTTAGCCAAACACAATAAAAGATTAAGATACTTCATCAATCCTGTAACGACTGTCTGTCGGATACGAATTGGTTGATAGTATAGTGCCTGCTATTTGTAAGTCCGTAACCTTACTATTTAAGAGTATTATAGGGAAGGGATACAAAAAAGGGCACAAACACACTTTCCTTCATTGCTTGGTAAGGCTCTAGCAAAGCCCGAAGTTCAAATAAAGAAAAAGCAGTCTACGCCCTTGGATAAGGGTATAAACAATGCTTAGACTTATTATTTTGAACTTCCTTTTTAAATTTGCTAGATTTAACCAAGTCAAATAACTGCCTACAAGTTATACAATATGTCTTTTAATTAATATTCCTAAAATATACCTCCTTTTTGTTTGAATTTGCCCACAAAGTTAAATAAAAAAAGACGAATATACGCAAAGAAACAATAAGTTATATCAAAAACTATCAGCATTACTTCAGTAATCACCCACCCAATCCAACTTTTAAGTAGATTTATTTGACGATTCTTGCTAAAATACAGGCTCACAGTTTTTTTTCTTAAAAAGAAATCATCGGGTTTTACACCTAAAACCCTATCTTTGCCACAAACTAAAAAAAAAAATTGGATGTTTAACTCATTTTCATTCCATAAGGATTCCGTTCTGTAAATAATCTGTAAACCTTCCTCTCATTACAGATTATCCCTTATGTTTTTCTGACATACTCTTGTCAGAGTTATTTTCTATATCTAAATTTTCAAACTATTTGTATGGTCAAATGGTTGCAAGCATCATTATATGCCTCCATTCGCCGTACAACTAAAACATTAAAACAATGAGTAACGATTTTAAATCAATCCACGAATTCGATTTTTTTACACTGATATGTAATTACTTCAAGGCATTAAAACGTCAAGGTCCCGGAAGTCCGGAAGCCACACGCAAAGCTGTAAGTTTCATCAACGAACTGTCCGACAAGGCACGAATAGCCGACATTGGCTGTGGCACGGGCGGTCAGACAATGGCATTAGCCAACTATACGAAAGGACAAATTACAGGTATCGACCTTTTCCCCGACTTTATCGAGCTATTCAACAAAAATGCAATAGAAGCCCATTGTGAAGACAGAGTAAAAAGGGCATCGTCGGCTCCATGGACGCTCTGCCGTTTCAAGAGGAAGAGCTCGATCTGATCTGGTCCGAAGGAGCAATCTACAATATAGGATTCGAACGTGGGATGAACGAATGGAGCAAATACCTGAAAAAGAACGGATTTATCGCTGTAACGGAAGCCTCGTGGTTCACCCCGGAACGTCCCTCCGAAATAGAAGACTTCTGGATGGCCAATTACCCGGAAATCGATACGATCCCAAGAAAGATAATGCAAATGGAAAAAGCAGGATATATCCCGACAGCCCATTTCATTTTACCGGAAAATTGCTGGACCGAGCATTTCTATGCTCCCCAATTCCCGGTTCAGGAAGCTTTCTTAAAGGAATATGCAGGAAATGACGCAGCCGCAGACCTCATCACCGGGCAACGGTATGAAGAGAGCCTATATAATAAGTATAAAGAATACTACGGCTACGTATTCTATATAGGACAAAAGAGATTGATTATCTGCCGGAGAAGTTAGCAAGATAGGACAACCCTCCGGCATTTATTATCCTTTACTTTGCAGAAAACATGGAGACGAAAGATATCAATAAACAGGAATATCAGTTACGGATCAATAAAGTGACCGACTATATTCACAATCACATAGACCAGCCGTTATCATTACAGAAAATGGCAGGTATCGCCTGCTTTTCTCCTTTCCACTTCCATCGCGTATTTACAATCCTGACGGGCGAAACACCGACGGAATATATCAAACGCACCCGGATTGAAAAAAGCAGCCCTATTATTAAAACGAAACAAGGAACTTTCCGCCACCGAAATCGCCCGCCTTTGCGGCTTTAGCAGCCTTTCGCTTTTAAGTCGCAATTTCAGGTTACATTTCAGTATGACGATCCGGGAGTTCCGTTCATTAAAATAAAACTCTAAAGAATATGGAAAAAGAAAATAAGATTCTGATTTTTCGAACTTCTATCACCCAAAGGCGTGACATCAAGCGCATAGGAGAGCTTTTGGCAGAGTTCCCCAAATAGACAAATGGAATGTGGACTTTGAGGACTGGGAGAAAATATTAAGAATCGAGTGCAGGGATATCTCTGCACTCGAAATATCGGAAGTACTCCGGAACAATCATATTTTTGCCACCGAACTGGAATAAAACCGGGAAGAGAAAACCTCTCAAACTCCCAACAATTGTTTCAATTCAGCCACTCCTTCAGAAGCTCCCTTCTGAATTACATGTATCGAACGGGAAGTATGTGTATCCACCGGCTTCGGGTCTATCAGATACACCTCTGCTCCTCTCGGTACATAATGCAGCAAACCTGCCGCAGGATATACATTGAGCGATGTGCCGATGATAACGAATATATCCGCCTTTCTCTACATATCGGACAGCTGTCTCAATCTCCGGCACCGCCTCTCCGAACCAGACAATAAAAGGACGCAACTGAGTTCCGTCACCAGCCTTATCCCCCATTTTCACTTCATACTCTTCCGGCTTCAGTTCTTTTTTATGTAATGGGGATTATGAGGATCTCTACTGGAACACACCTTCGTCAGTTCGCCATGCAGATGAATGATGTGGCTGCTCCCGGCACGTTCGTGCAGGTTATCGATATTCTGTGTCACCACCGTTACATGGAAGTTTTTCTCCAGTTCTGCCAACAATTCATGTCCACGGTTCGGCTTTACTTCCAACAACTGTTTCCGACGTTCATTATAGAAATTAATCACCAAAGCCGGGTCACGCTGATAACCTTCAGGAGTAGCCACCTGCTCCACAGGATATTTATCCCACAAACCGCCTGCATCGCGAAATGTACTAATCCCACTCTCGGCACTCATACCCGCACCCGTCAAAACTACCAGATTCTTCATTACTATTCCTCCTTTTTTTTTAATAGCCACACAAATGTAATCAGAATCATCGAATAAAAGAACACTTTCTTACGCTTAATATAATCCGGTTTATGCAGAACTTTAAGATGAAAGATACAGATAGTTAGCATTATTTATGGCAACAACTATTCGTCTGACTACTGTTATTCTTTCGTCTGACAGTTGTCAGACGAAAAAACAACAATTGTCAGACGCAAGTTCAACAGCTGTCAGACGATTAATTATCTACATAAACCAACCTAAATAATAAGAATAAGCCGATTAAATCCTACGAATAAAAGGACTAATTCTTAAAAGAAAAGCGATTAACTTTCACAGATATAAGAATTTTTAAATAGCAAATGCTAAATCATTCAAATAAAACACGTACTTTTGCGATTCATAAATTTGCAATTGATTGAAAGCTAAAACCATGAAGGTGATACATTTCAATCGCCAACAAAAAACATTATATGGATAAATTCAGTTACTCTATTGGCCTCGGAATTGGTCAAAACTTATCAAGCATGGGAATCGGAAACCTTGCGGTAGATGATTTCGCACAAGCAATCAAAGACGTATTGGAAGGCAATCAGACGGCTATCAGCCACAATGAAGCCCGCGAAATAGTAAACAAGTATTTCGAAGAACTGGAAGCTAAAATGGGTGCCGTTGCTATCGAGCAAGGACAAGCTTTCCTCGAAGAAAACAAAAAAGGACCGGGGGTAGTTGTTCTTCCCAGCGGATTGCAATACGAAGTCATAAACGAAGGCACAGGCAAAAAAGCGAAAGCTACCGACAGGTAAAATGCCACTACGAAGGCACACTGATTGACGGCACACTGTTCGACAGCTCTATCCAACGCGGAGAACCGGCTGTATTCGGTGTCAACCAAGTAATACCGGGATGGGTGGAAGCTTTGCAGCTGATGCCGGAAGGTTCTAAATGGAAACTGTATATTCCGTCTGAACTTGGTTATGGCGCAAGAGGTGCCGGAGAAATGATTCCTCCTCACAGTACACTTGTATTTGAAGTAGAATTACTTGAAGTATTATAAATAAAAAATTTCAAAGCAACATGAAAAAAGTTAGTATTTTTATGGCAATCGCTGCTGCTGCAAGCCTTGCTTCTTGTACAGCTCAAGCTCCTAAAGCAAATCTGAAATCAGACATCGACTCATTGTCTTATTCAATTGGTATGGCTCAGACTCAAGGTCTGAAAGGCTATCTGACAGGTCGTCTGGACGTTGATACTACCTACATGGCAGATTTCATCAAAGGTTTGAACGAAGGTGCAAACAAGACTAGCAAGAAAGATATCGCTTATATGGCAGGTTTTCAGATCGGTCAACAGATCAGCAACCAAATGATGAAGGGTATCAACCAAGAGCTGTTCGCTGGCGACTCTACCAAAACAATCAGCAAAGCCAACTTCATGGCTGGTTTCATCGCAGGTACACTGGAAAAAGGTGGCGTGATGACCATGGAAGCAGCTCAAGAATACACTCGTACAGCTATGGAAACTATCAAAGCAAAAGCTTTGGCAGAAAAATATGCTGACTACAAAGCTGAAAACGAAAAGTTCCTTGCCGACAATAAAACTAAAGAAGGCGTGAAAACAACTGCAAGCGGTCTGCAATACAAAATGATCACTGAAGGCAAAGGTGAAATCCCTGCTGACACTTGCAAAGTGAAAGTGAACTACAAAGGTACTTTGATTGACGGAACAGAATTCGACAGTTCTTACACACGTAACGAACCGGCTACTTTCCGTGCCAACCAAGTAATCAAAGGTTGGACAGAAGCATTGACTATGATGCCTGTAGGTTCTAAATGGGAACTTTACATCCCGCAAGAACTTGCTTACGGTGCTAGAGAATCTGGCAATCAGATCAAACCGTTCTCTACTTTGATTTTCGAAGTTGAACTGGTAAGCATCGAAAAAAATAAGGAAGTTCTTTCTAAATAGAAAAAAGGAAAGAGGCGCAAAACATTTGCGCCTCTTTTTTTGCTTTTTTCCTATTTTTTTTTTCCCGTAAAAGAAGAATAATTAAAATAAATCTCTATATTTGCTTACTATTTGATAACAACAGGAAATTATAATTTATTATTATGGAAAGAATAGACAACCTCGACAGGCAGATCTTAGAGATTATTTCACAGAATGCCCGCATCCCTTTTAAAGACGTAGCAGCCGAATGTGGAGTGTCACGCGCAGCTATCCATCAACGCGTACAAAGACTGATTGACTTAGGTGTCATTGTAGGCTCGGGCTACCACGTTAATCCCAAATCTTTGGGCTACAGAACATGTACATACGTCGGTATCAAATTAGAAAAAGGCTCTATGTACAAATCTGTCGTAGCGGAACTACAAAAGATTCCCGAAATTGTGGAATGCCATTTCACTACAGGCCCGTACACAATGCTGACAAAGCTTTATGCATGCGACAACGAGCATCTGATGGATTTGCTGAATAACAAAATGCAAGAGATACCAGGTGTAGTAGCCACCGAGACATTGATTTCTCTAGAACAGAGCATCAAGAAAGAAATCCCCATTCGCATAGAAAAATAAAAGCGATGGAGTTTCTGAATGAATATCACCTTGCAGGGCTATTTATCGGAATTTGTACCTTTTTGATTATCGGCCTTTTTCACCCCGTTGTGGTAAAGGCCGAATATTATTGGGGCACTAAATGCTGGTGGATATTCCTGATACTCGGCATAGCCGGTGTGGTCGCCTCATTAAGCATCGATAATGTGATTTTATCTTCTTTGCTTGGCGTGTTTGCGTTTTCTTCCTTCTGGACGATTAAAGAGGTTTTCGAACAGGAAGAACGGGTAAAAAGGATGGTTCCCCAAGAACCCGAAGCGCAAATATAAGTTCTAAAAATAAAGTATCGTAGTTTTTTATTAAAAGGATTTGCATAATTCGAGGGAAAATACTACTTTTGTATGGGTATGAACTCAGCAGATTTATACAATGCCACTGAAATGAAAGGCAATACAATTACATATAATCGTACAAAAGACTAAAGACCGCAGACTGGATAAAGCTCAAATGAAGGTTGATATACCTAAATTAGCCCAACCGCTCATTGAGAAGTATAAGGATAAAACAGGTAAACGCCTCTTCAATTTCTATCAATATTACGTTGACGAGAAAGGTTTTAATAAAGCCATAAACTATGGTTTAAAGGAGATTGGAAGATTATTGGAGATTGATGACTTGGAATATTATGCAGCGCGCCACTCATGGGCCACCATAGCACTCAATAAAGTGGGAATTGACAAATATACAGTCCATGCAGCGTTAAATCATGTTGATGAAACAATGAAGGTTACTGACATCTACATTGAACGGGACTTTGTCAACGAGAACAAAGCTAATGCGAAGGTCGTGAAGTACGTATTTGGAAGAATGTAATTACATTCTGTAGTAATTTGTAATGCTGTTCTATTGTGTAATGGGACAGCATTATTTATCTTTACAGCACTAATATTAAGAAGCGATATGAGAGATTACATACTACCAATTCCAGAATTAAAGAAGATAGAACCCATACTCACGGAATACTTTGGCTATAAGCGTGCCATGTTTGAGAATGAACTGTCAGCTACTTACTACCATGAATATCCCAACGGAATCAGTGAAGACATTTGTAAGAACTACATGACAGACTATTCATTTCTAAATACTATCGCAGTAGATAACGGAGTATTTGATTATAAACGGTATGCTCCCAAATCTACTTCTATCAGTAAGGCGTTTAATCCAAGTAGCTTCATTATGGATTCAGAACACAATATACTTATCACTCTGCCAAGTAATAATATGTTGGAAAGGCTGATTGATTTATTGCAGAAGCATGGTGAAACTGACAATGACAGTGTAATTGGAATAAGTTTGCTTGTTGTAGCTGCCATATATGAGAAGTATAAGAATGGTGAACTTTACACAGAAGTTACCATATCAGAGAATACACTGCCCTATCTGGAACAAGTCCGTCCAGAAATGCTAGAGCTATATGAGTTGCTGAATACCAAGAGATACTCACCTTCCAAGAAGAAGGAGTTAAGGGTATTCAGTCCTATAACCATTGATAACGGAGTTAAGAAGATTACTCTTGATAACTCTTGCTATTGGCTGACTGATTTATTGGATAACTACCTTCACATCTATTTAGGAGTAAACAGTTTGGAAGAAGCCCAACAGGAATTGAAGGAAGTATATTCACAGAAGAAGGGCAGGAAAGCCAATAATGCAGCCCATAATCTAATCATGTATGGTACATTCCACCTGTTACAAAGATATTCCTCAATAAAGACCAAGAGTGAACAGATACGCATGACGTTAGGCTACATGGAATTATTATTTGAAGCAGGCAGTTTCAATAATGATGAGAACTATACCAATGCAGCAATAGCCTATTTGGTGAAACAAGGCTATAAACCGCAATGGAAGACCAAACAGACAGAAGACTACAATTTCTCACCCAATAATCAATCTACAGAACATCTTTGGTAATTAATAAATCCACCAATCTTACAGACTACCATGTAATCACGTGGTAGTTATTTTTATGTCCTTAAATTAGCTAATTCGCTGATATTCTTATATCTAAAGAATACACTTCAAATCGCCTTCTATTCTTTATAACACACCTTCCGACTATTCCTCACCTTTGCAATGTAATCAGAAACGATAAGGCGCCAAGTTGAAGATTGCACCAATTTATAAACTTAATTATTAATTTAAATTTAAACTATCATGAAGAAGATTTATTTAGAAGTTAAAGTTGTTGCAAATAATGAAGTAAGAAATGTAGCTTTTGCTAAAGGTATTAACCGTGCTATCAACTTGGGCAATGTAGAGAAGATATTAGCCATGATGAAGGTCAAGGGTTATAGAAAGGCAGAAATGGTACAGGTTGTTAAGGCAGAAGATGTAATCACAACAGGTGACATTCGTCTGGTTGACATTAACGGACAGGATATAAATCCAGAGGATGCAGCCAAATACTTCCTTGTATTGGACGGTCAGCACAGAACCATTGCCGCATCCCTCTATAATGAATGGGCAGCGGAGAACGGAGAGGAAGCAATAAATGTACCCGCCATTGAAGTTGAACTGCAAGAGAATGAAACCATTGCAGAATATATCAACGAGATTAATATCACCAAGAAAGAATGGGGTACTCCAGACTATGTGCGTGGTGCAGCCAACATCAACCCAGACAATGAATTTCTGCAACGGTACAACGAATTAATAAAGAGCGAGAAGAACCCAGACGGTTATCCAATCTCAACACTGAACCTTATCTTTTTGTGGCAATAATAACGCCATATCAAAGTCTGACTTCTCTTTATTATGCTCTGGTAAGGATGAGAAGGGGAAGAAGGTGAAGAAGCCTATCATCCAGCCTATAACATGGAGATAGGTAACAAGTTCATCAAATCTGCAAGGATAAAGGCTTTGATGACAAGGATATTGCCAAGAGATACTTAAGTAACCAATTCAATAATATCAAGACAATTACAGGAGACGTCAAGGAAGCTGTCAAGATATTCAGTCCATTACACAGAACGACAAGGCGGCAATGTTCAATACACACGGAAATCTGGACGAGAATTTAGTAATGGAACAGTTTGAGAAGATAAGAGAACGGTACAATCGCCCTACTACTGTCATCTCAATTAAAGACAGCAAGGAAGTGACCGCCAATGATGACACAGAGGACATTCCTTATCTAGAAGCGGAAGAAGTCTAACCATGTAAAGAGCCTATGTGACAGGTAGGCTCTTCTACCCAGATTCTTCCAGAGTGGTGAATTTCCATTATATAATAATACGGGTTACCTAATAAATGAAGCTAAGAGTAACTTAAAGTCTGATTATTGAGGTGACAGGTAGCTGTTTTCCAATCACCAAGCAGAAGTGGGGATAAAGTTGGAATCTCCAAAGAGTGGTGAATTATCCCTATATAAAACGGTCAGTTACCCCAATATTCAGAGTTTAGGATTATTTAAAGTCCAATAATTAGGGGCACAGGTAACATATTTAAAATCACAAAAGATAACTTATGGTAAAGTTAGAAATTCAAAGAGCGGGACGGCTTCCTCATTATGGAGGACTTCCCAAAGAACTGTATCTTCAACAAGGTGAAGCCAGGATGTGGTGCTACTACGATAGCACTTACCAATGACGAGAATTACATTATAGCCGTACCTACGACAGAGTTAGTAATTAATAAGTGTTATCCACCTAAGGATAAGAATGGTAAGGACGTTACTTGGAAGAGGTCACAGATTCAAGCAGGCGTAAGTCCTATTAATAACAGACTGTTCGGCTTGTATGGCAGTTTCACTAAGACATTGCAAATCAAGTTAAAGAAGTTTCTTGATAAGGACGGAGTGAAGAAGATAATCTGCACTTATGACAAGGTTGACAAGTTGATTCCTGTTATCAATCCACTGGAATTTAAAATACTTGTGGATGAGTACCACAACCTGTTAAAACAGTACGGGTTTAGGACAATGGTGATAAATCAAATCATAGAGAACTTCAAATGCTTCAAATCCCATTGCTTCCTGACCGCAACCCCTATCCCAGAACTGTTCAAGCCCAAAGTCTTTGCTGAAATGACAGAGTACGTGGCTGACTGGAAGACGGTGGATAAGATTACAATCTACCCCTATCCATGTAAAAGCTCAAGCAGTACGGCTGCCAAGATTATAAGGCATTATAAAGACAACGGTTACTTTGTACTGGACGGGATTAAGAGTGAGGAAGCTTACTTCTTTGTTAATAGCGTAAGAGATTAAGGAGATACTTGAAGAAGCCAGACTGACTAATGATGATTGCAGAATTATATGTGCGGATGACGAGACGAACCATTACAAACTGGAAGGCTTTGAAATCTCCAGTTCAACAGCTCCCGCCAAACGGTTTACATTTATAACCTGTAAGGCGTTTGAAGGAGTGGATTATTATTCTGAAACGGCAATATGCTTCATTGTCAGCAACGGTTACAACAAGCATACCCTAATCAGCATTGATATGGATATTCCCCAGATTGCAGGACGTATCAGAACCAAATCCAATCCGTTTAGAAACAAGATAGTCCATATCTTTAATCCAAAGGTTATGAACTACTACCTTCCGTTTGACGAAATGAAACGGAAGACAGACGAAGAGCTTGCAGCAGCAGAGGAACGGATACAGGTATTGAATGAGAGCAAGTTAGGGGAAGTTGCAAGGAAACAGCAGGACGATGAACTTAAGAAACTGGGGGCTGATACATATATCATCAAGAAGGGGGACAAGTATGAAGTCAATGACATGGTTGCCCAGTTAAAACTCTACCAACACTGGACTACACGTATAGTGTACAGGTCGGCAGAAGCATTGCAGGAAGGCTACAGACAGTTGGGCATGGCAGTAGTCCAGACGTATGAATGGAACATTGCAGACGAGAATATTATCAAAGGCATACTTACCACTCCCCAATTCAGAGACAGGCTTAAACGCTTCTGTGACTTGAAGGAGAAATCCGCTCTGACTGATAACGAGCGGCGGGAGTTGGAAAGCCTTATGAAGAGAGACCCAATATTAGAACAGGGATATCAGCAGCTTGGATTAAGCCAACTAAGGAGAACAAGAACCAAGAAGGCTATCAAGGCTTTGACTGAATAAGAGTAAAACTCCAGACCACTAATACGGTTTGGAGTTTCTTATTATATACCCCAACCCAAGAATAGGGTATCTAAAATCATACCCCCCTGCCCCTTTAGATTTAGGTAGTGTTTCTATTTAGACTTTATGTAGTAATAGAGTGAAATATTTGATTTGTCAGTAAGCGTATAAGTACATATATATCATACACAAGCCGCTCATGTTACGCTTTACACCCTCACCAATCATTAGGAAAAAATAAAAGGATAACATGAATCGCTATTCAGCCCACAAACACTTTGAACTTCTTAAATATGCAGACTTATCAACTATTTGTATATGTCTACATATAAAGATGCACAAAGATAAGTGAATGAATAGAACTTCATGTTAAGCCCTCATTTTGTCCTCAAATGCAGTATTTACTAATCATATTAACTTAATAATTTATCAGATTATGGAATCAACATTACAGATTATGCCAGTGCAGAGAATTAGTAGAAACTTTGGTGAATATGCAGAAGAAGCAGTAATAATTGAAGAGCCAATTATCAAACAGAAGCGACCTTTATTTATTGAAGCCAATACGATTGAAGCCAGTTTGGAACATCTAAGGAATGATTGCATTATCCCTGTATTTGCCAAAGATAACGAAGCTACATTATCTCATGTGGCTTTTATCGAAGCGGTACAGGATGCAACCAATACATTCTTTAGCGGTGAACAAATTGAATCGCCAGATATTCGTGTAAGCCATGTAATCAAAGGCAGGATTCCCGAAGCAATTCATAAGCCAGCCAATCAGTTATTAGAGAGTGACAAGACTATCTACTACGAGAGGTGCGCTTTTGTTATTGAAGTTCCTACTATCTATGAGACAGTACACGGTAATAGGCTAACACTTACTATTGGCGGTGTCAGAGCTTATAACCATACCAATCTTTATTCAAAGAAGGGTGCGGAACGCTTTTAAAGTGTTTATTGGCTTTACTTGTAAGGTTTGCACAAATCTATGTGTATCTACAGACGGTTATCTTAGTTGCTTGGAAGTTACCAATACAAGGGATTTATATCAAGCGGTATTGGAGATGTTCCGCAAATACGATGCAGCCAAACACATACATTTGATGCAGTCTTTAGGCAATACCAGTATGACAGAGCATCAGTTCTGCCAACTATTAGGCAGAATGAGACTTTATCAATCATTACCGCAAGGCTATCAGAAAGATATACCTAAAATGTTGCTTACTGATACACAGGTTAACAATGTGGCTAAAGCGTATATCAATGACGAGAACTTTGGCAGCTTGGGAAATGACTTGTCCATGTGGAAGTTCTACAACTTGCTCACAGGTGCAAATAAGAGTAGCTATATAGATTCATTCTTGGATAGAGCCTATAATGCTACAGAACTTGCAACGGGAATATGTTCCGCTTTACACGGTGATGACAAATACCAATGGTTTCTTAGTTAGTGATATTACACACAGTATTTAACAGGGACATCCATATAATAAGGGTGTCCCTTAATTTATTCATTACTTAATTAATAATTAGAGATTTATGTTAGTAGCATTATTCGCTGTTATATTTTGGACTATTATGTTCTTTATTGCATGTGCAGTTTCACCTATTGTATTCTTCTTCATGATTATTTGGACTATATATCAATATTTCAAATTATTATGTTAAGGTAGTACATGAAGTACTAATAAGGGTATCTATATACTATATATAGGTACTCTTTATTAGCTATAGCCAGTAGTATAATATTCACTTTGATTATTAGTGAATGTTTAGCTAATAATCAGCAAGTTAGATATTCCAGTTTAAAATTAATATTCACTTATATTAGTTTCACTATAAAACAGAACATTATGTCACTTAAATATTCAAGTACAACGGCAGATTATCTGCAATGGAGCGAAGCAATGAACCTAATAAGAAAATTGGCAAGGGATAGTAATTATAAGATGTCACTTCTTATTGCTTTAGGGTTGCTTCACAGGTCTAAGAATTTCTGATATTCTTGCCTTAAGGTGGAATCAGATATTAGATGCAGAAGAGTTTACCATTACAGAGATTAAAACAGGGAAGCAAAGGACAATTAGGATTAATATGCAACTACAGCAACATATCAGAGATTGTTACGAGCATATAAATCCAGTTGGCATAAATGCACCTGTATTGATAAGTCAGAAGGGGACAGTATACACAGTTCAGAGAATTAATGTCATGTTGAAGGAGATTAAGAAGAAGTACAGGTTACATATAGGCAATTTCAGTTGTCATTCTCTTAGGAAGACCTTTGGCAGACAGGTCTACAACATGAATAACGATAATTCAGAGCTTGCACTTGTTAAACTCATGGAGCTATTCAATCATTCCAGTGTATCAATTACTAAGAGATACTTGGGATTAAGGCAAGAGGAATTATTAAATACCTATGATTGTCTTAGCTTCTGATAATTGGGTTGGTATGGAAGTTCAGAATTTCTACTTATATGGGGGACTTGGCAAGTTTCATACCAACCTTGAATTATTGAGCAGAGACAGCTCTCAAGTTTTAATAAGCAATAGTTCTTGCTAATCAAACGTAAATTCGTAACTTTGTAGCAATTTCAGATACCTAATGCGTTAGGGCTGAAGGGACATAGTTAACGAAGAGCGTTTAAGATATTATCCTAAGTTGAAATCTGGACAATTTCATTCTTCAAGGATAGTAGGCAAGAGCGCTCACGTCAATGTTATATACCTATCTTATATTGGATAGTCTATATATCGTTTGGCGTGGGCTATTGTTTATTACTTGAAGAAGGGCAGTCCAGAGCCTCAACTTAGTAATATTCAGTAGTTCCCACGCTTCTTGTATGTAGTAGCCAACTATAGGGAACAGGTTGGCATAAATACAGGTATATAAGAAACAGACAGTCTATTTTACTACTCAACAGTTCTTTATCAAAGAAGTGTGCAACTCTATGTTGTGTTCCTCACACTTGTATCTCAATTATTAACGCTCTCTATTAGGAACGTAGAAGCACAAACAGATTATTACAATGAAGATATTAAGATTAATTGGTATGCTTCTCATAGGAAGTAGTACTCTATTCTCTTGTAGTAATAATGAGGATGAACTACCACCTAAAAAGAACAGGAGCAGAATAGCCAAGAAACCTACACTGTCTCATTCAATTTGGGCGGAGAATTTATCTCCACTTCTGAAACTCCTTTAAGCAGAACAGAAGTTGCACCAAAGAAGATATATGGGATTAATGTGTACTATAAGAAGGACGGAGATACGAATTATCAGAATTATGCTTATGGACTGTTTGATAATATTGAAGATATGACAATATCTTTGATTGAGGACACAAATATAAGTTTGAGTGTTCTATGGTACGAGAAGATGTAGATACATTATATCATGATAATGAAATATATTATGCTCCTTTCAATCGACTTGGAACTCTTAATAGTAAGTATAGCGGAATAGCCCTAGAGAATAAATTCAATATTTCCACAACGAATCCTGTTTGTTTTGGTGGGCTAAAGATTGGAACTATGAGCACGAGCGGGTATTATGATAATTATAATTGTCGGTCTTATTATCCTAAGAGTGATAGATTCTATGGCGAGTTAATCGATTATACTCCTACTAAAAGACGGAGTTGCCAATATAGATTTAAAACGTACCGCCTTTGGGTTTAAATTTATAGTAACCCCACCTGTAGACGGAACATTATTTATTAATAATATTTATACAAATAACGGTTCTATAAATTCTAATATTAAACTATCAGCAGACGATAACATATTGGAATATTCTTCCATGTACACCTTCTATGAGGTTTATAAATGTTGGCAAGTAGAGAAGTACAGCAAAGATTTTACCATACAACTAACATGGGAGCGGGCTAATGGAGCTACCCAAACGTTTGAGAAGACAATTACTGCCAAACGTAATGTACTGACTACTATTAATATAAATGTGAATGGTGGTACTACAGATTCTTCTTTAGGAGTTAAAGAGGATGATACTCAATGGGAAACGAGAATGTTGATATGAATTTCAACGGTGGTGATTTAGACGATAATGAGGTGAACCCTAATATATAATTTATTAATTAACTAAAACAATTTAAAGATGAAGACATTAAGATTAATTGGAACGACCTTGTTAATGGTTGTGTTGTGTTTGAACTTTACCGCTTGTGGCGATGATGACGATGATGACTCATCTAATCCATTGGTTGGAGTATGGCAGAACGATGATGAAGGTAAACAATGCGTAAACAAACGGTTTGAGTTGGCTCTGTTTACACATAGAATTTCTATGAAAACCCATGCCATTCTATAACATAATTCATTGAAATATTCTGTTAATGTGACCATACTTGGCGGTTAAATAAACTCAAATATATTCTATTTACACCTGATTTATAGAATAATATCGTACTTTTGTATCGCGTAATGCATTTGTGGCAAGCCATGACCTTGGTGGTGCTCTTTCTTGAAAAAGAAAAGTGAGTTTGCCTAACCGCCGTGGGAGGGTTATCCCATTCCGATGGATCAATGCGTAGAGGGAGTGCCAGTCGGAGGGTACTCTATGACAAACGAAACGCGAGAGTTGCTTCAGGGGTTGAGACCGATTAGCATAAGCCCGGTTACCAGTCAGCGACAGAAGCCAACGAGATTGCACCGCTGCATATAACAACGATGTTTTTATCCGCCTGAGGATAGGGACTCTGTGGTTATATGCAGTGTTTTGTATATGTATGCCTCACATTGCAAAGCGTCTGTATT
>VOFD01002296.1_pt1 | contig 30371 bp, 49 predicted proteins | sample 5384101 | NCBI WGS metagenome assembly VOFD01 (sample SAMN12384723, study PRJNA508395) | human gut metagenome | isolation source: healthy gut C | host: Homo sapiens
ACGGCGGATGCCCTCACCGCCCATGAGCTATGACAGCCTGGTCATAGAGGACCAGCAGAACCTGCGCAATTTCACGGATTAATCGCGCCTGCTGGGATTACGTGACGATGCTCTGGCCCGCCGCACTGGAGAACTGTCCAGCGTCAAAGCTGGCTACCTGGAGGATGAGACGCGCGCCTTCCGGTTGAGCGCTCGAGCGCCGCCCTTCGTGCCCTGCGAAGTCCGGCATCAGGAGCCGGCGGCTGGGCCTCTGCCCGTATCCGCCGCCCCCTGGACGAGGAAGGGTGGGCCAACAGCTGGAGAAGCCGCCTATCTGTGGGGAGAAGCTCTGCGTCCCTACTGGCTGCCGGTGGAGGAGGCCCAGGGCCGCCTGCCGGTAATCCTGGACCCCGGCCTCTTCGGTACCGGCTCCCACCCCTCCCACCCAAATGTGTCTGGCCGCCCTGGGCGCCCAATCCCGGGCAGCCGGGTAGTGGATTTGGGTTCCGGCAGCGGTGTTCTGTCTATCGCCGCTTTGCGCCTGGGCACCGCCTGCGCCGTTGGCGTGGACATCGATCCCAAAGCCGAGGACGCTAACCCGGGAGAATGGGGCTTACAATGGCATGTCCACCCCAGGTTCCAGGCCTTCACCGGAGATGTTGCCGGACCCCCAGGGCTCTGGCGGCGCTGATGGACGCAGGAGGCCCTTTTTTGACCTGGCCCTCATCAATATTGTAGCCAATGTAATTCTCGCCCTGACGCCCTCCCTGCGCCGTCTCCTGCGTCCTGGCGGCGCCGTGATCTGCTCCGGTATTCTGGACGGCCGCCTGGAGGAGGTCAGGCCTGTCTTCAGGCTCACGGATTCCGGATACTACGAAACCCGCAGCCAAGCGGAATGGCGCTGCCTCACCGCCCGGCTGGAGGAGGAAAGCCCCATGAAAGTATTTTTCCTACCCAAAATGCGGCTTGCGGAAGATTCCTGCAAGTTGCAGGGTATCTGAAAACCGACAGGCCTCGTCATCTGGATTTGCTGGCTGGTGTGGCTGCAGTATGGTCTACACCCGGGAAGAGCGTAACCTTTGACTTTGACCGCTCCACCCTGGACCTGGACGGCCAGGCCGGCACCTGGGGAAATCCTGCTTTTCCAGGCTGAAGCGCAGGGCCTGGCGCAGCTCAGTGGGATCTATGTGGACAGGAAGCAGCTGGAGGCAGGACTGGATCGACCCCAAAGCTGCGACGCCTGGAATCAGGAACCGTACTTCTGGATATGTAAAGAGCAAATCTGGTCAATTTTACTACACCAGCAGAATTCCAGGGGCCCCCCAGTCACAGGGGCCATAGACTTGCGCCGCCATCAGTTAAGCTGATCCAAACCCTAAAGGAGCAGGGTTGCTGCTGATTGCCCGCCTGCGGCCTTCTTTGCAGGAGGCCAAGCCGGCTCCGGGCTGACCGTCTCTTCCGGCGCCCTGTGGACCGATGAGCGCAGTGCCACTGGCTGACCCTGCCAACCAGGCCGTGACGGCCAACCTTGATCCAAATTTGCCGGGCTTCAGGAACGTGGCTTTGATGAAGTGGTATGGACAGACTTCCCGCATTCCGGACAGTGGCTCCATCGCCTACACCGCTGCCGCCTCTGGGATGAGATCCTACGGCAGGCCGGCGGCTGGCTGGCTTCCTGCGCCAGTCAGAGCTTCACGGTCTCCCTTTTCTCCCGATTCTGGGGGTCCCCTTCCCACCGGTCAAACCCGGCCGTACCTGGAGAATTGCCCCGGAGCAGGCCGCCGGCACTGCGGAAGCATGCGCGCTGTGTCCGACAGCAGCGCCCAGGTGGTGTTCCTCACCGCCAGCCAGGACCCCCAAGCTGATCGATGCATACAGCGTGCTGCCCTTTGGAATGACCAGCCCCTGCTCAGAAAGATTTTTCCTTCCCATCCGGAGACGTCTCAACCCATTGCTTTGAGCCGCCTCCGGTTTTTTTCTTCCCAAAAAATGAACCCCACCATGCAGCATATTTCCCCTTCCCGCGTTATAAAAAGTGAAAGGAGGTCCGATCATGGAACAAAAGTCCAACCGGCCGGTGGACTGGGAGGCCTTTGTCCTCCGCTATGAAGCCAAGCTCTACCGCACCGCGCTTGCCATTCTGGGCAGCCCCCAGGAAGCGGAAGATGCAGTACAAGACACGTTCCTCAAGTACCTGGAAAAAGACCCCGTTTTTTCAACCCGGCGCAGGAGGCGGCCTGGATGACCCGGGTGACGGTAAACCGGTGCATTTCCTCCTCCGCTCCCTGGCGGAAGAAGGTAGCGCCTCTGCCCCAGAGCTTCCGGCCCAGGAGCCAGAGGCCCAAGAGTTGGAAGAGCTGTACCGCCTACCGCCCAAAGACCGGGCCGCTCTGCACCTTTACTACTACATGAGGGATACTCTACAGAAGAAATGGCATCCATTCTGGGCCTGTCCCCAGCTCGGTCCGCTCCCCGGCTGGCCAGGGCCAGGCCAAGCTGAAACTGCTTTTTGGAAGGAGAATCTACATGAGCCAATATTCCGATTATTTTGACCGACAAACTCCTCTCTGGCGCTGCACCAAAAGCTTCTGGGGCTGGAGCCCCAGAGAAGACACCGTCGTTGGGTCTTTTCCCTGGCCGCCGGTGCCGCCTGCTGCCTGGTGGCCCTGGGCGCTGGTTGGCTCAAGCTCCGGCGCCACACCGGAGCAAAAAGGTGGGAAGCTGCCGCCATGTCCCACGCCCAATCCACCGCTTCCTCCACGCCCCAGTCCTCCCCTCCACCTGCCGGAGCTGCAATACAGCACCGGCGGCAGCAGAAATTGCCGCCGCCCTCGACTTACCCGACGGCCATTTTCAGGAAGACCTGACGCCCGGGGATCTGGCCCTCCTCTTTGGAGAAACCGGTTGGTGGGAGGAGCTGGGCTGGACCCTCTCCGGCCTGCGTCTATGACGGCCAGGGGGCAGTGGCAGGTCTTTCTCCGGCAGCAGGAAAACGATGCAGGAACATACTCCCTGGCCCTTGCGCCCAACCATCTGCCACCTGCCTGCGTTGTGGCAGAGCCCCGGGAATCAACGACGTTTGGGGTACAGAGGTTTCTGCCACCCAGAACCGCTATGACTGCGACGGCGACAGCATAGAGGAGACCTGCTACACCCTGACCTTCCTCCAGGCTCACAGGGGGAGGCCTCCAAGGATGAAGACAGGGAAAGGGGGGCAAGCCATGGTTGAGGGCATTCTCCTTTCTGGACCCCCAACGCAGCGTCAGCCTGGATTTCACACCCCGGAGGAAATCCTGCCTGGCGGTATGAGCGCTGACATGGAAGAGGCCCGGCAGGAACCAGACTTGCCGCCTACTTCCGGAGCACATTCCTGAGGACTTCCAGCCAGAAAGAGGCGTGGCTGGACATGGGCCAGGGCCGGTATTCCCTGAGGCTGTGCTGGAGCCGGGGCAGCAATACCATTTCCGTGTGCATCAACCGGATGGCGGAGGTTCCGGCGTCTCGGTTTGCCGACCTTCAGGAGCCTGCCTCCTATGATCTCCGTCTATATCCCATTCCACGGGGCGACAGCATCCCCGATCTCTACTGGGACAGCATTCAGGACCCCGTTTTCCGGGCAGAGGATGTCGCAGGCGCTACTGGAAGCCCGTGCAGACCCCATCCTGGCGGAAGAAAACCCACTTCCAGTTCCAGATTCTTCACGCAGACGGCGTATTGGTGCAATACAGCCTGGATGTCAGTCTTACCGAGCTATGGGCCATGGTAGAGCCCACCTTGCCGGGAGCATAAGCGATGCAAATGAACAGGGAGCGTTCCGCAAAGCCGGAACGCTCCCCGTGTTTTTGGTATTATGCCTCCATTTGTCTGCCCAGAAAGCCTGCCACCGTCTGCACCAGCTTCTGGTCCCCCCTCGGCCGGCAGGGTCTCCTCTTCATCCATGAGAAGCATCACACAGCCCATCAAATCTCCTTGAGCCACAATGGGGGCAGCAGCGCCAAGATAATATTTCTCGGGCCCTCTACCGCCCGAAGCTTCACATTACCGGGACTATACCGGTAGCTCTTCCGCTGCTCCATCAGGTTTCCAGATCCGCAGAGTTTCGCCGGTCCACCAGCTCCCGCCCCGCCGGACAGGGGCAATGATGGAATCCCGATCCGCCACAGCTGCAATCCGTCCCGTATTTTTCCCAATGGACTCACAGATCTGGGCCGCAAAGTCCTGGAGGTCCCCCATGGGCGAGTATTTCCTGAAAATCACGCCTCCATCCTTCTCTGTGTAAATTTCCAGAGGATCTCCCTCCCGAATGCGCAAAGTACGGCGGATTTCCTTGGGAATCACCACCCGCCCCAAATCGTCAATGCGACGAACGATTCCTGTTGCTTTCATACCAAATTCTCCTTTAAACGGGCAGCAACGCCGCCCCCGGCTTTCTGTGTCGAGGCTATTATTTGTCAAAGAAGAAGAATTATGTATCTCCGGCCAAACAATGGAGGCAGGTGCGATGTGCAAAGCAGCTGGAAAAATTTGACTGCATACTTGCCTGCTCTCCCCATTTTTATCCTGTAGCCGTTGCAATTTGCAGGAAAAAACAGTATGATAGAAGCGCTCTCAGCTCGGGATTCCAACTGGGCTGTCAGACAGGACCTGCGCCCCACCCAGCACACTGCGGCGCAAAAGCCGGGTAAAGCGGTCAGGGGGCATACAATTCCGGTTGGAAAGCCAGCGGAGCATGGCCGCAATGAGGGCATCGCTGAAGAAATTGATAAAGAAGTCCGCGTCCTCTCCCTCTCCCTCAAAGAGATCCTCCGCATAGGCCCGCATCACTGGCGCCAGAATCTCCCGGAAATAATCCTGGAAGGAGTTCTGCCCCTCTACCGACAGCGCATTGTGATAGAACGCCCGGTTTTCATAGAAATACTCACACAGATCCCCAATCAGTGCCCAGGTGCTCTCATAGGGGCGGCGCTGCACCGCCGTAAGGAACTCAGTTTGGAAAATCCAGTTGACCAGGTCATACTTGTCTCGAAAGTGATAGTAAAAGCTCTTCCGGTTCATCTGGCACACCTGACAGATATCGCCGACACTGATTTTTTGAAAAGGGCTCTGCCGCCATCAGCTGCTTCATTGCCGTGGCGAGGGCCCGTTTGGTTACATTGGAATCTGCCAAACATACCCCTCCTTCGAAACGGGCGGGGAAGATTTTATCCTGATATTATTACATTATAACATGCGGGGCTGTACATGTCAACTGCACCCGCAGGAAGGAGCCAATATGAAATTGGGGGCAGGTATGTCTACGCCGGGGGGAGGAGCGGGAGCTCCGCCGGGGAAAAAGGCCGGGTTTACGACAACGAGGCCGCTTGGGTGGACGAGGATTGCACCGACGGTGGCGTGGTTGACGTCATCGACGGAACCGGCGCCTTTGTGGCCCGAGGCTTCTTCAACAGCCAGTCCAAAATCCTGGTACGGGTCCTCACCCGGGACCCCAATGAAGCCATCGACCGGGAGTTGCTTTCGCCGCCGCCTGACACGCGCCTGGCCTGCCGGCAGGCCCTTGGTTTCACAATGCCTGCCGGGTCGTATTCGGTGAATCCGACGGGCTTCCCGGCCTGACGGTGGATAAATTTGGAGATTACCTTTCCCTGCAAATCGTGAGCCTGGGTATGGAGTCCTGGAAGGACGTCCTCACGAGCTCCTGGCCGGTCTCTTCGCCCCCCAAAGGGAATTTACCAGCGAAATGACGTACCTGTCCGGGAAAAGAAGGCTTGCCCCAGGTCACCGGCTGCCTCTACGGCCAGGTGCCGGGGCTGGTGCCCCCGGGAGCACGATGCCCAAATGCTGGCCGATCTTCGCCATGGGCAGAAAACCGGCCACTTCCTGGACCAGCAAGAAAATCGGGGCGCATCCGGCCCTATTGCTCCAGCCCGGGTTTTGGATCTGTGCTGCCACACCGGCGGTTTTTCCATCCATGCCGCCCTGTATGGGGCCGCATCTGTGGAAGCGGTGGATGTGTCCCGGGAGGCACTGGACATGCTGTCCCGAAACGCTGCCTGCAACGGCGTGGCGGAGACGATTACTACCATCTGCGCCAATGTTTTCGACCTGGTGAAAGAATATAGCGAGGCAGGACGGCAGTATGACCTGGTCATTTGCGACCCACCGGCCTTTGCCAAAAGCAAGGGCGCCCTCCAGGGCGCCTACCGGGGGTATAAAAGAGCTGAACCTGCGGTGTATCCGCCTGGTCCGCCCCCGGCGGATACCTGGCCACCTGGTCCTGTAGCCAATTTATGACCCCGCCCCTGTTCCTCCAAATGCTGCAAGAGGCAGCCGGAGACGTGGGCCGTCCGGTCCGGCTCCTGGAGCCTATGATGCAAAGCCGGGACCATCCGGCAGACTTGGCGGCAGAGAACGCCTGGTACCTGAAGGGCTACATCCTCCAGGTACTGTAACCCAGAAAACGGAGGACAATCCAATGAACAAAGCCATTTTATGGGACCTGGATGGGACCCTTTTATATACCCTGCAGGACCTCACCAACGCCACCAACGCCACGCTGCGGGCCTTCGGCCTGGCGGAGCGAAGTCTGGAGGAGGTTCGCACCTTTGTGGGCAACGGCGCCATCCAGCAAATGCGCCGGGCTGTTGGGGAGAGCCGGAAAATTTTCAGGAGATCATGGCCTATTACCGGGCATACTATCCCCAGCACTGCAACGAAACCACCCGTCCATATGCGGGCATTCTGGACACCGCCACTGCGCTGCAGGCGGCGGGGTGGCGTCTGGCCATTGTCTCCAACAAGCCGGACAATGCCACCAAAGCCCTCTGGAAAACCTATTTCCCCCACCTTCGACCTGGCCCTGGGAGAGGGGCCGGACCTGCCCCGGAAGCCTGCCCCCGGACATGGTGCTGCGGGCCCTGGAGCAGTTGGAGACCCCCCCTGGAGCGGGCCATTTATATCGGCGATTCCGAAGTAGACGTGGCAACTGCCCGGGCTGCCGGGATTCCCTGCATCTCCGCCTGCTGGGGCTACCGGAATGAAGAAGAGCTGCTGGCCGCCGGGGCCCGTCACCTTGCCGGACCCCACGGGATATTCCGGCAGCGCTGGAGGAGCTACGTCATGGCCAATGAGTTTTACGCGCTCATATCCCGGATGCGTTACATCACCCGATGGGGCTGATGCGCAACAGCTTCTCAGAAAATGTCCAGGAGCACAGCCACATGGCCGCCGTACTGGCACATGGGCTGGCTCTCATCCGCCAGGACATCCTGGGTCTACCTGGTCCGGACCCAGACCGGTGCGCTGCGGCCGGGCTGTACCGCCATGACGCCTCGGGAAATTTTGACCGGGGATCTGCCCACTCCGGTCAAATATTTCAACCCGAGATCAAAAGCCTACAAGCAGGTGGAGAGGGTCAGTGGAGATAAGCTCCTGTCCATGCTGCCGGAGGCTCCAGCCCAGCTACGAGCACCTGATTCAGGAGGATGACCCGGAAACCCTGCCCATTGTCAAGGCAGCGGATAAGCTGTCAGCCTACATCAAGTGTGTGGAAGAGCTGAAGGCCGGGAACCAGGAATTTGAATCTGCGGCCAGGCAAACCATGCAGGCCATGGAGGCTATGGGCCGGCCGGAGCTGGACTACTTTCTTCGGGAGTTTCTCCCGGCTTTTAGCCTGAACCTGGATCAGCTGGAGTAACGCCACGTGATTTGCCGCCTTGGCGGCCATATTGTGAGGGAATGCAAATGAAGGATGGATTTATTAAAGTAGCCGCTGCATCGGTACCTCCGGGTAGCCGACTGTGGATACAATGCCCAGCAATGCGCGGCAGCCGTGTCGCAGGCCAAGCGTCTGGGCGTGAGGATTTTGGCCCTGCCGGAGCTGTGCCTCGGAGGGGATACCTGTGACGACCTTTTTTGGGCAGGAGGCCCTGCGGCAGGGCGCGCTGGCCGGTTTGGCCCAACTGGCGGAGACCACGGCCGGCGCCGGCGTGCTGGTATTTGTGGGGTTGCCCTTTGCCTGAACGGACGGCTGTATAATTGCGCAGCAGCCTTGTACGATGGGGGAGGTTCAGGCAATCATCCCCAAGACACACATCCCCAATTACAGTGAGTTCTATGAGTCCTGGTACTTTTGCCCCAGCCCCGGAAGGCTTTGGCTGGGTCAGCGGCTTCTGGAGTCAGGGGACGGATGTGCCCTTTGGCAAGAACGTGCTTTACCCATGGAGAGCTGCGGAGCTGTCTGTAGGATGCGAGATCTGTGAAGACCTCTGGGCTCCCCGCCAGCCCCCTCGCAAGACCTGGCATTGGCAGGAGCCACCATCATCGTCAATCTCCGCCTCCGGCTGTGATCGGGAAAGGAACCTTATCGCCGGGATCTGGTGGCCAGCCAATCTGCCCGGCTGATGTGCGGGTATCTCTACGCCTGCGCCTGCTGCCAGGAGTCCACCCAAGACCTGGTGTATGCCGGTCACAACCTGATTGCGGAGAACGGCATCATTTTGGCAGAGTCGGCAACCATGGATCCGGATTTTCTGGTGTCGGAAATCGATGTGCGACATCTGATCACAGAGCGGACACGGCAAAGTACCTACTGCGCCTCCAGGCCGGAGCAACTGCTGGAGCTACCTTTGGATTTTCCATTGAGCCAACCCTCTTAACCCGGACCATAGACCCACACCCCTTTGTTCCTGCCGACTCAATCGGGCGGCAGAGCCGTTGTGAAGAAATTCTTTCCATCCAAGCCGCTGGTCTGGCCAAGCGGCTGGATCACACCCCAAGCCAGGACAGCGGTGGTGGGGCTATCCGGGGACTGGATTCCACCCTGGCCCTGCTGGTAATGGCTCGGGCGGCAGACCGGCTGGAATGGGACCGGAAGCGTCTCATAGCTGTCACCATGCCCTGCTATGGCACCACCAGCCGGACCCGGTCCAATGCAGAAAACATGGCCTTGGCCCTTGGCGTAACCTTCCGGGAGATTCCCATTGGCCAGTCTGTGGCTCAGCATTTTTCTGACATTGGCCTGCCCCCCGATGACCGGTCCGTCACCTATGAGAACGGTCAGGCCTGGAGCGGACCCAGGTCCTGATGGACCTGGCTAACCGGCAGGGGGGGCTGGTGATTGGCACCGGGGACCTAAGCGAGCTGGCTCTTGGCTGGGCAACCTACAACGGGGACCACATGAGTATGTACGCTGTGAATGCCGGTGTGCCCAAAACCTTGGTGCGGCACATTGTGGATTATGTGGCCGCCCAGTCCGATACAGCCTTGTCCAACGTCCTGCGGGACATTCTGGCCACACCGGTTTCTCCTGAGCTGCTGCCTCCCACAGACGGAGAAATTTCCCAAAAACCGAGGATCTGGTTGGCCCCTATGAGCTGCACGATTTCTTTCTATACCAGGTCGTCCGGTGCGGGTATGCACCCAGGAAGGTCTACCGCCTAGCGAGGCTGGCCTTCCGGGGAAGATACCCCAACGAAGAAATTCTGCGGTGGCTTCAAAGTTTCTACCGCCGTTTTTTCCAACAGCAGTTCAAACGCAGCTGCCTACCAGACGGGCCCAAGGTGGGTTCCGTCACCCCCTCCCCTCGAGGCGACTGGCGCATGCCCTCCCGACGCCGCGGCCGGGCTGTGGCTCAAAGAGCTGGAGAATCTGGAACCCAGCAATTGCTGAATGTCCCCGCAGAAAGCAGGTAAGCGCTTTTCCGGCGGCTCAAGACAACATGAGTCTTTCCACAAAATGTTACCCCCTGAACGCAAGCCTTCGCGTTCAGGGGGGACAAAATTATCAGGAAATATTGCGCATCAACGGGCCATGAAGAAATAGGCGATCAGGCAGATCAGGAGAATAAGGCCCAGGCAGATGGGGAAAATGGTGATCATGGCAGCCAAAATCATGGCCTTGACGTCACCCTTTTTCCAGACGCTCCAGTTCCTTTTGTTTCTCCTCCGCGATCAATTCCTCCATAGACGGGGCTGAATCTTCTTCCTGCTTCTTAAGCTCAGCTTTCCAGCTCCTCTTCCTCTGGGTCAATTCCTCGGCGCGAAGACTGCGCTCCCGGGGACCACTTCATGGCCCGGTCTTTTTTCGCTGCAGCAGCATGCTCCAGCCCCTCACTGGAGCCTTTTTCCAGAATGTGATGGCAGGCCACAAAGTGGTTGGGCCGGACTTCCTGCATCTCTGGCACCACATGGGTGCAGATTTTCAGTACTTGCAACGGGTGTGGAACTTGCAGCCGCTAGGCGGATTCACCGGGCTGGGAATGTCGCCCTCCAGCACCTCGGGCTTCTTGGCTGCATCTTCGTCGGTGGTGGGAATGGCGTTGAGCAGCGCCTCTGTGTAGGGGTGCAGAGGATGCTTGAAGATATCATCAGCAGGAGCCAGTTCCACCACGTTGCCCAGGTACATAACGGCGATCCGGTCGGAAATGTACTTGACGACAGACAGGTCATGGGTGATGAACATATAGGTGAGATGCTGCTTCTCCTTCAGTTCCAGCAGGAGGTTAATCACCTGGGCCTGGATGGACACGTCCAAAGCGGAAACGGGCTCGTCGCAGACCACAAATTTAGGCCGCAGAGCCAGAGAGCGGGCGATGCCGATACGCTGCCGCTGGCCGCCGGAGAACTGGTGGGGATAGCGATGGAGGAAATAAGGCGCCAGACCACATTCCTCCATGACTCGGATGATCTCTTCCTTCATCCGGTCGTCATTCTTACGGAAGTACTTGTGGGCTATCATACCCTCGCCAATGATCTGACCCACAGTCATTCTAGAGTTCAGGGAGGAATAGGGATCCTGGAAAATGAGCTGCAGGTCACTGCGCAAGCGGCGCATCTCAGAATAGGTCAGGCGAGCCAGATCGATGCCATCGCTGTGATAAGCCTCATAGGTAGCATAGTCCGGATCATTTTGGTGCTCCTTGCGCATCTTTCTCAATCCGGGTATGGACCGACTGAATCCGACTGTGAATTTCAGCAATCTCTTTTTTCGCATTGGGCCATTTTTAGCCTTAGCCTTTTTCAGGGAGGACTCGGCAGACGTAGTGGACTCCCGGCCTCCTTAGCCTTTTTTTCAGGGCAAAATCGGCGTCATCAAATCCAGCTGAAGCTCCATGCGGGCATCTTCCGCTTTGCGGAGCTCCTTGGAGATCTGGAACTCCTCCATGTAAATATCCGCCACAGGCTTCATATCCTTGGCAACAATGAGGCCACCCACCAGCGTTGCCACATCCAGCATAGCATCGTTGGCTTCCTTGCGGAGTTTGGTGAGTTCGGCGTGCTTCAGATATTGCTCCTGCTCGGGGAGCTTGTCGTATTCCGCCTGGAATTCCTCGTATTTCTTCCGGGTGGCAAACATATGCTCCTTCCGGGCTCCCAGGTTGCGGAAGGTGTTGTACACATACTGGGGCGCAAGCTCATCAATGGAGCGGCCAAAGTACATGGTGCGGCCATCGGTTTGCTTATACAACTGGAGGATAGACCGGCCCAACGTGGACTTTCCGCAGCCAGACTCACCAACCAGGCCGAAGGTCTCGCCTTCGTAAATAATATCAATGGAGATGCCGTCGTTGGCCTTAACAAACATGCCCTTCTTCCCCCACAGGAAGTATTGCTTCAGATTGAAATCTGGAGCAAAACCTTGCGCTCTTCTTTATTTTGCATGGCGCGCCTCCTTCTCCGGATAGAAGCACCGAACTTCCTGATTTTCCCCTACCTTCAACAGCTCGGGCTCCTCCTCCATGCACCGCTTGGTGCAATATTTGCACCAGAGGCGCAAACTTGCAGCCCTTGGGCAGGTCCAGGGATGGGGCACTGCGCCGGGAATGGCATCCGGCCGGTCGGCTTTCGTATCCAGGCGGGGAACCGATGCCATCAGGCCTTCGGTATAGGGATGAGAAAGTACTTCGCACTCTTCGAGAACAGGACCCGTGCAGGCACATGCTCCACAACTTGGCCACAGTACATCACTGCTACATCATCCGCCATCTGGTTGATGACGACGCCTAGGTCATGGGTGATAAACATAATAGCCGTGCCGTGCTCTTCCTTAAGATTGTTCATCAGGTGCAAAATCTGGGCCTGGATGGTGACGTCCAGGGCGGGGGTGGGCTCATCGGCGATGAGGATCTTGGGTGCAGGCCAGGGCCATGGCGATCATGACGCGCTGCCGCATGCCGCCGGACAGCTCATGGGGGTACTGCTTCACCACAACCTCCGGGTTGGGGATCTTCACATCCGCCAGCATCTTCACAGCCGCCTCAGCAGCCTGCTTCTTGCTCATGTGACGGTGGATGATGAAGGGCTCCGAAAGCTGCCGCTCCACCGAAAACACCGGGTTCAGAGCCGTCATAGGCTCTTGGAAAATCACGGAGATCTGATTGCCACGGATGTGGTACATCTCACTCATAGGAATCTTGGTTAAGTCCTTCCCGTCAAAAAGGATCTCACCGGAATCCACATAGCCGTTTCCGTCCAGCAGCCGCAAAATACTCATGGCGGAAACGGATTTACCAGAGCCGGACTCACCTACCACACCCAGCGTTTTGCCCGGCTCAATGGCGTAGGAAACACCGTTCACCGCTTTCACAATGCCCCGACGGGTTTTAAAATAGGTGTGAAGATTTTTTGTTTCAAGTAATGCCATCGTCTCTTCCTCCTTAGCGTCCATTGCTCTTGGGGTCCATGGCATCCCGCAGGCCGTCACCGACCAGGTTAATACAGATGGTGCACAAGCCAAAGATTGCAGCGGGGGAACACCCAACGCCACCAATACTGCTGAATCACAATGGAGTTATTGCAGCTATTGAGCATATTGCCCCAGGTAGGCGTGGGAAGCGGAATGCCGAAACCCAAATAGGACAGCGTGGATTCCGTTAACATGCAGGTGGCAAAATTCAACGTAATGGACACCAGCAAAACGCTCATCACATTGGGAATGATGTGTTTGCGTAGGATGTGTCCCTCTCCCACGCCCAAGGCCTTTGCCGCTGTGACATATTCCTGCTCCCGCTGACTGAGAATCTGGGGCACGAACCAGACGGAAATCGGGCACCCAGCTCAAAAACACCCAGGACGCACATAATGATGTACATTCTCTGCAGCACCGTAATATCTCTTGGAATAATAGCTGAGAGAATTAAGGCAAATGGAAGGAATGGAAGACCATAATGACCTCGGCCACACGGCTCAAAGCCATGTCAACCTTACCGCCAAAGTAACCGGCAATGCCGCCCAAAATCAAACCAATGATGGTAGAAATGATAACCGCAATGGCACCAACTGTCATGGTCATCTTACCACCGTTTACAATACGTGCCAGCATCACGGCCCAAATCATCGGTGCCGCAAAGGAAGCCCTTCAGGCCCCACGTCAAGACCTTTCCATCCGTTGTCACGGCGTAGTTCTGATTGCCGCCGGAATAAATCGCAGCAATTTCAGCGTTTTCCACTGCGCTGGGAACAGAAGCCTGACCATACATATCATCGCCCCAGGAAATCACGTCACCGTCTTCCAGAAGCACTGTGTAATGATACCGTCCTCCGTAAATCTTCACAGGCTTGGAGGCCATCTCAGGCACGGACTTTTCGCCGTGGGTCGCAACACCCCAAACCCAAACCTTACCAGTCTCGTCAACTGCCGCCACATTTTGGCTGGAGCCGGCGATGTCCACCACGCACGGAACCGTCGGTCAACTCAGTGGGCAGGTTTGTAATGAGGGCATTGTCCTTTTCCAGGCCGGTATAGGCTACGGTGCCGTCCTTCAAAAAAGGGCAATGTAGGCATGATCCGTAACGGCAACTTTCTCAATGTTGCCCTGGTACTGCCGCGGCTCCTTGTCTTCGCCCTCGGCAACCCGTTCCTTGTCCCGGCATTCCAGCTCGTTGCCAGAGGAATTACCCCAGAGGTATACATTGCCTTCCGTGTCCAAAATGATGCTAAACTGGTTGCCAGCTTCCAGCTGTTTCACCTGCAGCGTACCTCTGCGCAGAGCAGCATTCAGCTCGGAGTTGCTCTCGTACTGAGCCTGACGCAGGCGGTCATTGCCCCAGAAGTAGAAGTTGTTGTCTGCATCAATTGCGACCGCATGGTCACTGCCAGCTGCAAGAAATTCAATATTCACACTGCCATCAGTGAGCTCTGCGGGAATGTCCTTCATGTTAATGACATCACTGATCCGGGTGTAACCCCAAGAATAAAGCTTACCATTCTCGCTGAGGCCCAGGCCATAGGTAGGACCAGCAATGATGTCATGGATGCCCTCAGAAATCAGTTGAGAGGGACGTCCATCATGAAATAGCCAGGAGAAATGTTAGCCAGAGACGCATCTGAATATCCCAAATTAATGGGCATAAAGATAGGTCCAATCATAACAAACAGGAAAATTGCGAGAAACACCACCACACCAAACACGGCAGTGGGCCGGTGAAAGAAGTTTCTGGCAATTACACGGCCAGGGCTTTGGAGCGCCTCCTCCTCCTGGAAGCTCAGCTGCTTTTTCTGCATGCCAAACATACGGCGGAGTGCGCTGCCAATTGTACTACTTTTCTTATTTTTAGCCACGTTCAGCGCCTCCTTTTACTTATTCACACGGACTCGCGGATCCACAATGCCATATGCCAAGTCCGTAATCAGATTGCCCACCAGGGCAACAATCGTATAGAACATCTGAATGGCTAGGCAGAGCTCTGCATCTTTGGCATTCAAAGCCTCAATATACAGCTTGCCCATACCATTTAAGGAGAACACATTCTCCAAAATCAGGGAGCCGGAGAAAATCGACAGGAACCAACCAATAATGGAGGTAATGACAGGCAGCAATGCATTCCGCCAGGCATGGGAATAAATAACCACCCGCTCCCGTACACCTTTGGCCCGGGCCGTCCGGACACAGTCCATGCTAAGTGCGTCAATCATGGAAGCACGGACATAACGGCTCATGCTGCCCAAAGCACTGAACACGCTGACGATAATAGGCAGGGCCATATAATACAGCCGGTCTGTAATTTCACGCATTCCTGTGTAATTGGCGCCTGGCGTTGCAGAGCCATTAACTGGGAACCAACGCAACAGCACCGCAAAGACGAAAACAAAAATCAGCGCAATGATATACTGCGGAACGCTGTAACCCATGATGGTGATAGCCTGAATACCTTTGATCAAATTTACTGTTTTTATGAACCGCGCACCAGATGCCAAGTGGTATCGTAATCAGCAGGGTAAAGATCGTAGTCATCAGGTTGAAGAAAATTGTATTTCCCATTGGCGTTTTTGATGACGTCAATGGCATCCTTTTGACGCATCTGGGAATAGCCAAAATATCCCTCCAGCAAACCATTTACCTCGCCGCTTTCTTATCTGGGGCAAGGCCCATCCAACGCAGGTAACGCAGAACAATGGGGTCATCCAAACCCATTTTATCTCGGAGCTCTTGGTACATCTGCTCGTATACCTCGGGCTTCAGCTTTTTGTTTCATAGGCTCCAACCGGGTCCGAGCAGGATCTGACGGAATCAGGCTGAACAGGCAGTACATCAAGAAGGAAACGATGAAGAAGACCACCACGATGTACGCCAGTCGTTTCAAAACATATTTTGTCAAACAAACACCATCCATTTCCGGGGTCTCTTCAACTCAAACGAAGCCAAAGTGAGTTGTTCCCCTAGTATTTCTCTGCGATGCGGCTCATACCGCAAGGTTCTCTCTCAGACCTGCCTGCCAGCAAACCTGTGGTATGAAAATGGGGACGGACAGGCGCCCGTCCCCATAAAAAACGCAGGGATTAAATGCCACTCATACTGGGATCACTGTGCACTGGGAATGGAAGCATACAACACAGCGTGAGCAAAATCCCAATAGGCATTCTCCTCATAGTTCTCCACCCAGGTGGGGTAACCAGTTACCAGAATGTTGGAGTACAGAGGCAGCTCGGGGAGCATCCGTTCCAGCGGATGATGTACTTCTGCCAGTAGTCCAGATACGTTGCGTCATCACCAGCAGCGGTCTTATAAACCATGCCCATGGACAGCTCATCCAAGCCACCCTCACCCATGTCATACAGGTAAGTGGTGTTGTAGCCCTGAGCAACCTTCGCAGGATCATCGGTCCAGTTGAAGGAGTAGTCGTAAAATAGTGGAGGTCAGGTTGGTGGCCAGGTTGGTCATGGAGTAGTAGGGAGCAGCAGCGTTGCCATCGGCGTCCTTCCGGTAGATGGCGTTCAGCAGGGTATCCCAGTCCACAGTGTCCTGCACAATGGACATGCCGGAGTTCTTCACGTTGTCGGAGTTAGCCAGCATGGTAGCCAGCAGGTCGGAAACGTTGTTCTTCTCGGAGGAGCACCACTTGATGATCAAAGGCATCAGGATGCGGCCATCGGACAGCTCAATGCACTCGTCCATGTTCTCCGCCTGCTCTGCGGTCACTTCCTTATGACGCAGGCCTTCGCCGGTCCAGGCCTCGCCCTTCTCGTTCATGGTCCAGCCGCCTTCGTCCAGCAGCTTATTGGCAGCGTCCACGTCGAAAGCGTAGGAATTCAGATTGTCAGCCAGGACGTCCTTAGACTCCTGATACTGCCCATGGCAGAGGAATAAGGTCCGTTCACAACGGAGCCCCAGCCAGCGCAGAAGGGTGTCAGTAAAAGCTGGCGCGGTCCAGCAGCATGGCAATGGCCTGACGGACTTCCACGAACTGGGTGGGAGTAACGTCGCAGAAGAACTGCAGCTTGCCGTAGCCAGCGCGGTCATACTGTACGTATGTCAGCTCGGCACCGGCATCAATCATGTCCATCAGAGTATTGACTTCGTTGCCGTCGGCGATGCCTTCGTACACATTGATCTCACCAGTCTTCAAAGCATCGGCCCAGGTGCTCGCCTCGGTCTTGGTGATAACAACTGTCTGAATGGAAGGCTTCTGGCCTTCGAAGTTACCAGCATAGTTGGGGTTGATGTCCAGGGTGGCCTGGCCGGTGGCGGCGTCAAACTTCGTCAGGTTGTAGGGGCCAGCAGAGACAACGTCAGAACCGGCGGACATGGCCTTCTTGAAATGCTCCTCCACATCGGCGCCAGTGACCTTGACCTTCTCGCCGTCCTTGGTAAAGTAGCAGCCTTCACCATCGTCAGCCACATCATAGCCCTCGCCAATCCAGTAGGCGATGTTCCAGGGGTGATGCCAGCGTAGGTGTCAGCGTAGTAGTACTGAGCGTAATCAGGCACAATGGGCAGCTCCATGGTGTACTCATCAACCATCTTCACGCCAGGCAGCACATCGGTCGTGCCAGCGCGGTAATCCTCGCCGCCCACCACGGTGGTGGAGGTACCGTCGGTAAACTGCATATCGCCACCGGCAGGGGATGCCAACAGCAGCAGCTTGAAAGCATAGTCCTTAATGGTGATGGGCTCGCCATTGTTGTAGACCAGGCCTTCATTGATGGAGATGGTGTAGGTAGCGGAACCGTCTTCATTATCCTTCCGTTCCCAGCTCTTCAGCACCGTCTTGTTCTCCACATAGTTACCTTCCTGATTCGTAACCAGGGTGCCGTAATCGTTGATCATCGAGGAGATCATCATGTCGGAAGCGCCATTGGTAACGATGCCGGTGGTCCAGTCACCGGTTACATCGGTATTCGTACCAAAGATCAGCTTGTTCTCCCGAGCCACAGGCGTGGTGGGGGCATCGGTAGGAGTCTCCGTAGGAGCCTCAGTGGGCTCGGTGGCACCGTCAGTGGGCGCCTGGGTGGGGTCTGTGTTGGTGCCGCCGCAAGCAGCCAGGGACAGGACCATGACCGCAGCCAGCAGCAGAGCTAACAGCTTTTTCATTTCTTTTTCCTCCTTTTAAAATTTTGGCTGACATTCCAGCCGCTTATAATATTTGTGCCGCGCGTACGGCAACAAAATATTAACATATAACAAGTATACTGCCCAGTCCGAAAAAAAAGCAAGCACAATCTTGCATTTTTCCAGCGGTTGTATCCATTTTGTCGGTTTCTCCATATGGCAGCGGGTTTTTCGCAAAAATTTTATATTTTTATGCATCTTTGCGAATAAATAACCGGAAATTTTTGCAGTCAAAGGCCTTTCTGTCCGCGAGTCACGCCCAAATGGCAAAATTTCGCTTTCAATGGTTTTACTGTACCATACCACATTGTCAGGCAAAAATCAACTTTATTTTGCAATTTTTTGGCAAATCTCGAAGAACTGTCTGTTTTGATAAAAACTTTCTGCATGCCGCCCCCATTTTTTGAGCATTCTCAACAATCTTTCCGAGGCGGACAAAGAAACCGAATATTTTCCTCGTCAAATTCACAACATTTTTCGAAATACAGCCCGTTTCTTTTGGCGCTTTTGGCGAATTCCTCTCAATTTCTGTCCGGTTTTCCCTTGTTCTTCCAGTCTCATTTCCAGGTCTGGCTCCAGGACGAAATCACCGCGGTCAATTGTTCTTCTCTTGTGCACATTTTTGAATTTTAGGACTTCAATCCTGCATTTTCCCTGGCCCTGCTTTTCATTCCGGTTCTGGCAATTGCCATTGTGTACGGCATGGAGTATCCTTTTAAAAGGAGGTTTTTGCCTATGAAACGAATTGTAACCCTGCAGGACATTTCCTGCCTGGGCCGCTGCTCCGTCACCGTGGCCCTGCCGGTGATCTCTGCCATGGGGTGGAATGCGTGGCCCTGCCCACAGCTGTACTGTCCACACACACCATGTTTCCGGACTTTACCTGTCTGGATCTGACGGACCAGATCGTCCCTATTGCCCGTCACTGGAAGGCTCAGAGTATCCACTTTGACGCCATTTATACCGGCTATCTGGCCTCTCCAGACCAATGCGACCGGGTGATAGAATTTTTCCAGGACTTCCGAACGCCGGACGGCCTCATTTTTGTGGACCCGGCTATGGCAGACGGGGTAAGCTCTATGCCGCCCTCGGCCCGGATTTCCCCAGGCCATGGCTCGGGTTTGCGCCCAGGCTGATATCCTGGTCCCAAATCTCACAGAGGCCTGCCTTCTCACCGGCACCCCTATGATCCCGCCCCCTGCCCACAGTATATGGAGGATTTACTGAAAAATTGCTGGACCTGGGCTGCCGCCAAGTGCTTCTGACTGGTGCGGAAGTCCGACCTGGCGAGGTGGGCGTCCTGGGCCTGGATCAGACAGGACGCAGCTTTTCCTACGGGCTGCCCCGTCTGCCCCAATCCTACCACGGAACCGGCGACCTCTTCGCCTCTGCCTGTGTGGGTGGTCTTATGAATGGACTGACCCTGGAACAGGCGGCCCGGATTGCCGCCCGGTTCGTCTCCGCCTCTATTTCCGCCACCGCCGTCAACCCGGATGCCAGTTGGTATGGCGTAGAGTTTGAAGGTCAGATTCCCACCTTGTTGTCCCTTCTGGACCAAGCCCGGCAACTGGCCGGGCCTGTGTAGCTCCTCCAACATCATGTCATTAACTTAAGGGCTGTAACCCCGCACCGGGCAGGAGCGACCCCGGCTTCCCCGAGGGTACGCAGGGCGCACCAGTGCGTCTAAAACGGCATTGCTTAAGTTGATGACATTGCCCCTCCCTCCGCTCCACAAAAAAAGCTGTAAAATTTCTACAAATTTTTTTGGTTTTCCATTGCAAAATCCGCTGTAATTCGATATTATGTAGGTAAACACGGGAACGGAAAGGCGGGAGGAATTTATGAGTCAAAAAAAGCAATCCCCAGGTATCTTACGACCGGCCCCCTGTGCGCCGGAAGCGCCGGAAGAAGACGCCTTGGCAGAAGTTTAAAGAGGCCTATCTCCCCCTGATCCTAGTTTTGGTTGGTCTGGCTGTGGTGGTTGCCCTCATCATCGGCCTTGTCAAGCTGGTCAGCCGAACCCCGGCGCCCCAGGAATCCAACTCCTCAGAGAGCCAGACCTTGCCGACCGAAGGAGAAAATCAGGCACTGCTGGACCAGGCTGCCATACTGGCGGCGCAGTACGACTATGACGGGGCCCTCACGCTTTTGGGCACCTGCACCAATCCAGATGCCCAGGTGGAGAAGGCCGTCACCGACTACACCGCTGCCAAATCGGCTCTCACCGTCTGGCCAGATGTGGGAAAGATCCCCCTGATCTCCTTCCAGCCCCTGATCGCCGATACGGCCGGGCCTTTGACGGAGATGACAACGCCGACTACTACGCCCGAAATTCTCTGACGGTCTCCGAATTCACAGCCGTCCTGGAGCAGCTCTATGCTGGCGGCTATGTGCTGGTATCCATGGAGGATATGGCCGCCCCCGACAACACCGGGACCTATCAGCCCGGTCAAATTCTACTGCCTGAGGGAAGAAGCCCCTGATTCTCTCCCTGGTCCCGGCCCCATTACACAACGGGCCTGGCCGGCGATGGCTTCGCACGGCGGCTGGTGGTGGCCTCCGGTGGGCAGATTGCCTGTGAGTACGTGGACGCAGAAGGCAAGGCCACCACAGGCAGCTATGATTTAGTCTCCATCCTGGAGACCTTTCTGACCCAGCATCCAGACTTCTCCTACCGGGGAGCCGGGCTATCCTGGGGATCTCCGGAGATCCCAGCCCCCTGGGCTACGACCTCACCGATGAGACAGAGCAAGCGTCCGCCAGGAAGGTGGCTCTGTGCCTGCTGAATACTGGCTATGAGTTCGCCAGCTTCACCTATGATGGCATTGGCTACGGCATGAAGCCTCCGAGGAGGAGGTTGCCCAGGATGTAAAGCAGTGGAAGGAGACGCTGGAACCCGTTTTGGGTCCGGTGAGCATTCTCTTTTATGCCAACGGAAGCGACCTGGCAAGCTACGAGGGTGCAAAATTTCAAACCCTCTATGAGGGGGCTTCCGGTACTTCTGCGCTCTGGATTCCAGCGTCCCCAGCTGGGTTCAGATTGAAAACACCTATGTTCGCCAGGCCCGCCGCACCATCAACGGTACCCGCATCACCGAGGAAGCTGGGCAGGTGGCCGATCTCTTTGACGCTACCAAAATCATCTCCCCGGACCGGCCGGAATAAGCTCCCGGCCTAATCCTACAAAGGGGGTGCTCCTTTGCTGCAAATTGAACCAGCCCCACCCCAGGATTGGCCCCTTTGGCGCGCTTTGGACTCCCATTTATCCGAGGAGGCCTTTTGCAGAGCCGCCCAAGGGCAGATGACCCGTTGGATCAAAACGGACGGCGGTATCGTCGGAATCCTGCGGTATCAACTATTTTGGGAAACCATTCCCTTTCTTACCCTACTGCTTCTGAAGGAAGCGCACCGGCGGCAGGGCTTTTGGCCGGGCCGCCATGGCCTGTGGGAGTCGGAGCTGGTCCGGGCCGGACATAGGATGGTCCTGGTCTCCACCCGGGCGGATGAGTCTGCCCAGCATTTTTACCGAACTTTGGGATACCGGGACTGCGGCTGCCTGCTTTCTGGATGCACCAGGCTATGGGCAGCCTGCTGAGCTCTTCCTGTCAAAACCTCTGCCCCATCAGCCGGTATCAAGCGGGGCCTGTTGCAAGCTGTGACTTTTGCAGCACAAACTTTTCTAAAAGTTGAAAAACAGGTCTATTGCAAAATGCGTTTTTGCAATAGACCCCGTTCTAAACGTGAACGATAGCGGGGAGAAAACACAGAAATTTGTGTCTTCTCCCGCTAAAATATTAGGAATAATTTTAAAAACGCGATTTTGCAACGCGCCAAAATATTGAGAGCAATTTTGCAGCGGGCCCCTCGCTTGATACGGCACTTTCTTAATAGTGGTATTGCTTCCGCTTGCTTATCAAAAACAGAACCGTCACGACAGTCGCCAGCAGCTCTGCCGCCACCATGGACATCCATATGCCGTCCAGCTTCCAGAACAGGGGCAGAATCAACACCGCCCCCCACTTGGAACACCAGGGTCCGCAGGAAAGAAATGATAGCGGAAACCAGCCCGTTGTTCAGCGCCGTGAAAAAAGCGGAGCCAAAAATTCCAATTCCAGCAAACAGGAAGGAGAAGGAGTAAATGGCAAAGCCCCGCAGGGTCATATTCATAAGCCCCTGGTCATACCCAACAAAGATCTGAGACAAGGGCCTTGCCAAGACTTCTCCAGCCACCAGCATCGCCACCGAGCTAATTCCTACCAGCATCAGACTTCGTTTCAGCAGGCCTTTCAATTCCCCTGGTTGCCCGCGCCATAGTGATACCCAATGACTGGCGCCGTGCCTACCGAGTACCCAATGAAAGCCGCCAGGAAGATCAAATTGACGTACATCAATACACCATACGCCGCAACGCCGTCCTCCCCAGCGTACCGGAGCAGCTGCACATTGTAAAGCATACTGACCAGGGACGAGGAAATGTTGCTTACAAACTCCGACGAGCCGTTGGTGCAGGCCTTCAGCAGCGCCTTGCCGTCAAACTCTGTTTTCCCCAGGCGCAAAAGGCTGGAATTGGGCCGGCAGAAATAAATCACCGGCACGATGCCGCCGACGCACTAAATGGCTGTGGCCGCTGCCGCCCCTGCAGCCCCAGGGGGGAACACCGCAACCAGCAAGGCGTCTAGCACCATATTGGTAAGGCCCGACAATACCGTCACAGCCAAGCCCAGCTGCGGCCTTTCCGCCGTGACAAAGAAGCTCTGAAACTCAAACTGAAGCGTATAGGCCGGGAGCGCCAACAGCACAATGCGGCCGTAGGTCACACAATGCTCCAGCATCTCCCCTTCGCCCCCAGCAAAGAGGCAATCGGCCGGAGGAGAAGGATACCCAGAAATGCAAGCGCCGCACCGCAGGCCGCCGATATATAGATAAAAAGAAAACAACCGGTTGGCCCGGCCGGGGTCCCCCCCCCAAGGTCTTGGCAATGAGAGCGCTGCCCCCTGTACCAAACATAAAGCCCACTGCGCCCAGAATCATCAGGAACGGCATAATGAAATTGACGGCAGTGAAGGGGTCTTCCCCACAAAATTGGAAACAAAGAAGCCGTCTACAACGCCGTAAATCGACGTAAAGATCATCATCAATAGACGGCAGCGTAAAACGCAGCAGTTTTTATAATTAAAATGGTCGGAAAGCTGAATTCTCATGCTTCTATCCCGCCCTCTCCCAGGTTGGGAACTCCTTTCTGTTTTTTTCGGTTCTGGCAGCCGATGATCCAACTCACGGCAGATGCAATCGGCAAAAGTAGTCCAAGGCATCCACAAACTGTGGAGAAAATCGTTGTAGCGTCTTTTCCATGGCAGCCTGTTCCGCCTGGTATACGCCCTTCAGCATTTTGCTGGCGTAGTCTTTCCCCGCCTGGGTCAAAGCAATGCGTTTCTCCCGGCCATTCTCCTCCCGGCAGAGCGTTACATAACCCGCTTGGACCAGTTCCCGGATGATGGTATTGATGGTCGTCTTTGGGAACAACCAATCCTCGCAAATTCTTTTCTGAGAATGGGTCTCCTCGTCATCTAGAGCATAGAGCAGCGTCAGAATATTCTCTTTCACCCCCAGCTTCCGGGAAAGTAGATAATAGGCCCCATCGATTCGATTGGTTGCCAGCATCAGTCGGCGGATTTCCGCAAAGGTTTCGTTCATCCCGCGCCCCCTTAATCCGAATTCGTACTAATTATAATACGAATTCGGACCAAAGTCAACAGCAAAAAGCTGGGCGCATAGCAAAATAAGTCTGCATGCAGCCTATGAAAAGGAAAAAGCCTGCTGCAATCAAGCAGCAGGGGTTGCCTCATCAGGAAGCGATTTCCTCCAAATCCGCATAGTATGGCATGGAGGTGACCACATATGCACAAGTTTTGTCCATCGAGCTCAGGTTCCAGGGAATATCTGCAGGCCTATTGCGGCATCCTGGACCGGATGATCGCAGGAATGACCAGGGCCACACTGAATTGCAGCATTTCTCACAACTTCATCGTCCAAATGATCCCCCACCACCGGGCCGCCATTGAAATGTCCCAGAACATTCTTCATTACACGCAAGACGAAACTCTGTGGGAAATTGCGTCTCAAATCATTGGGGAGCAGACCAAAAAGCATTGAAAACATGAAGTCCATCCTCTGCTCCTGTACCCGGCTGGAAAATCCGCCGGAGGCGGTATGCCGCTATCAGCGGCACATGAATGACATCATGAGCACCATGTTTGCCCGGATGCGCCGGGCCCGGGCCACCCGGCGGGTGGATTGCGACTTCCTGCGGGAAATGCTCCCCCACCACAGGGCGCGGTGGAAATGGCCTCCATCACCCTGCAGTCTGACATCTGCCCGGAGCTGGTCCCCATTTTACAGGCCATTATCACATCCCAGGAGACGGGCATTGCCCAGATGGAAGCCCTTGCCGCCAGCCTACGTTGCCGGTGCTGAACCTCATTTATCGCTCCCCCTGTGTCTCTTGGGCGTTTGTAGCGTCCCTTAGGCCCCCACTCCGGCAAAGGCAGGCGCTGCATCGCGCCAAAGACCCGCTCTTTCAGATCCGGATACCGGGAAGAAAGCTCATAGACCAGGTCCTTGACCTCCTGCCGCTTGGTGTTTTTGTCCGCCGGGCAGGGGTTGTGTACCACCGGAAGCCGTTCTTTTTGCCGCGAAGTGGGCAATGGTCTTTTCCGAGAGATACAGCATAGGCCGAATCTGGGTGATGCCGGTGCGGTCCAGATAGGTCACCGGCTGGAAGCAGGACAGCCGCCCCTCGTAGATCAGGGAAAGGAAGAAGGTCTCCACCGCATCGTCAAAGTGGTGCCCAAAGGGGCCACCTTGTTGCAGCCCAACTCCAAAAGCGCCTGATTCAGCGCTCCCCGGCGCATTTTGGCACACATGGAGCAGGGATTTTTCTCCTGGCGGTAATCAAAAATGATGGGGGCAATCTGAGTCTCCACCCGGGTATATGGTACCTCCAGTCGGTGGCACAGGGCCTCGACCTGGGTAAAATCCATCCCCGCCAGGCCCATATCCACCGTCACAGCATGGAGGTCAAAGCGGGAGGGGTGGTACTTCCGCAGGGCAGCCAGCAGAACCAGCAGAGTCAGGGAGTCCTTCCCGCCAGAAACCCCCACCGCTACCCGGTCCCCGGGCTGGAGCATCCCATAGTCATCGGCGCACCGGCGAACCAGGCCAACCAGATTCTGCATAAAAATCAACCTTTCTTCAAAAAAATAGGACGCGAGATTTCAGGAGCATACAGGAGAAAACAGGCGCATTTCAGAGATCTTCCCAGGAAAATCAAATTTCCTCCATTTCGCTCTTGACATTGTTTTTGCCATGTGATATAAAAAACGAGCGCGTTTGGGATATTGTACGCCCATTGGCCGGATTTGTCAAAAAATATTTCTCTCAGGGGCCCAGGCCCTTTTGAAATGGAGGAAAACAACCATGTCCACTACCTTACTCAAGAAGGAGACCGTTCAGCGCAAGTGGTATGTGCTGGATGCTGCCGGGAAGCCCCTCGGCCGCACCGCTGTCACCGCCGCCAAGCTGCTGCGCGGCAAGCACAAGACCGACTTCACCCCGAATGTCGATTGCGGCGACTATGTCATCATCATCAACACCGACAAGGCTATCCTCACCGGCAAGAAACCGGGCAGAAGATGTACCGCCGGCACTCCGGCTGGATCGGCGGCCTGAAAGAAACCAAGGCGCGCATCATGATGGAGAACCGTTCGGACTACGCCATGGAGCACGCGGTGAAGGGTATGCTGCCCAAGAACACCATGGGCCGCACCGCTCTGACCCGCCTGAAGCTCTTCAAGGGCGCGGAGCACAAGCACGCCGCCCAGAAGCCCGAACCCTGGACCCAGGATTGATTTGGAGGTGTAACACAACATGTACGAAAGCAAGAGAAAGTATGCCTACGGCACCGGTCGGCGGAAGTCCTCCGTGGCCCGTGTTCGCGTCTATGAGGGCGGCACCGGCTCCATCACCATCAACGGCCGCGATATCGACGATTACTTCGGCCTCGAGACCCTGAAGCTCATCGTCCGTCAGCCCCTGGTCACCACCGAGCAGCTGGGCAAGGTGGACATCCAGGCCACCGTCACCGGCGGCGGCGTCACCGGCCAGGCCGGCGCCATCCGCCACGGCGTTTCCCGCGCCCTGCTGAAGGTGAACCCCGAATACCGCACAGCGCTGAAGGCCGCTGGCTTCCTGACCCGCGACCCCCGTATGAAGGAGCGCAAGAAGTACGGCCTGAAGGCCGCCCGCCGCGCCCCCCAGTTCAGCAAGCGTTAATCTGCAACCCAAAGGTTCAAAAAGCCCGGAAGTACGCCACTTTCCGGGCTTTTCTTGTGCCCAGAATACTGTATCCGCTTAAGATAGTGGAAAAACCGGGTGATATGGAATCGCTAGTTTTGCCAAAGTTTAAACAGATTAATAATTAAAGATAATTCGTATTTTATAGATAAATATGGTGCGTATGTTAAATACAAAATAAACAAGAGAAGTTGGCGTGCCGCTTTTAAATCATAATTAAAGACTATCATAACAAATTTTTAAAATAGCTATATGTATGGCTGCTTCGTTCCGGGGCAGCCATACATTATATTTACTGGCCAGAAATAACCTTTTGAGTATAAGCTGATGAACAAAGTGAGACTTCTGTGGAGGCCTTGATTTTTCTATACTATAGACAATAAGAAGGTCTGGCAGTGCTGTTCGGGGAGGTATGGTCGAGAGAGGGCCAGCCTTCCGCAAAGGAACGTAGCATGATTACCATTGTGGCATTGTTTTCCCCAGGGTTGTACCCACAGCTTAAGTCCCATCTGGCACTTGGAAAGGAACATGGAATTACGAAGGAAGAAGCGGTGGAGATCGTGACGCAGCTGGCATTATACTGCGGCTGGCCGAAGGCATGGAGCGCGTTTCCACTGATTCAGGAAATATATATGGAGGAATCAAAATGAGCATTTTATTTATCAATGGCAGCCCAAATAAAAATGGAAACACGGCAAAACTGGCAGAGACGCTGATGAACGGCAAAGCGTATCAGACGCTGAATCTGGTAGATTACAAAGTGTACGGCTATGGTCAGAACTTTGCCGATGACCAGTTTACGGAGATTGTTGAACAGATGAAAGCAGCGGATACCATCGTGATCGGCTCCCCGGTATACTGGCATAACATGAGCGGATGGTACGGAACCTGATCGACCGGTTTTACGGCCCGGTGCCGTCTGGCGCCCTGAAGGGAAGAAAGTTTGTGTTTTTGTTCCAGGGCGCTGCGCCGGAAGGCTGGATGCTGGAAAAAGCCGAATACACCATGAGCCGTTTTGCGCGGATGTATGGCATGGAATATGCGGGAATGGCGTCAAACCGCAGGGAAGCAAAAACACTTTCCGAAAAAATATGATAAGGAAAGATATAAGATGAAGAATATACTATTTTTAACGGCAACACCGACAGTAGGCGGAAACGGAGATGCACTGATCGGCGCAGCCATGGAAGAAGCAAAAGAGCATGGGACAAAGGTACATTTGATCCATATCAGAGAAAAGAGGATTGGATTTTGCCGCGCCTGTTATGGCTGCTCCCCAAACCGGAGTCTGCGTCCAGAAGGATGATTTTATGGACATCCTACGTCTGGCCCATGAAGCGGATGCCATTATCGCGGAAGCCCCGATTTATTATAACTGTATGGCAGCGCAGATGATAACCGTGATCAACCGGCTGTGCTGTACCTTTGCCTGCAAGACCTATCAGGTTGGACCAAAGAAACGTGTCGGCATGTTTCTGACCTGCACCGGGTCTGAGCCGGGAGAAATGAAGCGGCATGTAAGGAATATTTTAACCCTTCCCAGCGTGAACCGTGCTATTTCAGAATACCGGACAGAAGTGTTTACCCAGTGCGTTTCCGATTCTACCTGCCATGACCGCCCGGATTATCTGGAACGGGCGAGAGAAATTGCCCGCTGGGCAACAGAAGCGTAGAAAGGAGCTGCGGGGATATATGAACAGACCCTATGTGATTTGCCATATCTTAAGCTCGCTGGACGGAAAGATCAACGGGCCTTTTATGGCAGCGGAGGCAACAGGAATGCTGAGCGGCGCATACGGAAGCATCCGCCGAGAGATGAATGCCGACGCATGGTTGTATGGAACCACAACGGTGAAAGAGTTTTAAACTTCCGGGAACCGATGCTGGCAGAAAGCGCCTGTGTGCCGGAGGGTGATTTTGTCGCCGGGGATGAGACGAAACCGTATTTTGTAGCCCTGATGCCAAAGGCGAGCTTGGCTGGGAATCCGGGAGATTTGCCAATAAAGGGCGGGCCGAAGCCCATGTCATCGAGATTCTGACGGAAGCGGCTCCCCTGCCTTACCGCGCTTATCTGAGAAAGAGGGGCGTATCCTATATTCTCGCGGGGGAAAACGGAGCTGGACCGCCAGCTGGCCATGGAGAAGCTGTACCGGCTGTTCCATATTAAGATGCTGCTGATCTGCGGCGGTGGCGCGGCAGATTGGACCTTTTTGCAGGCCGGGCTGGTGGATGAGCTGAGTCTGGTGCTTTCCCCGTGACGGATGGAAGCAGCGGTACGGCTTCGGTGTTTGCACAGTTTCCGGCGCAGGGTGCAGGGCAGCCGGTGGAATTTGACCTGAAAACCGTGCAGCCGCTGGGCGGCGGCGGTCTCCATCTGCGCTATCTGGCGAAGAACGCAAGGCAGAGCGAGGAAGCCGGCGGGAGCGAGCTATAACCAGGAGGCAAGCTCAAAACCAGAAGGAAGTTCTGTCGGAAGCCGCCCAGTGTTATAATGGACGTATAATCCAGAGAGCCTAAGTGGGCACAGTAAAAACAAAAGAAACGAAAGGTGTAGTGATTGCCAGGGAACCCACGCTGAAAATCAGTGAATATTGTCCCTTGCCGGAAGAGGTTTGTTCTACCGGGGCGCTCGCTCGGCCAATGATTTGGTCGCCCTGTACATTTATGGCAAATGTTGCTGCCCGTATATGAGCAGAAATAAAAATATGTGAAATAACAGGAGGAAATTACGATGCAATATGTAACCTTATCAAATGGAGTAAAAATGCCGATTCTCGGCTACGGAGTGTATCAGGTAACAAAAGACGAATGCGAGCGGTGTGTGCTGGACGCGCTGAAGGCAGGATACCGCAGCCTGGATACGGCGCAGTCCTATTTCAACGAGGAAGAAGTGGGCTCCGCTATGAAAAAGAGCGGCATCCCGCGGGAGGAGATTTTTCTGACTTCCAAGGTGTGGGTGGAGCATTACGGATATGAGGAGGCACGGAAATCCGTGGAGGAATCCCTCCGGAAGCTCCAGACCGACTATCTGGATCTGATGCTGCTCCATCAGCCGTTCAATGATTACTACGGTGCCTACCGGGCGTTGGAGGATCTGTATGACGAAGGAAAGCTGCGGGCCATCGGTGTTTCCAACTTTTATCCGGATCGTCTGGTGGATCTTGCCTCCTTTACCCGAATCCCGCCGATGGTCAATCAGATCGAGACCCATGTGCTGAACCAGCGCATAGAAGACCATGCCTGGATGGAGAAATATCATATCGCCCATGAAGCCTGGGCGCCTTTCGGCGAGGGGCCGCGGAGGTCTTTTTTGACAACGAGGTATTGAAGCAGATCGGCGAAAAGTATGGCAAAACAGCCGCGCAGGTGATGCTCCGCTGGAACATCCAGAGAGGCGTAATTGTGCTTCCCAAGTCCACGCATAAGGAAAGAATGATTCAGAATCTGGATGTGTTTGACTTTGCACTGACAGATGAGGATATGGACGCGATTGCTGCGCTGGATACGAAAACCAGTTCTTTCTTCTCCCATTATGATCCAAACATGGTGGAATGGTTCGTAAAGATGGTGGAGGAGCGCAAGCAACAGCACGACAGCAGCAAGGAAAAAGAAAACTGGTAAAAGCCGCTGTCATCTTGGATATAGCCCACAGGTATGAACTGAACAACAAATCGAGACTTCTGCGGAGGTCTCGATTTGTTATGCGCAAAATTTGTTTCTGGCCACTGGTAGAAATCTATTACAGGGGGTGGCAGGCTGGCCTGTGCCCTCTGGGAGAATAACAAAGCCCCGGCTCTGTAGACTCCAGGTGAGCTCAGAAGCCGGGGGCTCTTTGGTGGGTTAACTTTCCCCACCCGCTTTCTTTCGCAGCGCAGCTGCCCTCTGTGGCCGTCTCAGGCGGTCCAGGTCTTCCCTTCCCCTCAGCTGTCCGCCTCCGTCTGCTCGCAGCGCACCGTCAGGCGGCTTCCGCTGTCGTAGGTGCAGGTGAAGAGGGTCAGGTCGTAGGCTCCGGCGGTCATCTCCTCCACGGCGGTGGGCTGCAAAATGTCCAGGGCCACCACCTGGTAGTGGGTCACCACGCCGTCCATGTCGGTGAAGATGACCTTGTCCCCCTCCTCCAGCTCATAGAGGGTCCCAAAGTGGTGGGTGGTGTAGTTGTGTCCGGCAATCACCAGGTCTCGGGTCTTGTGGAGCCGGAGTACCGGCAGGGGGCAATT
>VOFD01002830.1_pt1 | contig 30281 bp, 35 predicted proteins | sample 5384101 | NCBI WGS metagenome assembly VOFD01 (sample SAMN12384723, study PRJNA508395) | human gut metagenome | isolation source: healthy gut C | host: Homo sapiens
ATTATTCTTATATTCGCTATCATCATCACCCTCATATTCATAATTACTTTTACTCTTTTCATCATCATTATTATAATCTTTATCATCTTTTTCATTTTTATCGTCATCTTTATCATTACCAATCCCAATCAATTTTACCAGTATCAACTTCTTCTGCTTCAATTATTTCAGTTTCATTATTTGCTTTATCTACATTATCCTCATTATTATCATATAAATAATCAAGTTCACTTTTATATACTTGTTTATTTTTAATTATAATACAATTATCATCTTTAACTAGTCCTATTCTATCTATATAATTAATATTATCATCTAATTTTATTTTAGAATCATCAAGTTTACCTTTAGTAATAATTTCATGAAATTTATTAATATCTCCTTTAAATATAACTCTAGGATTAACTTCAAACATACTACGTTTATCAGTTCTACGAATAATATTAAGTTTTTCTAATGTAACAATAGCATTAGCAAAATCTCGTTTATTACATCCACTTCTAATTCCATTTCTACAAACAGCATCAAATAAATCCTTACTAATTTTAACAACATTAGAATTAAAACAAATAGTATAATTAATAAAATAAAAAAGTTCATGAAGAATTATACTTCTTAATTCAACTATTTCTCTCCAAGCATTAATACCAACATTAGAATAATATCTTTTAATAATTTTACCTGTATCAAAACATTCCATACGTCCAGTACCACATAGATATTTTTTATTATTATTTTTAATATCAATATCAAAAGTATTAGGTATAATAATACTTCTATCATTAGCTATATCTTTATTAATAGCATCAATAACAAGTTTATTATAAACTCTACTAGGTTTAAAATCTTCTTTAAAAGTCATAACAATAATAGTATTAAGTTCAACATAAAAATATATTACTCTAGGAAATAGCGAAATCTATTCCAATATGGAATAGATTTCGTGCACAAAGGTAGTCATTTTTGCCACTTAATTTGCATACTGATGGAGAATTAGGTATTCAGCATGATACATAATATGTATTATAACTTATTGATAATCAATATATTATAATTACTATAAAGATATATTATATAGATATATTATATAGATTCGCTGTGACCCGCTCCGAGCTTCGCTCTCCGCTCAACTCCCCGTAGAGGATGAATACAATCAGTATCAATCACATCAAGTTAATCAATACTATAATCATTATCATTATCTCTATTAATATCATTAATACTAATATGATTAAGTCTAACTCATCTTCATCCTCCACGGGGAGTATGACTTGCATATTTATAATCATATAATCCTCTATGGCACAAATGTTAAAAATAGTTTTTCTCTTGGTAGATTCATTCAAACTCTTACATTTGCTAAAAACAATTAAGTTATGGGTAAAGATAAAAGTGAAACTAAACCTAAATACATTAGAGAATTTCATAGTGGTGAAAGGAAAAAAAAAAAAGAAATTAAAGTTCCTAGTAAACTTAAACTTGGAAATATTGGTATTGATAGTATTATTAAAACTAAATAATTTAGTATTATGATTAAAGTTGAAAGTAAATTTAAAGATTTTGGTATTCAAATACCTACTGACATTAGCGAAATAACAAGTGAAGCACTTGACGCTATTCTTACTAATGTAGTTATTGCTAAACATTATTGTGTTGTTGCTCTTTGCCAAAATGAAAGTTTGTTTGGTGTTATTAATAATAAAGTTAGTACAGTTGAGGTTATGCCAATTATTGCTAAAATTAGTAAAGAAGATGCTGAACTTATTGGTATGAACCAAATGGATAAGATTATAATTGACCGTTCTACTCTTGAACGTGGTTATCATCTTTATCTTAAACATAATGTTCTTAGTCCTCAATTTGTTAATAAGTATATTACTAATGATACTGAACTAACTCGTTCTATTACTGTTGGTACTTTTGGACAAAATCAAGGATATAAAAAAGGACAAAAAGTTTGGTTTGTTGAATTTAAAGTTATAGCTATTAATGATTTAAGAGCTGCTATTACTGATAAACATAACGCTATTAATCCTTTTATTTATCATTCTGCTGAAACAGCTAATTAGCCATTTCGTCTAAATAATCGAACTCTTCTTAGAACTACTTATGTATAATTTAAAATTATAGGTACTTGTGTTCTTGTTTATAGTAGTAATCTAAGAAGAGTTCTTAAACTTTCAATTATGGATTTTAAGACTAATACTAGTTTTAATATTGCTAATACTAGTTCTCATGAAGATTTTGATGATGATTATATTCTTATCTATAAAGATATAAATAATATATTAGATGATATTGGATTTCAAGGTGATGATAGAATACTTTGTAAATCTATTATTGAAAGTCTTGAAAAAGAAGCTAGTATTAATATACGAAAAGATAAATGTGTTGCTATTCCTCATATTGGTACTATTCAAAAGAATTGGTATCGTTCCAAACTTATTAGTCATTATAAAGACTTTAAAGAAGCTAGAAAAACAATGACTAAAGAAGAGTATAAAGAATATACTGCTAAAGTTATGGAAGAAGAAAAGCAAAAACATTATGAAGAAGAAGAAAAGATTAAGACTGAACATAAGTTTAAAAAGAAACTTCTTCCTATTTGGATTAAACTAAGTAAAAAACATAGTGCTGCTTATGCTAATCTTTGGCTATATGCTATGGGTAAACTTGAAATTATTGAATTTGATGAAGAAGTAGAAGAAATATATGAACGGTTTGGAATTGGATTGGATGCTGACCATAGATGAAACTGGTATGCCAAAAGCTCCTACACTTAAACAACTTCTTGATAGAGATGTTAGTCTTCTTTATACTAGAGATAAATCTCCTAATAAAGAGATGTATGTTAAAGAAGTTGGAGTTATTTATTATCTTGGTGACCCTAAAGGTCCTTGTCTACAAGAAGGTCTTAGTGAAAAAGAAGCTCTTAAAAAGGCTATTGAAAACTTTGATTTACCTAAGAATTATCAACCTGATATTCTTGTTGGAAATTAATTAAAAGATATTATAATCAAAAAGCTGGTGCTGGTATGGAAGCTGTACTTAATATTAAGCGTGGTATTCATAATGTTGCTTTGGCTGCTAGCAAATTAAATGAGTTGTTGAATGATAAGTTATCTGATGGTGCTAGTCTAGAAGATGTTCCAGTTGTTATTGGTTATATGAAACAAATTAATGATTTAGCTAATCAGTTTCCAAACACGATTAAAGCTCTTAATGTAGCTGAAGAAAATCTTCTGTATGAACAAGAGAATGTTGCTGGTAGAGGTGGAGTTGAAATTACTAGTAGTATGATTGAAGAATAAGCTGATGCTAATCCACTTCATCCTCCACGGGGAGTCTAGCGTAGGCACGTAGTGCCGAAGCGGGTCCAAACTAGTGTTGAACTTAATGGTATTAATAATATGGAACTTAGAGATAAAAGATATAATGATATTAGACTTATTTTTCATGAAGAAGAACATAAATATAATGATAGTCTAGGTAATGATTATATTTCAACTACTACTATCCTTCATAATTATGCTCCAAAGTTCGATAAAAACTATTGGTTGAGAAAGAAGTCTAAAGAACTAGGAATAAGTGAGAAGAAACTAGAGGAACAATGGTCAACTATTACTAAAGAAGCTTGTGAACGTGGAACTAATACTCATAATGGTCTTGAAGATGGTGTTAAAGGGGCATCTATGTTTCAACAAGCTATTAATTATCTTGATAAACGTGAAGATGGTGTAATGGTTACTATTGCTGATATACCAAATTTTGGTGCTAATTATAAACTTCTTAATCTTAAAGATTTTATTGAGCTTACTAATAATCGTTATCCTCTTATTTATGATGCGTTTAAAATGTACACTGAAAGAGGATATAAGATTTATAGTGAGATTGGTATGTTTCTTATAGATTGGTTAATCAGTGGTACTATTGATATTCTTCTTGTTAATGAAGATACTAATTGTGCTGTTGTGGGTGATTGGAAAACTAATCGTGGTGGATTAAAATTTAGTAGTGGTTATTATAAGAAAGATAAAACAGTTAAACCTGCGCAACAAACTAATGTTTGGGTTGATAAAGATGAACGACTTTTAGCTCCTCTTAATCATCTTCCTAATTGTAATGGTGCTATATATAATCTTCAACTTAGTATGTATGCTTTTGCTGTTGAGTATATACTTGGTTTAACTATTAAAGGTATTTGGTTATGTCATATTGATAATGATTTTGAACTTAATGAATATGGTATGCCAAAAAGATTTTCTGATGGTCTTTATCATATTAAAGAAAATCCTATTGAAACTACTAAATTCTTTACTATGAATTATCTACGTGATGATATTAATAAAGTTCTTAAAGATAGAGAATTACAAATTAAAGCTAGTGGTGTTCAAACTCAATTTAAACTTGCTATATGAAATTAAATAAAGACAATTTAATTGGAGTAATTATTGGTTTTATTGTTTTAGTTATATTTGCTATTTGTTTATCTAGTGGATGTGCTAAACGTATTACTCCTGTTCCTGAAATTCGTTATGTTCCTGTTACTGATTCTACTGCGGTTAATGAATTAGTTCTAACTAAAGAATTACTTCGTAGAACTCAAGATTCTCTTAACGCTTATAAATCTGATACTACAATTAGTGCTGATTATTTTGTAGCTAAATATAAACTTGAACGTATTAGATATTATAATGATATTGCCGGAAAAGGAAACAATATCAAATTTCTTAGAGGTTGGATTCGTAGAACTCTTGATGAATAAGTTATGTATATTATTAATCGTAGAAAAAATATAAGATTAATTGGCGATGAACATCATATTGGTGATGACTTTGAATTTTTGATTTATAAAGTTCAAATTAAAGTTCTTTGGTTTTGGGCTACAATTAAAGAATTTGATGAAGATGAATATTATGACGCTGTTGATTGTTTTAGATATTGTACTAATCCTTATATAAATTAAATTATGGCTTACTTTGGAGATGCTTTTAAAAAACTATCTATTAAAGAAGGTGGTTATGTAAACGATAAAGATGATGCTGGTGGAGAAACTTATAGAGGTATCAGTCGTAAATATAATCCTACTTGGCAAGGTTGGACTATGATTGATTCTTATAAGAAACATTATACTGTTGGTAGTAAAGAGTTTAAGTCTAAGCTTGATAATGATGTTCAGCTTCAGAAACTTGTTTGGGAAAAGTATAAAATAGGTTATTGGGATGTATTTGAACTTGATGATTTTAATAGTCAGAGAGTTGCTGAACAATTATTTGATACTAACGTGAATTGTGGTCAAGTTGCAGCTATCAAGATGGCTCAAAGAGTTCTTGGACTTAAAGAAACTGGTAGATGGAACCTTGATTTACTTAATAAACTTATAGAAATAAAAGATTAACTTAATACTGTATAGAATTATGAAGAAGATGCTGATAGCAATATTTATAATAGAGATTATTAATTTATGTGTTACTCTGTATTTATCAATAAGTCGTTTTAGTGTAGAAGCCAATTCATATAATAAAAGTGACACCGCTATTAATCATGTTCGGATTGATTCTATACAGTTAGTTATAACTGAAAAAGAAAGTATAGTTTATAAACTTAAAGAACATGAAAAAGATATTGAAGATAAAGTTATTAGTCTTAATGACAGTGCTACTTGGGAGTTATTCAAGAAGTTGGTGTCAGAGTGAGATTGATAATGTAGTGCATCCTCCACGGGGAGTCAACACTACTGATACAACTGTTCTTGTCCCTATTAATATGATTAAGATTGCTAATACTAAAATTATTAAAGCTAAACTTTATAAAGATATTATTAACGAACAAGATAGTATAATTAATCTCCATAAGATTAAATATAATGCTCTTTATAAAGAAGTTAAAACTTTACAAAATAATCTTGATAATAGTAATAAAGTAAATGATAATTTAAATAAGTCTATTGAACGTATTAAACGTAAGAATAGATATTTGGTAAGCGGTGGTGCTGTTTGCGCTATCGCTTTTGTTGTTTGTTTACTAGTTAAATAAAATATTATGGCTGATGGTAAATATCCTTTTCTAGAATACATTGAAGAACCTGATAAAGAGAAAAAGTATAAGAAAGCTAGTGATTGTGGATGGTATGACCCTCATAATAACTTTTTAATTGGAGATAGTGGTGGCTTTCTTTTAAATATTAGACCTGGCAAATTTGTTAATACTGAACTTTTTAATGAAGCTGCTAGAACATATCAAGCCACAGGTAAATATACTCAATTTAAAGTTGATAGTATTCCTCATAGACAATTTAGACGTAGAGAATGTGATAGACGACGTAATGGTTTTTCTGCTCCTTGTTGGCAAAATCCGGATGGAAGTATAGAAGATGTTTGGATAACAGGCGGTCATTATAATTTTCTTAATTATACTCGTATGGAACGTACAGATGAATCATCTGTTATTGTTACTGAACATGGAGCTACCGCTAAAAAGATTTATAGTTTTCCTAGTTTTATTGATGCTCAATTTTGGACTTGGCAAATTATAGAATTTTGTAGGCGTAATGGTTTACATCTTATTATTGATAAAACTCGACGTGGAGGTTTTTCTTATATTATGGCTGCTGATAGTTCTAATGAAGTTAACTTATCTAAGCATAAAGTTGTTATTCATGTTGCAGCTGATAATAAATATTTGATTAAGCAAGGAGGTTTAAGTGATTTTGCTGTTAATAACTTAAAGTTCTTTGAAGAGAAAACTCCATTTAAAAGAGGAATATTTAGTCCTACTACTGATAGCTTTAAACTTGGTTATCGTATGAAAAATGGAGTTGAAGCTGATGATAGTTGGTCTAGTTCTCTTTTAAGTGTTAGTGCTAATAATAACCCAGACTGTGCTATTGGTAAAGATGCTGTTACTATTAAAGTTGAAGAGTTGTCTACAATGCAAAATTTTGATGAGTTCATGAATGTGACTGAACCTACAATGACTGTTGGTACTCGTACTACTGGTACTCTTATGGCTTGGGGAACTGCTACCGCTGCTAATATGCAAATATTTGAACAAAACTTTTATAATCCTAGAGCATTTAAATTTATGGCTTTTGAAAATGTTTGGGATAATGATGCTCGTAATGAAGTTTGTGGATTTTTTAAATCTTATGCTTGGGGTCTTGAAGGAGAAATAGATGGAGTTAAAGGATTTGATGAAGATGGAAATAGTAATCTACGAATAGGACTTCAGCTTGCTGCACGAGAAAGAATTGAAAAGAAAAAGACTGCTAAGACTTTTGCAGAATATCTTAATTATCTTGGTCAGCGTGCTTTATTTCCTGCTGAATCTTTTAGTAGTGCTAGTGAAAATATATTTAGTAGTGAAGCTCTTAATAAGTTTGAAGATAAACTTCGAGTTGATAATAGTTATAAGTTTTATACTGATGGTGAACTATTTGAAGATGGAACTAAAAAGATTTATTTTAAATCTAATGCTCGTATAAGAATTGAAAATCCTGAAAATTATGAAAACTTATGATTATATTCAAGGAGTTCCTAGACGTGGTAATGAAGACCCTCATGGTTGTATAAGAGTTTGGTTTGCTCCAGAATATGAAGAAACATATATTGGCGATAGGCTTATAAGAAGTATTCTTCCCGGTACTTATGTTGCAGTTTATGACCCTGTTGGTATTGATAAAGATAAAAAAGAAATTACTGATAGACATTCTCATAATAGTATATTTGTTATTGAAATGCCTAGAGAACGTAATGGATTTAAACCTAAATTATGTGCTGCATATTATGGACGTACTGAAAGACTAGAAGAAGCTGATGAAAAGTTTTATCGTTTATGTAAATGGTATAATTGTATTGGTACTGGACTTGTAGAAATAAATCGTGGTGAAACTGTTTCTAATTTTCGTAAATGGAAAGCTACTAAATATCTAGGTTATGAACCTTTATATGTTTGGGATTCTGCTGTTAAAGAAAAAGTTAGTACTAGTTATGGTTATAATATTGGTAGTGGTCCTAAGAAACTAGATGGTCTTCGACTTCTTAAAGAGTTCTTATATGAAGTTATTGGTAAGAATGAATTTGGAGAAGATATTTATGTTTTTGAAAGATTTCTTGATTATCAAACAATTCTTGAACTTAAAAAGTTTAATGCTGAAGGTAACTTTGACCGTATATCTAGTCTTATACTTTTAGGTATATATTGGAAGTCTATTGATATTAAAGGTAAACGAGAACTTGCTAGTCGTAAGAAAGTTACAGAAGATAATGATAAAACAGATATTTTTAATAGACAATGGTTTTAAGATTAAATAGATAAAGATATGTATAATTTTGGTAGACTTGATTTTCCTAATCAGCACGTTAGTTATGCTGAAAAACAAGAAGTTGATTGGTATGCTAAATGTTGTGATTATGTTATAGAAGCTGGTATTGCTTGTAAAGCTGATTTTAATGTAGAAGAAAAGTTTAATATTCTTCTTGGTAATATTCCTAGAGAATATTATAGAAAAACTCTTAATCCTTATAATGAGAAAGATGAAAATCTAACTCGTTTTCCAGCTACTATGCGTAATTATGATATGATGAAAGGTATTATTAGAAGATATATTGGTGAATATATTAAGAATCCACATGATTTTATTGTTGGAGCTAATAATCCTGAAGTTGTATTTGCTAGAGATGCTGAACTTGGTAAACAAATTATGATGCTTGCTGAACAAGCTGTTGCTAAAAAGATACAAGAAAGTTATATGCAGTTTGTTAATGAAGGTAATAATCCTGAACAATTTAATCCTGAACAAGCTGTTGATATTGAAGCTTTTTTATTAAAGAATTTAATGAAAATTTTATTGATGATATTAGTGCACAAGGACAAGATTTAATTAATGTTATTGATGACCTTACTGATGCTTTTACTATATACGCTAGAGCTTATTTTGAATTTGTTGCTTTTGGAGCTTGTTATACATATAGAGATGTTGTAGGTAATCAATTAATTAAACGTGTTGTTAGTGTTAGAGATGCTTTTCCTGTTCCTAACGATAATATGTTTGCAGAAGATTATGATATGTTTGCTGAACGTCGTATGTTGACTAAACAGCAAATTATAGATGAATTTTATGAATATCTTTCTGAAAAAAAGAACGTGAAGCTCTTGATACATATTATCAATATAGTGCTACTACTTCTAGTGATAAAGCACTTTTAAATTGGGATAAATATATGTATTATTTTGGTGATATATGTAGTAAATTTAATAAAGATGATTTACAACATATTAAGAACACTAATATAATGGCTCGTGATGCTAACAATGGTTTATTTGAAGTTTGGCATACTGTTTGGAGAGGTGAAATAAAAGAAGGTATTCTTACATATAGTAATGGAGCATTTGTTACAATAAGAATTGTTGATGAAACTTATCAGCTTAACCCTGCTAATGGTGATATTAGTATTGAATGGGTGTGGCGTCCACAAGTTTATGAGAGCGTTAGAATTGGTTCTCGTGCTACAAGCATATATCCTTATAAGGCTCGTCCTATTGCTTATAATAGGAATGGTAAACTTCCTTATAATGGTATTGCAGAACTTTTGCCTGGTTTTGGAAGATTTAGTATTGTAGATACAGTTATTCCTTATCAAGTATTTCGTAATATAGTTTCTTATCATAGAGAAATGGCTATTGCTAAAAATAAGATGAATGTTCTTATGATTGCCAAATCTCTTCTTGGTAAAAAACCTGCTGAAACTATATATCGTATGGCTGCTGATGGAGTGCTTTATATTGATGATGAAGATGATGCTAATCTTGTTAAAGCACAAAGTGTTCGTTATCTTGAAAGTCGTATGAATAATTATATTACTGAACTTGGACAACTTATCCAAGAGATTGAACAGACTGCTAAAATGGAATGTGATATGACTCCGCAACGTTATGGTGAGATTGCTAATAGTGCTGGTAAAGGAGTTACTGATGAAGCAGTTATTCGAAGTATGGGTTCTGTTATTATTGAATTTATATTTGATAAAATGAGAGAACGAGATTATCAAGCTGAAATGGATTATACTAAACTTGCTTGGATTGATGGTCTTAATACTTCTTATAAAACTAAAGATGGTGATATTAGATATTTAAGTCTTGATGTTAATAGTCATATATTTGCCAATTATATTGTTACTTGTAAAACTTCTGTTAAAGAACGCGAGAAACTTGAACAATATAAACAACTTGCATTTAGTGCTGCTCAAAATGGTAATATGGATATGGCTAATGCTGCTATACGTGGAGATAATGTTGCTCAAATTAGTAAACTTATTGATAAATATCAAAATATTCAACGTGAGCATGAACTTGATGTTGAACGTGTTTCTCAACAAACAGAACAACTTCGTCAAGAATTTGAACTTGCTAAGATTGATAGAAAAGCAGAACAAGATAGAGAAACTATTAGAGTTGAAAAATATCTTGATGGTCAAATTGAAGCTATGAAAGCAAATGCTAACATTATGAGTTTTGATAATGGTCTTAGTGATTCTGAAAAGAGTCAAGCTGAAGAACGTATGGAAAATGCTAGACTTAATCTTGAACGTAGTAAACTTAGTTTAGATGCTAAAAAGGCTTCTGTTGAAGCACAACTTAAAGAAAAAGAATTAGCTGTTAAACTTAAAGAAAGTGATGATAAAGTTAAGATTGCAAAAGCAAATAAAAATCGTTATGATAGTAAAAGTAAATAATCGGCTGTACTTTTAAATTTTGTTCATAATAGGGCTGGACTTGCTTGTGAAAGTAGGTTCAGCCCATTTTCATTTTTATTTACATCACATGAGCCATTTTAAGCTCATTTTAAGCGCTTTATTTATTTCGTGATAGATTAATCATTATGATAAAATTTGATTTATACATGGCTTCTCTGAAAGCGACAGGTTAGGTTATCAGTAATAAATATCCTAGTTAGCAATAGTATGTTAGTCGGCAAATCGGCTTAAAGGTGAACATATTTTAACGATACAAGTAAAACTCGTATTATTATTATAGTTTATATTTGTGATATAGTAATTAATTAAAAACAAAGAGTTATGCCTAATTTTGATAGTTTTGGTTTTAATGGTGAAACATCTAATGGAGATGGAAAACCTACTGATGACATGACAGACCTTGATACAGGTAAAACAGGGCAGTTAGATGCTGATGGTAACCCTATTGATGATATTACTGGTGGTAATAATGGAAATGGGGATAGTAAGACTAATGCTAATAAAGATGACCAATCTTCATCTTCCACGGGGGGTCAGCCTACTAGTAAAGCGAATGACGCTAATGCTGAACATGGTTTAGAAGAAGGCACTATTATCGAAGATGGAGATAATAAATATACTGTTGATAAAGACGGTAATCTTATTGACGATAAAGGTAATATCTTTAAAGCTAAAAATGAAGTTGCTGCTTATCTTAAAGAATTTGAAGTGAAGAAGATACTAAAGAAGAAAATACTATTGATGTTAAATCAATTCAAGAACTTGTAGGTGTTTCTGTTACTTCAGAAGATGGTAAAGCTGTTACTTTTGAAAATACTCCTCAAGGAGTTGCAAGTTATATTCAATCCGTTATTGATTTAAAACGTGATGAATTTGCTCAAGCTGGTATTAATAAATTATTTGAAGATTATCCTATCGTTGGTGATTTTCTTAATTATTATGTTGCAAATGGTAATTCATTTGAAGGCTTTGGTGAACTTCGAGATAGAAGCGGTATTGAAGTAGATGAAAATAATGTAAGTCAACAAGAAGCTATTGTTCGTGAGGCGTTTAAGGAATTTAATCGTCGTGGTAATGTTGATAAGTATATTCAATATCTTAAAGATAGTAATGAACTTTTCAATGTTGCTAAAGAAGAACTTGAAGCTCTTCAGAAAGCTGATAACGAAATGCGTGAAGCTAATGCTAAAGAAGCTATGCGAGTTAAAGCAGAAGAAGAGAAACAACTTGTGGAATTTTGGAATGGAGTTAAAGATTGTATTGATAAGCGACAGATTGCTGGTTATCGTATTCCCGAAACTGTTATTATTGAACGTAATGGAAAACAAATTTCTACTACTCCTGAAGATTTCTTCAATTATGTTTATCAAGTTGATGATAAAGGACTTTCTCGTTATGAAAATGATTTAATGAAGTTATCTCCTGCTGAAAGACGCGATGAAGAACTGCTTAAAGCTTGGCTTAAATATACAGGTAAAGGTTATGATAGTTTGATAGAAATGGCTGTTTCTGATAAAGAAGCTAAAAAGTTGAAACTTACTGCTAGTCAACGTAAATCTACAAAAGGAGCTATTAAGATAACTAAACCTGAAAGTAAAAAAGATGCTCTGAAAGATGAGCGTTTTGGTTATTAACATAATAGTAAATTTGTAGATGAAAACATTACGTGTTATTGGACAAACTCGTTATGAAGATAGAGGTTATTCTAATGAAGAATCAATTGCTTATCTTCAGCTTCAAAAGCCAGAAGAAATTAATAGTTTTCTGACTTATAATTATGGTATGGATGATGACCGTTTTCCTTTAAGTTTTATTACTGAAGGTCAAGGTAGTCGTGGTATTAAAGATGTTGCTACTGTACAATGGACTTGGAAAACTATGGGTCGTATGAAGTTTACAGACTTTGTAACTTACTTTAATACTGCTGTTAGTAAACCGGGTCAAAATGGTAGTGAATTTGAAGTTCATTTCTCTACTCATTGGTTTATTGAACAACATGGTCTTACTGCTCCCGATGGTGTTACTCAAGTTCGTATTCAGAAAGACTTAGGTGAATCTGCTTATGGTTATGCTTATCTTTTGAAACTTACTTCTCCTAATCCTGATGCTTATGTTGACCCTCAATGGTTAGCTAAAGGTATGTATTGGGCAATGAGTGCTCCTACTGTTTCTGAATCTTATTCTAAAGGTAACAGAAGCAATAGTATGGGTCCTGCTGGAATGACTTCTCAACTTGAATTTTATCGTTATTCTAAAGAAATAGCTGGTAATCTTGCTAATGTTGTTACTCAATATCAATTCCAAAATGATAATGGTGGTACTTCTAATCTTTGGATTAACGAAGAGATGCGACAGTTTAACTTGCACATGAGAGTAATGAACGAAGAACGTTTGTGGAAGTCTGAATATAACCGTTTACCTGATGGTACTATTTCTTTGAAAGACCATGATAATGGTAAACCTATTCCTCGTACTGCTGGTATGTTAGAAATTTGTCGTGAATCTAACTACGATACTTATGGTGAAATTCTGACTATTAACAAACTTGAACGTACAATCGGCGATGTTCTTGACCGTGATACTCAAGATGGTGATAAGAATGTAGCTCTTATGGGTGGTAAAGGATTTATTCGTGACTTTGAAATGGCTATCAGAACTGATGCTAAAGAAAACGGATTTATTACTCCTCTTGGTGAAAAGATGATTCAAGATAATGGTGATGGTCTTTCTTATGGACGTTACTTTAATAAGTATAAAACTCCAGATGGATATACTATTACTGTTATTCATAATGCTTATTTTGATAAGGGTACTGATGCTGAAGCTGCTAAACAAAATGGTATGATTCATCCTACTACCGGTTTGCCTATTACTTCTCATCAAGCTGCTTTGATTGATATGAGTAATTATAAAGGTAATCAGAATGTTCGTATAGTACGTCAAAAAGGACAGGCTTATAAAGCTAAAGTTATCGAAGGTATGACTGATATTCCTGCTTGCTGGGGATTGCCTAATACTAATCATGCAGCTACTGAAATTGATATGGCTCGTTATGAAGTTAAAGGCTCTATTGGTTTGCAGGTAGATAACACTACTAAGATGTTCTTATTGAAATGTGTATTATAATCATTTAAAAGAAGCTATTTAAGATATGGATTTTAACAAAGTAAATGAAGCTAATAAAGCAGGAGAAAATACTCCTGCTGCTTCTAATATAAACACATAAAAACAGGTTACCCCCCCCGTAGAGGATGGAGTAGATAAACAGCCTGCTAATACAGTAGGATTTAGAGATGAAAGTCTTGATGAACCTTATACTGAAAAACGAACTATTACTATTAATTTAGTTACTAATTATTCATTATATCGTAGAGTTAATGATAAAACATTACCTAAACGAATGGATAAAATTGGTAGTTGTGTTCGTAGTTCTCGTACTCTTTCTTCTAATAAAGGTGAGATTGAATCTTATTTTCCTGCTTTAATTGGTCTTGCTCCTAATAATGAAAACTTTATTTCACGGGTTAAGGCTTATCTTAATAATATTAGTGTTTCAGTTGATGAACTAGGTAAGACTTTTGATATTTCTTTCTTTTGGAATCGTAAACAAGATTATCTTCGTTTTAGAGCCGAAGAAGAAGCTATTGAAACTGCTTATATGAATAGTGACCGTAAAGGAGTTAAAGAACTTAGAGAAGCTCTTGAAGCTAAAATTACTAAGTTAAATCTTCTTGAAAGTGAAAAGTATAAATATGGTTATCCTATTGTTCTTGATGATTATCTAATTTATCGTCATTGTTTATTGTATAAAGATGTAGCTAAAGATATTGCTCTTATTAATTCTGACCCATCTATTAGATTTTATTTTAAAGATGACCAAAGAGAAGCTGAGCGTCTTGCTAAACATCGTCAGGAAATTAATTCGGCTAAAGGCAATTATGTTAAACTTCTCACGAATAGTGATTTGTTTGATGCTGTATTTATTCAATACTGTGTTGCCAATAATATTAATATTCCTAACGGTATGGCTATGGATACCGTTGATAAACAAACTCATCTTGATAAATTTAGTACAAATGAACCTGCTAAGTTTAATAAACTTTGCAATGATAAAGATATTACTATTAAATCTTTAATTGAGGTTCTTATTTCTCGTGGAGAATTTATCAGAGCAATTCATAATCAAAAAATATTACTACTCCTGATGGTGAGTTCATTGGTAATGTTAATGTTAAGGAAGCTGTTACATGGTTTAAAAATCCTACTAATAGTGCTCTTGTTAGTGCTTATAAAAATAAACTTAAAAACATTTGATTATGAACATTGGGGAGATGCACGTGACGTTCAGAGAACTGGCACAACAGATGGGTATGCAGACCGTTCGTGCTATTCTCATGGAAGATATAGATATTTGTCTTAATGCTGCTATAATTGAAAAAGCTAGAAATGTAATAGTAGAAAACGTCGGACCTGTTCCTTATAATGATAAGGTTGCTCGACAAAATGCTTCTATTAGTCCTGTTAATGCTCTTAGAACTTTATACACAGCGGGTACTGTTAACGGCGGAGATATTACAGGTGGTGGAACAGAAGTTGACCCTTATAAAATTAACATTGATAGCGACGGAATAATGCTATATACAGGCTTTCAAGTTAGTTATAATGCCAAGACAATTTATGATTGTAGAATTATTGAAGCTGAAGATTTAGGTCAAACGCTAAGAGATTTCTGTAATCGTGCTGCGAAAGATGCTCCGATAGTTACTATATTTGGAGATGAATCTGGTATTAATGTTGATATATATACTGGACGTAATAATACAGTTAAACCTCAATTAGTTAAATATCTTTATATCAAAGAACCTGCTAAAGTTAAATTTGATGAAGATAGAGAAGAAGATTGGGTTAATTGTGATTTACCTCCTTATTTACATATGGAAATAGTTATGCGTGCAGTACAGATTTATCTTGCTAGTATTGGTGCTACTTCAAATGGAGCTGATAAACAAAGTTAAACTCTAAATTAAATTAAAAATGAGACAGTTTTTGTTGGCGGGCAAAGTCGCTTATGGAACGAGTTTACCTCTTGCTGCTGGGGCGGTTGCTTTTACTTATCTTGCTGATGGTAAAGAAACTATTGACGCTGACGGTTCTAAGATTACTGATAAATTTTACATTAATCTTGGTCGTGAAGCAAATGGTCCAGTAGTTCTTCCACTTATAAAAAAAACATCTTACTTTTTTGTTAAAGGTGTTTATCAAGCTGCTACTACTTTTTTTTCTGCTAATCTCACTATTGGAGATGTAAATGCTTATTCTGATTATTCTATTATGATTGTGAAGAAAGGATTAAAGTTCAATGAACGTAATCGCTGGACTGCCACTATTCATACAGGGCTTAATCCTACTGCTAATGATGTAGCAAAGAAATTAACTAACCAGATTAATAATAATACTATTGGACATGGTATTAAAGCATCTGTTTCTGATGCTAAAATTACTTTAACTGCCGAGTCTAAAGGTGTTGATTATGAAATTCTTGGAGCTGATGAATTAGTTGGTATTAGTGTTACAGTTACAGCTAAAGGTTCTCCTGCATATGGAGATGCTGCTTATATTATTGATTTAGCTAATAAAGCTGCTGCTGATGCTGGTATTGAATATACTTATCGAGATACTTATACTGAACTGTATCCTACATATCCGCTTAATCCTTTGAAACAACCTGATAGTGCAGATGCTGGATATACTATCTTTACTCTTCGTTTTGCTGTTCCACGTGAAATGAAAACTAGAGATGAAATTGTTCATCAGATTGTACAAATAGCGTTCCCAACTGGAGCTGCTGCTATTACAACTGTTGAAACTATCCTTAAAGCTATTGCTACTGAAGAAAAAAAGCATAACCTATTACCCGACTCGATTAGGTAAATATTAGGTAATATTAATCGAATAGGGGCTATTGGTATTAGCATTAGTGTTGATACTGATAGTCCCTATTCTTATATCTATAAAAATGGAATTAATAGAGAATGCTTTTGAACAAGGTCTTATTCCTGGTATTGTTATCGTTGTTTATCTTATAATTAATAAAATAATTGATAATAACAAAAGAAATCCTTTAGATGATATTGCCAAACTTCTTAACATAGTTACTAAAGATATTATTGAAAAAGATAGAGAAAAATCTAAAGGTGTTGTTTCTATTGCCATGATTAATGCAGCAGCAGAATGTGCAAAATTTGTTGCTTCAACTATTATTACTAATAATGTTGATAATAATCGTGACCAAATAGAATATAACGCTAGACATTTAGTTAATAGTGTTTATTATGATACTTATTCTAAACTTAATATGTATCGTGGAGATGAAGACTATCTTAGTCATTATATGAAAGAAGAATGGAAAGAAGATATTTATGGTGATATTATAAATATTGTCTATAATAAAAATCTTGATTCTAATCAACGTATTCTTGCATTTAATAAACGTATTGATATTAGAGTTAATGATTATACTGCTTATATTATTAATAAGGCATTTAAATAAGATGATATTATGATAAGAGGTTATATTAATAATCCAAAACAGCTATCGAAAGAGATGCAATTACGTATTGCAAGTATGGCTGAAAAACAAGCAAAGATAGCAGAATTAGGCTTTCCATTGGACGAAAAAAATTGGTGCAAGCTAACGCAAGGACAAATTTTGATTCAAGCCCTAGAAGCCTTAGAATTGCTTTCTGATGATGAACAAAAATCAATAATTAATTCATATAATAACTTGATGCTAGAATGAGTGAACAAATAGATGATAGTTATGTTAATGGTGTCTATGTAAAGGCTGATGGAACTGAACAAGTTGAGATTAATCCTCAATATGTTTATATGACTGTTCCTAGTAAATATGTTTGTGTTTATCATAAACTATTAGTTCTTATGGCACAATATGGAGTTGATATGCTTAATGATTGTTCTGCTACTTGTAAAGGTAATAATAAAAATATTATTACTTGTTGGAATATGTTTCAATCTGCTATGGCAGCATATCAACTTGGTCAAAGTAAACTTGCTGAAACTCTTCTTAAATATATTAAAGGTCAACTTAATATTATTTATGAAGGTAGTGAACAAATTCAGTATAGTGGTTCTATTACACTTCCTGTTGATGAAGAAGGTAAAATTCATGCAATAGTTAGTTGTGGAGATGCTCCTAAATTTATGTTGACCCTGAAACTGGTAAACTTTGGGAGAAGAAAGAAGAAGGTAAAGAATATAATGAAACTTATAGTCTTAGTAATGTTGATTACGATAATGAATAATATGAATGTGTTCCATCCTCTACGGGGGGTCTACACTATGAATTTAGTAAACTTAGAGAACGTATGAAAACAATAGAAGAAGAACTTGGAAAAGTTAGTCTTACTTGTAATGGTCAATGGAATGATAGACCTTATGAAAGACTATGTATAGTTCATGACGGTTTCTATGCTAGCTATATATCTCGTAAAGCTGTTCCTGCTGGTATTCCTTTATCTAATGAAGAATATTGGCAACCTATTGCTAAACTTCGAGAAGATTTAGTTATTGACTATGAAACTTTCAAGAAAGAAATATTAGAACTTATTGCTGTTATTCAAAGAGGTCTTAAAGCTGCTAGAATTGTAGTATCTACAATGGAGGATAGGGATGCTCTTACTTGGGAACAGATTGGAGTAGGTGTTGTGAAGTTTATGTTATTGAAACTAAAAAGAGTTATATTCTTGACGAAATAACTCCTGTTTCTAATGCTAAAAAATGGCATCTTGAAGCTGATTCTGAAATTGGTTCTAAATTTGTAGAATCATTTAGTGGTATGTTTCCAAGAGCCATTGCAGAGCGTGCAGTTGCTGATGAATTTGGTATTAATATTCAAGATAATTATCTTCGTCGTAATGTTGTAGTTAATTATATGGCGCAAGTACTTAAACAGTATTTTGAAGATAATGCTGTTCAAATACTTGAAGGTCAGATTACTCCTGAAATGCTTAGTGAATCTGTTAAACAAATGTTTACTGCTTCACAGATTACTAATGCGGCTGATGAAGAAGATTTAACAGTTGTTGATAATCTTCTTAAATTTGCAGATAAAGATTATAATGTTAATGATTATAGTGGAAAGGCTCGTAAATATCTTCGTAAGAATATGATTAGTGGTGTTAATACTCTTACTCAATATGATTAACGAGCCTAATACTATTTATATACTTCAATATGATTATTGTTTAGCTGGACAAACTATTGAACTTCCAAATAATAGTATAATTCTTTGGAGAGGTGGTAGATTATATGATGGAGCTGTTAAATTGAATAAATGTAGACTTCTTAGTAATTATCGTCAAGAAGATATGTTTGATAAAGAATCTATATCTTTAGATGGTGATTGGGCTAAAGGTCAAATACTTTATCATCCTCTTGATTTAGGCGAAGATAATAAACAAGTTGAAATTGTTGGTTGGGGTGGTTCTTATACTAATGATTTTTATTGGTTTTGGGATGGTGAAAAATGGGTAAGTATGGGTTTTGATTTATCTGTATATCTTACTCGTGCTGAATTTGAAGCTTTTTTAGAAAAGTTAAGAGAAGAGATGGAAAAGTTCTATGCTTGGCTTCTTGAAGAACTTAAAAAGATTAATGACCATCTTGAAATTCATGACCAACAAATATCTGAATTACAACAAGATATAGTTGATATTAATACTAGAATTGATAATCTTATTACTGAATATAATGCTAAGTTTACTGATATTTATAATAAGATTGGAGATTTAAATAGTAATATTGAAGGTAGCATTACTAATCTTGAACAATATATTAATAATAAGATTGAAGAAATTCTTAATAAAATAGAACAAGAAGGTGGTAATGTAAGTAATGAATATAAACAATATTTTGAAAGTAATTATGTATCAATGTTTAAAAATAAAATTAAACCCGGTACTAATATTACTTTTGTTGAAAATAATGATGGTACTATTACTATTAATGCTGCCGGTGGAAGTTCTGGCGGAGGTGGATTAACTGAAGAAGATGTAAGAAATATTATTAATTCTATGCTTAATAATTATTATACTAAGCAAGAAATTAATGATATTATTGCTGGTCTTGATGGTAGTGGTGGAACAGGAGGAGATGGTACGCATAATGTTATGTCTACTACTCAACTTGGTGAAGCTAGAACAGGTAAATATCTTGTTATGAATAAATTTGCAGATAGTGAAACTAAACCTAGTAGACTTGATGTAGATTTTAATTCTCTTTATACTGATATTAAAAATAAATTAGTTGGAGAAGGATTTGGACAAGGTGGTGGAAGTGGAGAAAGTGGCGGTGGAGTTGCTGCTAGTCAAATTCAATCTTGGATTGCTGCTGTTGTTCCTATTGGTTCTATTATGCTTTGGGATAGTTCTAATCCTCCTGCTGGATGGGAAGTTTATACTGCTGCACAAGGACGTTTTGTTATGGGTTATATACCTAATGGTATTAACATTTATAATAATCCTAAACAAGGAAATCTTGATTGGACAACAGTTCTTGAAAATATTAAAGATACTTATGACCCTGCTGCTCCTGGTCGTAATGTAAGTGCATATGGGTTTTATATTGGTGGTACTGATTTGCCTCTACATCAACATGCTGTTGCTGTTGGTAAATCTAAATCCGGTGATAATAACCATCACGTTATAGCACCTAGTAACTGGCGTTTTGTATCTGGAGACCTTGATAATGATGTTAAAAATGGTTGGCCTTATGGCGCTGACCAAAGTAGATTTGATAATCTTGGTATTAATCGTTCTACTAATTGGTATATGACTGGACCTAATATTAGTAATAATGGTGAAATGACTTGGAGCCAAATAAGTGGTAATCGATGGACAGGTGATTATCTTGCTATTAATAAACTTATGCCTACTATTGCTTTACATTATATTAAACGTGTTTCTAATCCGTGGTAATTATGGCTAAAGAAGAAAATGTTTTTATTGGTACTAATTGTCAATCTTTTGACCCTAATAAAGTTCAATGTGATAAAGAAGGCAATATGCCAATTCATATACTAGATAAGTATTGTGAAGAAAATGATACTAGATATAATATATATCCTTTAACTGTTATTCAAGCTATATTTGATGGTAAAACTGGTACTAGACTAGATAGAATACTTGCTGCTTGTAATAGTGTTTATTTAACTTGGGAAGGTACTTTTGCTGATACTGTTAATAAACTTGATAAAATTTATCGTCGTAAAGGATATATTATTACTTATCGTGATGCAACTAATATTAATTGGACACAACGATATAATAGTGATGATATTAGCGATGATGATTGGAATAATTCTGATAATTGGGAAGGATGGTCTTTTGATACTGTTATTAAAGATTTAGCAGAAGCACTTGAAGAGATATTTACTAATATAGGTGATTATAAAGACTTTCTTGATATTATTACTGGTTTTATTAATGATTTTGTTATTAATGTATTTAATAATATTAATAATTATCCTAAACTAGTTGAAATTATTAAGAATAGTACAGTTGAAAGTTTACCTATTATTATTAAAGATATATTTAATAATATTAATGAATATCCTGAACTTAAAGAGGTGTTTAATCAATATGTTAAACAATGGACTGAAACTATCTTTAATAATATTGCTTCTTATCCCGAACTTAATCAATTTATAACTAATGCTATTAATACTCATGTAGAAACTACTATTAATAATATATTTAACAATATTGATAATTATCCTGCTATTAAAAATCTTATTGTTACTAACACTGTTAATAAAGTAGTTGATATATTTAAAAATATCAGTCAATATCCAGAATTACAAGAAGCTATTCAGAATAATATTAATGAACGAGTAGATTATATATTTAATAATATTACTCAATATCCTGAACTTGTTGGTATTCTTTCTGATTTAGTTTGTAATTGTGTTAAAAATATATTTGCTAATATTAATAATTATCCTGCTCTTGTTACTTGTATTAATAATGCTGTAAATAGTAGAGTTGATTATATTTTTAATAATATTGATAGATTTCCTATTCTTAAGAATCTTATTGAAACTAAAGTAGAAGCTAGAGTTACTTATATATTTGAGCATATTAATAATTTTACTGAATTACTTAATGTTATTAAAGGTAATATAGAAAATATCTTTGATAATATTGATAATCATCCTAACCTTAAAGTTGTTATTGAGAATAAGGTTGAATCTACAGTTGAACATATCCTTAGTAATATAGATAATTATCCTATTATTAAAGAGAAGATTATTCAATTCTGTAATGAAGCTATTGAAGCTAAACGTGGTGTAGCAAATGGTATTGCAAGTCTTGATGGTGATGGTAAAGTTCCAGCAAGTCAATTACCAAGTTATGTTGATGATGTTCTTGAGGGATATTATGTTGATGATACTCATTTTGCTGAAAAGTATATAGAAGATGCTCCTGTATATTATACTCCTGAAAAAGGTAAAATTTATGTTGATATAAGTGAAAGTACTGATTATAGCGGTAAGACTTATCGTTGGTCTGGAACTAAATATACAGTTATATCTGAAACATTAGCTTTAGGTGAAGTTACAGGTACAGCTTATGATGGTGGTAAAGGTAAGAAAACTACTGATACTGTTAATAGTTTACCTAATGTTATAGTTGTAAACAGTATTGATTTTATAGCAGAAAATGAAACTACCGTTCAGTATAATGTTAATACATATAATAAACAAGATAGTGGACTATATCAGCAACAAAATAATCCAAATAAGAAATTACCAGTTGTTTCTAAAACTAAGGCTGGTGTTATGTCTGCTGCTGATAAAGTTAAACTTGACGAAACTTTGCCTAATCAGATTACTGAACTTGCTAATAATGTTTACACTAAAGAAGAAATTGATAATAAGTTCAATGATGTTCCAACAGTAGAACAAACTTATACTAAAGCCGAAGTTGATAAAGCTATTGCTGATGCTATTAAAGCTTTAATTCCTGATGGTTATGAACTTGTTATTAAAAAGAAAACAACTTAATGTTAATCATGGTGGTACTGAATAAGTGCCACCATTTAAAGTTTATAAAGTTATGCAAGATATTAATCAACAATTATATGAAAGAAAAGATACTCCTGAAGGATTTATTCCTGTTATGGTGTAGTTATAACTGTTCCTACTGGAATATATACTAATGGACAAAAAAGAATTTACTTGTGATAAAACTTTTGATGAAGTAAAAGAAATATTATTAAAAGGCGGAAGTATTATTGCTGTTGATAATAACAATAGTAGAATTAATTTTGATAGAATTGATATAGGTAATAATAGCATTAGTGCTACGATTACTTATTTTTCTCCTAATGGTGGTGGAATTAATAAAATTGATTTAAGTTGGAATAAAGGTATAGCTAGAGTTGGTGGTGAAGAAACAAAAAGTATTAATACTTTTGTAGCTATAAATAGTAATTCAATTATTAAATCTTATGATATTAATACTATTATTATGTTATTAACTAATAATGGTACTCCTACGGAAGTATTAAATGCTATAAATACTACATTTACTAATTTTGATGGATTTGTCGTTGCTATCGGTAAACCTAATTCTGTATTTTATAATAATACCTACGGTAAATTTTATATTAGATATACTGGTGATACTATAATTATACAATGGAGTAATAGTAATACAATAAATCATGTAGCTTTACATAATGATGGCAGTTATACTTATAATACTATTCAAATAGTTGACCAAACTTCTTATAGATTATCTAATCTTACTATTGAACCAATAGTTAATCCTAAAATATGGGTTGGTACTGCTACTCAATATGCAGCTATTGCTCAAAAAGATAACAATACTACTTATATAGTTAAATCAGATGCTTAAGTTATGGCTATATATCAAGGAGATATTGGAATACATGATATTAAACTTGGTAGTATAGATGTATTTGAAATATATCAAGGTTCTAAACTTGTTTATCCAGAGAATACTGAAGTTACTATTACTTTTAAATTAAATGTTTCCGGAACTGTTACTATTAATGGTTATACTCCTGTTATAAGTGAAAACAATACTAAATTTGTATTTACTATTCCTGTTAAGACTGATTATACTGCTATTGTTACCGCCGAACATTATAACCTCAAACTATTAGTGGTAATAGCGGTTATTTACCTATAACTCATAATGTAGAATTAGAATGGGAAGAACAATTTATATCTTAGACTGTTACTTTTCCTACTGATGGAGTTAAAGTTTTATTTGATGGAATAGAAAAAGGAGTTATAACTAATGGTAAGTTAGTTGTATTAATTGATGATACAGAAGCTAAAGATAGTTATACTGTTACGTTTAAAGGTAGTAAAGCTAGTATATATGATACTAGTACATTAACAGTAGTTGATAGTAGTATAGCTAATACTGGTGGAAGTTATGATTTAAAACTTCCTACTAGTTCTGTTAAAAGTGGATATAAGAGAACTGACTATGCATCCTCCACGGGGAGTATAACCAAAGGCTCTACTTATGCTGGAACTTGGATTGAAACTGTTGTTAATCTTACTGCTAGTTTTACTAGTTCTACTACTTTAGGTAGTATAAGTAATAATGTATTAACTATACCTAATAATGAATCTACTAATACTAAAAGTGGAACTTTAACTGTTATATTTACTTTAGAAAATAAACAAACTAAAGAAGTTAGTGCTGCTTTAAATCAAGCTGCTGGAGCTAAAGTTTATACTAATTGGGTATTAGATTTACAAACTGATGGAACTACTGTTGAGGCTAAAGGTGGTACTAGAACTATTACAGCTAATATTGCCCGTAGAACTTATAAATGGAATAACACTGGTACTGTTTATAGTGAAACTGCCACTCCTACTCTTAGTATTAGTGGTAGTGCTAGTCTTAGTGGAAATCAAATAAAATTTACATCAAACGAGAGCGTTTCAGCCCGTTCAGCGACACTTACAGCTAGTTATGTAGGATTGTCCAAAACGGTTACGATAACGCAGCAGGCAGGCGCAAAAGTGTATTCAGCGTGGTCTGCTTGGACTGTTTCTATCTCTGCAAGCACGCAAACGATAGCTGCAAGTGGTGGTTCATCTACGATAACTACTAGTGCTAGTCGTTCTCGTACTTGGACTTGGAATGGAGTTGGTACTACACATACTGATACAGAAACTGCTACACCTACACTTAGTGGTAGTGCTGGTGGATTTACTTTAAGTGGTAAAACTGTTACTGCTAGTAACAATACTACAACAAATAGTCGTAGTATAACTATTACTGCTACTAGCAATAGTGTTTCTAAATCTATTACTATAACACAATCAGCTGGAGCTAAAGTTTATGGTAATTGGTCTGCTTGGACAATTAATATTAGTGCCGATAAAACTAGTATTGGAGCAACAGGTGGAACAGCTACTATATCAACTAGTGCTAGTAGAACTAGAAATTATACATGGAATGGTGTTGCCGGTTCTGGTGGTACAGAAACTGGAAACGGTACTCCAACATTAAGTAAAGTGAGTGGAGATGGTAATTGGACTAGTCCTAAAGTTACTTATGGAAATAATACTAGTACAAATGGTAAATTAACTGTTATTCGTGCTACTATTGATTCAACCACTAAAGATATAACTATTAGTCAGTCTGCTGGAGTTAAACAATATAATGCTTGGTCTGCATGGACAGTTAATATTTCTAATAGTGGAAATGTTGCTGCTAGTGGAGGTAGTTCAAATATAACTACTTCTGCAAGTAGAACAAGAACTTGGACATGGAACGGAGTTAGTGGAAGTGGTGGAACTGAAACAGGAACTGGAACTCCTACTCTTAGTAAAGTTAGTGGTGCTGGTTCTTTTGCTAGTAATAAAGTAACTTATGATAATAATACTTCTACAAGTACTAGAAGTACAGTTATTAGAGCTACAATGGATTCTGTAACTAAAGATACTACTGTAACTCAAAATGCTGGTTCTAAAACTTATAGTAGTTGGGGAGCATGGTCTATTAGTTTAAGTGCTAATGTAACAACTATCGCTGCTGCTGGTGGAAATGCTACATTATTTACTTCTGCTACTAGAAGTCGTACTTGGCAATGGAATGGTACAGGAACAACTTATACTGAAAATGCTAGTGGTTCTCCAGCACTAAGTAAAGTTAATGGTTCTGCTTCATTAAGTGGTTCTACTGTTAATTATGGTAATAATACTTCTACTAGTTCTCGTAGTTCTGTATTTAGAGCAACGATAGATAGTACAACTAAAGATATTACTATTAATCAATCAGCAGGAGCTAAAATTTATGGAAGTTGGTCTAGTTGGTCTGTAAGTTGTAGTGCTAGTAGCTATAAAGTTTGGGCAGGAGGTGATTCAGTAACTATTTATAGTAGTGCTTCAAGAAATAGAACATGGACTTGGAATGGTGTTGCAGGTTCGGGAGGAACTGAATCTGATAGTGCTACTCCTAGTATTTCTGTTACAAGTGGGGTCGGAGTTTTAAGTGGTAATACTTTAACTTTTAGTAATAATACATCTCCTGATGCTAGAACAACTAGAGTTACTGCTAATTATAATGGAGTTACTGATTATTGTGATGTTATGCAATATGGTGGTAATAAAGTTACTGGAAGTTGGACATCTTGGCAAGTAACTATATCTGCTAGTCCTATGAATATTGCTGCTAGTGGTGGTAGTTCTACAATTCTTTGTCATGCTTCTCGTACTAGAAATTATACTTGGAATGGAGTTGGTACTACTTATACCGAAACTGAAAATGGTAGCCCAACTTTAAGTAAATCTGGTGATGGTACATTAAGTGGTACTACTAGTGGAAGTAAGCTCACTTATGGTAATAGAACTACTACAACAAGTAGAAGTACAACTGTTACTGCAACTTATAATGGAGTTAGTAAATCTATTAATATTACACAATCTGCTGGTAGTAAAGTTATGGGACAAATGACATATCATACTGATATTTATGATAGAAATTCATCTAATTATACAGATTATACTAGTTATCCTGTAACACGGAAGTGGTGGAACAGATACTACTTATGCTAGTGCAAAAGATGTAGCTATTGTAAGTCAATCTAACTGTACAACTACTGTTAAAGATACAGGTAGTAATAATATAATTATGTTTAGTTCTGTTGTTCCCGCTAATTTAAGTAGTAGTGCTCGTACTTGGTATTTTAATTGGAGATGGTTAGGTTCTAATAATACTACTATTCGAAATACACAAGCCGCAAATACTTTACGTGGTAGACTTGCTATTAAAAATGATTATTTTACTAGTCAAAATGTTGCTTTACCTATTTATTTAGATAGCCAAAATGTAGATTCAATATATAAAGGAGAAGCAAGTTATAATGATATTAATAAAACTCCTATTGGTGTTTATGTATATATTCCTACCAATACTGCTATAATGAATGCTGGCAAATTGCAATTTTGGTTTGAAGATAAAAATGGAAGTAGTAATAAATATACTTGTACTTTAAGTAATATTAGTACACCTTCAAATAATGTTTCTGTATCTAATAGTAATAATATTATTACTGTTACTGCTAATACAACTACTTCTTCATTTACTATATTATGTCAATTTACTATGACTTCTAATAGTACAGTGTTTAATGTAAGAGTTTTAATTGAACCATGATAAGAATACTATTTAATATAACAATATTACTAATGCTTATATTGTTTATTTACTCATTAAAGTTATTTAAATTAATCATATAATTATGAACAATAAACAACTATATGAAAAGCTAAGTCAGAATAATTATGATAAAGTATTTCCTATTACTTATCTTCAAAATATTCTTGACAAAGATACAAATAATGATTTAACTGTTGTTCTTTCTAGGTTTAATCATTTATGGATTCCGTATCAAGGAACTAGAGTTAATACTCGTAAAGCTGTTCCTGCTATTTTTTTAGACGTAATAGTCTTACTATTAGTTATTATGATGCTGAACATAATCTATCTGTAACTGAAAGTTATATAGGTAGTAATCTTCAAGCTGGTGTTGAAACTAGTTGGGTTTCTGATGATAATTGGACTAAAATTCTTAGTGAAAAATATCTTGAAGAAAGTGGAGCTAAGATTCCAATAGCTGACGGAACTATTGATTGGGATATGCTTAATGAAGCTCTTAAACAAATGATTGCAGGAGATGGTAAAGTTAATATTATTAATTATCCTGATGAAGAAGATATTACTATTAGATTAAGTCCTGGTTGTTGTAATGTTAATCGTCTTAGTCTTAAAGATAGACCTTATGAGCCTGAATATAAAAGTGGTAAAGGATATAAAATAATTCGCAAGGTCTTACTCCCCGTGGAGGATGATGCTAGTAATGCAGAACAGCTTTTATTTGATGGTTTTCTTGACGATACTTATTGTGAACAATATGGTCAAATAATTCTTAATACTAATAAGTATGAAGTTATTAGAACAGATTTAGGTAATACTACTGGTATTTATTATGATACATATCATAAATTATTTGTTCTTAGAGTTAAGACTATTCATGATGGAATTGGTTTTTATAATTATTATACTAGATGGACTATTGTAGAAGCTACTGATAAAGTTCATCCTCTACGGGGGGTCAACACTGCTGTTTATGGAAATAGTGAAGATTATAATATTTATAATACTTGTCTTTCTGATGAACGTCCAAGACTTGGTATTATATATGTTAATTCAGTAGATAATATTAAATATTATTTTAATGAAGAAAATTTAGTTCAAGTTAAGAATAATATTTATCTTAATTATAAAGCTGTTCTTACTCAAGATATGGTTAACGAAGAAAATACTCGTTATATTATCCGTTATGCCTTTGATTTAAGTGGTAAAACTATTACAATGCCTAGTGGATGTGAACTTGTATTTGAGGGTGGTATTATAGAAAACGGCACTATTAATTTGAATAAATGTAAACTTACAGGTATGATTGGTGAAGAATCTGAATATTTTCCTAATGTAACTTGTAGTAATTGGGCTAAAGGTCAGATTGAATATCGTAATGGAAAGATTTGTTATTGGAATGGTACTGAATGGAGAGTAATGGGTGATACTTCTTCTATGGAAAGTTATACTAAAGAAGAGATTAATAATATGTTTAAAAATTATTATACTAAATCTGAAACTTATAATAAAGAAGAAGTTAATAATTTACTTAATAGATATGTTACTAATGATACATTTAATAACTTTAAAGAAGAAATAAATCAAACTATTACTAATAGTGTTAATCTTGATAAGATTCAAAAAGCTATCAATGATGGTTGTGGAGTCAATATGACCATGCCTAGTGCAAATAATAATAAACTTAGTCTTCCAATTTGGACAGGAACTGCTACCCAATATGCAACTATTACCCCAGTTGCTGGAATGACTTATAATATTATTGATGAATAATGAGTTTAACTCTTGGACGTGAAGGAGGAATTACTAAACCTCTTAAGAAAAGAACAGTAGGTCAAATTAATATTGCTCATGTTTATGATGGTGCTAATCATATTTGGCCTACTTCTGTTATTCATTTTAGTGATTTTACTAGTGTCCAACTTAGATATATTTGGGGTAGTAATGATGGTCGAGATTTGGATACTAAATCATATTATGTTAATTCACCTATTAATAGTTTAAACTATGTAGCTGTTGGTTGGTCTTGGAATTTAAGTCAAATTCCTTATCTATATTGGGGTGGCGATAATACTGACTCAGGTGCTGAATGTGTTATGTTTAATATTGAATCTATGATTGACCTTGAAGATAAAATGCCTGATATAATGAAAATGAATCTTTGTGCTAATTGGTTTGGAAGTTTGAGTAGAGGTCATGTTACTGTTGAATGTACTGCTTATAAAGGTGGAGTTATTGTTCATGCTTGGCAATTAAATAATAATGAAATTGATGTTGATAATAGAGGAATGTTTATTTTTCCTTTGGCTGATGGAACTATTAATATGCCTGATGAACATGGTGGTTATAAAGAATGTTGGTATGGTGAAGTTATTAAAAGAGTTGCTAAATCTAATAATGAAGTAAAATATTTTAGAATTAATCCTGTTAATGATAAAACTATTGGTTTAGATAATATTAAAATAATTCGTCATGGAGGTGGTTATATTCATGGCGATGGTTATTGTTGGTATGAAAATAAACCTAATGATAAATATAAGGTTTGGAATAATCAAGTTAATACAACTGGTACTCCTTTAATTCTTGATAAACCAACTCTTAATATAACTAGTGATGATAATTATAGTTATGAATATCATACAGTTTTATTAAACAAATTATCTGGAATGAATTATTGTTTGGTAATCGTCGTTCTGCTGGCTAATGCAGGTTTAGTATTATTTTGCTTGGGCTTTGTTTGGTAATCGTCGGCTGGTGCTGGTGGTGGAATGTTAGGTGATGGCTCTACTAATATTAACGT
>VOFD01001789.1_pt1 | contig 30245 bp, 30 predicted proteins | sample 5384101 | NCBI WGS metagenome assembly VOFD01 (sample SAMN12384723, study PRJNA508395) | human gut metagenome | isolation source: healthy gut C | host: Homo sapiens
GCCCGTGCGTGACTTGTCATAAAAGCTGAAGCCGAGCTGCTGAAGATGCGTGAAAGCATCGCGGCGCATATCGGCCTCAATATGAACGCCGAGTCTGTGCCCGAGTGCCGTGACGATATATGTTGCACCGGTGCGAAGGATATAAAGCAGGAAACATACCGCCATAAGAATGAAAAACGGGCGGTATTGCGGCGCGGTTGCGGAAAGATAATGATCCAGTGCCAGTTTGGACAGCAGGGGATAGGCGATGTCCACGGATGAAATGAACAACGCACAAAGCATATCGACAGTGAACATGCCGATATGCGGCCTATAATAGGAAGCAAAACGCTTCAGGTTTGATTTTTTCGCGGTATTGTCTGTTTTATTCTTCATGGTATCAGTCTTTGGTTCTTTGATTTCGCTTTAATTTACTGTGCATCATTCGCCGTGCGGAGGACGACGGCGGTGAACGCACCTACTTGCTGTCTTCATCAAAAAAGCATCATTGCTGATTTGTGATTTGTCAATGCCGGTTTGAGGTTTGACAGGCATTTTTTTGCATATCCCAAGCAGGATGATTGCTGCCGCAAACATCAGAACAGGTATAATTGCATTGATTCGCAGCACCCAAATAAGGCACAAAAGAATGAATGCCGCTCCTGTTAAAACAAGAGCGATTATGCTCAGCGCGCGCCGCATACAGGTTTCCTCCGATAACTGTCTTTTTCAATCGCATTTTACCATAAGGTGTGCTTTTTTTCAATGAAAAACAATATATATTCACAAAAGAGTTTCGAACAACATGACATTTATGCAAAGGGTGTTGACAACACGGCCGGAGCTGTGTATAATGTCAGAAGCAGTAAAGTTGCAGAGAGGTTTTTTGTGGACAGTTGCGACAGCAGCGACCGAAAGCGTCAGCATAACCGAATACGGAACGAACGGGCATAACCGAACGAACGCAGTTTGTTTGGCTATGTTTTTTGTTACATTCAAATAGTGTTCGCGCTTTCCGCACACAATTCTTCCTGCGGCGAAACTGCCGGAAAAATCGAATTTGAAAGGAATCTTGAAAGGATATCTGACTATGACAGACATCGACCCGCTTATACGTGGATTTTTCCACGCACAAGACGCACTTACCGCCGCGGCAAGCAATAATGCCGGAACCATTATTTGGCAAATTGTCTTGCAAATTGTACTCATTGCATTGAACGCAGTTTTTGCGTGTGCTGAAATCGCCGTGCTTTCCGTGAGCGATGCAAAGCTTGCAAGCCTTGCCGAAAGCGGCAACAAACGCGCAAAACGCCTTGCGAAGCTGACGAAGCAGCCGGCGCGCTTCCTTGCAACAATACAGGTTGCAATAACCCTTGCCGGTTTCCTTGCAAGTGCATTTGCAGCGGAAAACTTTGCTCAATACATTAAGCAGCTTATTCCGAACATACCGGAATCACTCTGCATCATCGTTATCACGATCCTGCTTTCGTACGTCACCCTTGTTTTCGGTGAACTTGTGCCGAAACGCGTTGCAATGAAAAAGTCCGAAAGCCTTGCGCTGAGCATCAGCGGACTGCTGAATTTTGTCTCAACGATTTTTGCTCCGCTTGTCTGGCTGCTTACGGTTTCAACAAACGGAGTCCTGCGGCTTATGCATATCGATCCGAACGGCGACGATGAAGAGGTCACGGAAGAAGAAATCCGCATGATGGTCGATGCCGGCGGAGAAAAGGGCACAATCGACCGCAGCGAACAGGAAATAATTCAAAATGTATTTGAATTTGACGATCTTACCGCGGGTGAAATTGCAACGCATCGAACCGATATTGTAATCCTCTGGGAGGAGGATGACGATAAAGAATGGGAAAAAACCATTTATGAACACAGGTATTCTCAGTTTCCTGTTTGCGGTGAAAGCGTTGATGACGTTATCGGCATACTGAATTCAAAGGATTATTTCCGCCTTGCGGACAGAAGTCGTAAAAACGTCATGGAAAATGCGGTTCGTGCGCCGCATTTTGTGCCTGAAGCCGTAAAAGCGGACGTTTTGTTCCGTGATATGCAGCATTCAAGGCGCGGTTTTGTGGTTGTGCTTGACGAATACGGCGGAATGAGCGGTATTCTCACGATGAACGATCTTGTTGAGCAGCTTGTCGGCGATCTTGACGATGAGGACGATGTCATTGAGACGGAGGAAGATATTGTTCACCTTCCGGACGGCAACTGGCGCATTCGCGGCAGCGCTTTGATTGAGGATGTTGCAGAGCAGCTTAATATCAAGCTCCCGTGCGATGAGTATGATACTTTCGGCGGCTATGTGTTTGCAACCCTCGGAAGAATTGCCGATGACGGAACAACCTTCAGCATTGAAACGGACATCATGAACATAGATGTTCTCGAAATTCGCGATCACAGAATCGAAACAACTGTTGTGAGGCTGAAAGAGCAGCCCCAAGGTGACGACTCCGATTCCGATAAGGATTAAGAGGGCACAGCATATTAATATAATCGGCGGAAATTTTTACGTTTCAGAAGAGGGTGCGGGTAATACTTGCACCCTTTTTACATAACGGCAGCGCTGCAAAAATGATATAAATTCTAATATGACGTCAGTGTTCTTGACAGCGGGAAAAATAAATTATAAAATATAAAGCGGCGCATAAATGCGCTGCACGACTGCATTGCTTTTGCATTGAATAAATGATGAAGCGGTGCTGTGTGCAAACTAACAATACAGGAGAACACGAAACACATGAAAACACGCAGAATCATGGCCGTTGTGCTCGCCGCTTTGATGATGCTCAGCATCATTCCCGTTGCATTTGCAGAGGAAATCAGCTCCATTTCGGCAGATGCAGCATTGTCGGTGCGCATGGATGATGCTTGGGCGGCAATTGAACTTGCCGAAGCCGAAGCACTTGCTGACAACCTTCCCGCAAGCGACGTTATCAACGCCGTTTACACCGCTGCTCTCAACAACGAAAATGTTGATGCAGACAGCTTTTCCGATTTCACCGCCGACGGTTTCTTCTTTACCGTCAACGGAATGCATTGTGCATACAACTACAGGCTCCGCAACAAAATTGAAGCAAATGTAACCGAAGAAGGTTCCGTAACTTTCAACGCATCCAACGGCAAAGTCGTTGAAATGCGTGACGCAACCTCTCCGAACGTTCTGCTCGTCGGACCTTATTACGGCGGCTATGACCCCACCTTCACCGATCAGTATCGCCGTGAAGCAACTTCCATTGCGGAGGCAACCGGCGGCACGCTGACAATTCTTGCAGGCCATGATGCAACCGGTCCCGCGATCGCTGCTGCATTCCCCGACAAGGGTGCTGTCATTTACGACAGCCACGGCATCGCAAGCGGCACTTCCTCTTATCTCTGCCTTACCACCAACCAGGGTATCACCAACGAGGATTATTCAAACGGTTGGGCGGTTCGCTCCGGCAACGAAGCGTTCATTGACGGCAGATATATCGAGAACCATATCACAAGCGCACTTGACAATCCGTTCGTTTGGATGGCTATCTGCGAAGGCATGAAGCTCAGCGGCCGCGGCACTACCGGCTATGCACTCCTCCGTGCAGGCTGCGGTGCGGTTTACGGCTATTCTCAGAGCGTTACCTTCGTCGGAGACTACAAATTCGAAGAAACTTTCTGGAATGTTATCAAAGAAGAAGGAACTATTGCCGAAGCATACGCAACAATGGTTGACGTATGGGGTCCCGTTGATCCTTACGGTGATGCATGGCCCATCGTCATGAGCCCCGTTGATGATTTCCCCGCAAATCCCGACCAGGCACAGACGGTTTACTGCGATTGGACTCTTTTCGGCGAATCCGAAGAACCTATTGCACTCGAAGGCTATACCCTCAGCGCGAACGAGGCAAATATTGCAGTCGGTGAAACGGTCACCGTCAAGTTCAACCGCGAACCCGAGGATGCAAACCTCTATGACATTATCTGGACTTCTTCCGATGAGAACGTTGCTGTTGTTGACGGTAACAAGCGCAAGGTAAAGATTACCGGCAGCGGCAGCGGCACCGCAACCGTGACCGGCACGGTCATGGTTAACGGCAGTGTTTACGGCACTGCTGTTATCGCCGTCAGTGTTACCGGTGATGAATCACTTGCGGCAGCACTCAACGTTGAAGGCGGAAATCTCTGGTTCGGCACTTCCACCGAGTATCCCTTCACTGCTGTTGATGACGGAACAAGGGTTTTCGCACGTTCCGGCAACAAGCGCGTTGTTAACAGCAAGTCACAGCTCATGCTGACCATAGCGATGCAGAGCGGCGATACGATGGCATTCGACTATATCTGCAGCAGCCAGACAGATCGCGATTCCTTCAACTTCTATGTCAACAGGCAGGTTGAACTCCGCAAGTCCGGCGTTACCGAGCCCGATTGGCAGCGTTACACATTCACCGCTCCCGAGGATGGCGTGTACTACTTTGTTTGGGAATACACGAAGGACTCCGGCGGAAGCCAGGGTGAGGACTGTGTCTGCGTTGATAATGTTGCTTTCACCGGCACGACTCCCTCCACCCCCGAGCCCACTCCCGAACCTCCTGTTGAGGAGCATGACGGCGATATCAACGGCGACGGAAACACCAACACCGCGGACGCTGTTTTCGCAATGCGTTACGCACTCGGTCTCATTGAACTGACCGAAACTCAGCTCATTCACGGCGACGTGAACGAGGACGGCGTTGTGAACATCGCAGATGCAATCGGCATTATGCGTATTGCAATGGGCCTCAACTGATTTACGAATCAAATCACACAATGAAAAAATGAAGCGGAATTGAATTACCCGAAAACTGAATTCGGATATTCGCCGCAATGAAGCAAAACGGGTCGTTGGATGCAACGATCCGTTTTGCATTAGCATTCGCAATGAGCACGTAAAGAAGTCCGAAAACCGGACGGAAGGAACTGATGAAAAGATATTAAGAAATAACAAATAGATTATTCATTACATACTCCGACGGAGAAATATTCTCAATGCTTGAGTGATTCTGATTGACATGCCGCAAATATAATACAAGACATATGTGCAGCGGGAATTCATGCAGCCGTTTTATGTTTTGCTGCGAAAAAGAACCGGACAACCCTTCGCGGGCTGCCCGGTTTTGTTTGGGAACTGATACAACAGTCCCTGCTGCGGCTTTTTTCAGCGCAGCGATATCAGTGCGCTGTCATTTGGTGTCGCATTATCGAAACAAGCGATTGCGCGGCATCAACTCTTTCCGCACATCACCACGTTTGCTGCTGAAGCGAGGTCATATCCTGCTTTGCGGTTTGAAGCTCCTGAACTTTTGCGGGCTTGGTTTTATACATATTGCGCTGCTTCATCTGTTCGAACACGGCGAGTTGATCCTCGGAGCATTCGGTCATGCAGTTGATAAGCAGACTGCGCAGGTTTTCACAGCCCGACTCGGTGCAGTTGCTTGCATACTGCTTTTTACGGCGTCCCTTTCTGAATGGAGAAGGTCCGTAAGAAGTTCCTGTTCGCTCATGGAAGCATTGTTGGTTTTCTGATTGTTCATGCCTGTAACCCTCCTCAGTTATTGCCGTTCAGATAGCCGTGAAGCGTATCAAAATGCCTGCGGTGATGCCCGGCAGCGTTTTCTGCCATGCGTTTGAGCGCGGGATCGTTAAAATACTCGGCATAAACAGTGCATTTTTTAAAAAGCAACGCTTCAGAATACATTTCATCCTGCAGGATGGAAAGATCCTTTGTGTCGATTGAGGAGGCCGCTTCGGTGTTCCAATTTGCCGAAGAGGCGGACTGATTCCCGGAACTCGCCGAACCCATTGAATGAGACGGGTTTGAGTTGAAGAAGGAATCGAAACTGCTGCCGGAATTGCTGCCGGTACTGCCGTTCTGTCGATTCTGCATAATAATGTCCTCCGTGTGTTTTTTTGCGGTTGAACGGCTTGAAACAAGCCGCTGCCCGCCGTCCGTTAGTATGCCCAAAAAGGCGGCATTGCTATGCAACAAAAGAAAATGCCCATGCACATCGGGCATAAGCATTTTCAAATTGCAAATATTTATTGAAATCCAATCTTAATCGGAAATTAAACAAAGAATTTCTTTTTTTAAGCGATTCCTGCATGGGTTTGTTTATCGCAATGATGATTAATCCCATTCCGAGAATAAAGCATCCGAACAAGGGAAGTATGACCAGTTGAGCTGAAGCACTGTTTTTTTCGGAAAAGGCAATATTTATCATCATTTCCAAAAATGTCATGTAAATTCCGTGTGCGATAAGTGCGCCGCCGAAGATGTAAAGATGTCCGCGGCGAACGTATTTCAGCAGTGTTACAACCGCCGTAACGAGCAATCCGTATGCACCGACAACGGGGAATGCAAACTTGAGGAACCACCCTCCGTGAACAGCAAGGTCGATATAAAGCAGATAAGCAAGCACGGCAGTAAAACCGCAGGGAACAAAATAACGGGGTTGGGCCGTTTGAACCAAAGCGGGAGCGCAACGAGCTCATAAAGCAGCAGCACTGCACCGATTGCGTAGCCGGACCATTCCGAGGCATTGCTGATGCTGATGTTGCAGATAACAAGCTGAACGATCAGCGCGGCAAAAATCATGGTAACGATGAACATAATACCCCTGAGATTCATGCGGGGTTCACGGAGCTTGTATTCGGGAAATGGAGGTTCGGTGGTTTTAATTTCTATATCGGGGTGATAAACCCTCGTTCCGCAAAGCGGACAGACTTTTTCGCTGTCCGCAAGCTCAACTCCGCATTTTATACAGTACATATTGTGTCTCCTTTCTGAATCCGTAAATTATTGATTTCAAACTATCGGGCTGCATTGCTGTTTTCAGTTCGAATCCGATATATTGCCCGCACCGTTGCTTTCAACTTTGACGTGAAGCCCAAGCTCGCGCAAAACCTGATAGAATTGAAATTCAAGCACGGGTTCAACAGTGTTGCGAATGAAATTCATATACAATTTGCCGTTATAAGACAAAACCCCGCAATTGTTGGGCTTGGTTGCCTGAACGCCGAGGATGAAATCAAATCGGGTTACATATCGGCGCATTGCATCCGGCACTTTAATATCCCCGAGATTAGAGAGATTAAGACAGTTTGTGCGTTCGCCGACGGTGTCGTAAACAAGCTTCATTGCAATGTTTTTAAGGAAAAGCGGCATCACGCGGAGCAGGGGCGAACGCTCTGCATTGACGTTCGGAGTGAACATTGCACAAAGGTTCTTTTTTGTGACAAGAAGCCCGAGTTGATGCTTCACCGACGTCAGAATCTCGGAAAACTCATAGTCGCCCATTCGCGGATCGATCTCCGGCATAATGACGTGCACAAAGTTCCGAAGCGTGCGGCTTGGGAATAAACGGCGAAGGTTCACCGGAACAACGACGCGAATCGGCTTTTTGCCGGCGCTTATCGGGCGTTTGCTCATCCTGAATCCGCTGCAATGCAAGCAGCATTGCGCTTGTCAGGTACACCGTAAGGCTCACCCGCAGCTTTTTGCCGCGGCAAGAGCTGCGTTTGAATCCAAGATGAACGTTGTAAGGTGCCTGAAATCATCCCTTTCCGGCGTATAATGAATCTTGAATGCGGTGCTCGCATTTCTGCTGACGCTTACGGAACCGGCATTCTTTGAAAAGCTGTCCTCAAGCTCCTCTTCCTGCGGCTGAGTGAGCCTGTCCAGCACGCCGCATTCATTGGGAATTTCAACCCCGTATTTCTGTTCGATGTATTCGGCAAGCAGTGATTTTAAAAACACCATGCCGCCTGTGCCGCCCGTCAATGCATGATAGAATTCAACTGCAATACGGTTTTTTGTAGACGATGACACGCAGTGCGCATTCATTGATGCTCTCAAACGGCGTGTGTGCAAGCGGCCAGCTCTTTTTCATCCGTGATTTCGGGTGCGGAGGACAGTTCTTCAAGATAATACCAGAATGCGCCTCTGCAAAGACGAACGGCAATGGACGGGAATCGCCGCATGGTGACATCCATTGCGTTCCTAAGGACTGTTTTGTCCACCTCGTCGCAGAGTGTTGCGGAAAGACGGAAAAAGTTATTCCATTTTCTGCGTTTTGCGGCGGGATAGATTTTTGCGGCGTTATCCAGCCGCATCCAGCGAAGCTTGCGTTCGTGGGAAAGGAAACGGTTTAAAAAGGCATTGATGCGGTCAAGGTCGCATGCACGTTCCTTGATACAGTAAAGAACATAGGCGTGCCACATGCCTTCGGCTTCTACCAGTTCGCTTGTGCAGCCGGATGAAACAAGTTTGTTGTGCATACGGCGCGAGTCATCCAGAAGGACTTCATCCTTGCCCGCAAAGATCAAGGACGGAGGAAGCCCGGAAACATCTCCGAAAAGCGGCGAAACAAGCGGGTCTGTCGGATTTCGCGAGTAGCACTTTGAATAGAAGTCCAAAGTCTCTTTGCAAAGACTCGGATCAACATCGTGATTAAATATAAACGACTCGCCGCTTTGGGTAAGGTCTGTCCACGGCGAAATTGCAATGATGCTGCAAGGCAGCGGCAAGTCCAACTGGCGAAGCTTTAAACAAAGCGAAAAGCAAAGTCCGCCGCCGGCGCTCTCGCCTGCAAGCACGATCTGGCTGCTGAGGTAGCCGAGTGAAAGCAGATAGCGATACGCTTCCACCGCATCGTCCAATGCAGCAGGAAACGGATTTTCGGGCGCAAGACGGTAAGCGAGACAAAGCACCCGAATACCGCATTCGGAAGCCAACACGGACCCGAAGCCCTTTGCATATTCAAGGTCACCGCATGTATATCCGCCGCCGTGCAGATAGAGGATAACTCCGCGCTTTAATTCATCGTGCGGAATCGCAAAACAGGCGCATGGTTCAACATTCCCGCTGAGTTTCGGATGATCAACGGGGACAATATTAACATTTGTGCGCATTGTTTTTGCAAGCACGTTGCCGAGAAGATCCTGTCCGCGCCGTGTGGCTTCAAGCGAACAGGCCTTTGTGAAAGGATGAATCCTTTCGAGGTGCTTGCGTACAAATCTTTGAGACAGTTCCATAAACTAAGTATTCACTTATCCGTTAATAATCATTAAACAAAGGTCATGCCTTGTTTGCGCGGCTGTGCTGCTTCGTACTTTCGGCTGCTGCAACCATTTTGAAAACACAACCTCAACTTTATTCTACCATATGCAATCGGGTTTTTCAATATGCAGACTTGCACATTGTGAAGAGAACAGGACGATGAAAAGCTGAATCGGGGCATAAGCGGGCAAATATCGCAAACACTGCAAAAGTTTGAGACTGAAACATGGGAGTCTGAACTCAAAAATATATATCAAAACATCTGCCCGAAAAGCGATCAACAATGCTAAAATAGAATCGGAACTTCCGCGCAGCATAATGAATCGCTGCAAAACAATAACGATAAGCAATTAATCAGGAAAGGATGAACAAGATGGAACGCATAAACAAAAAACTCGGATTCGGTCTTATGAGGCTTCCGATGAAGGACGGAGAGGTTGACATTGAGCAGACTTGCCTTATGGTTGACGAATTTATCAAGGCAGGGTTTAACTATTTTGACACTGCGCACGGTTATCTGAGCGGGAAAAGCGAAAAAGCAGCAAAAACCTGCCTCACGTCGCGCTATCCGCGGGAAAGTTTTATCCTGACAAACAAGCTTACCGATGAATATTTCAAAACAAACGACGATATTCGACCTTTTTTCGAAAGTCAACTTGAGCTTTGCGGAGTTGATTATTTCGATTTCTATCTTATGCATGCACAAAACAAGGCGCGCTTCAGATATTTTAAAGAGAGAAACGCGTACGAAACCGCAATTGAACTGAAAAAAGAGGGAAAGATTCGGCATTTCGGCATATCCTTTCATGACCGGGCAGAGGTGCTGGATGCGATTCTTTCGGAGTATCCGCAAATTGAGGTTGTTCAAATTCAATTCAATTATTTGGATTATGACGATATCGGCGTGCAGAGCCGCAAATGCTATGAAGTGTGCAGAAAACACAATAAGCCTGTGCTTGTGATGGAGCCGGTAAAGGGCGGAAGCCTTGTTAAGCTTCCCGACGAGGCGCAGAGGATCTTCGCTTCTCTCAACGGAGGGAGTCCCGCGAGCTACGCAATTCGCTTCGCTGCAGGCTTCCCGGGGATGCTTGTTGTGCTTTCGGGCATGAGCAGCATTGAGCAGCTCAGAGATAACATAAGCTATATGAGTGATTTCAAACCTCTTGACAAGATCGAAACCGAAGCCGTTGAAAAGGTTCGCGGTGTTTACAAGGGGATGGAGCTGATTCCGTGCACCGCCTGCCGCTACTGCACGGACGGCTGTCAGAAGCATATTGCGATTCCCGACTTGTTTGCGCTGATGAATGCGAAACAGCTGCATCGCGATTGGAATGCAAATTACTACTACTCAAATGTTCATACCGCACCCGGAAGGCGGGCCTCCGACTGCATAAAATGCGGAAAATGCGAGGGCTCATGTCCTCAAAATCTTCCGATTCGCAAGCTGCTGGCCGATGTTGCGGCCGAATTTGAGAAGGCGGACGGAAATGACGATTAATGCCCGATTTGCAAAAGCCGCATTCCCACTGCGGACAATAAAAATATATCTGAAAAATCGGGTATTTTTTTGAAAACAACACTTGACAAATACCTCCGCCGGAAGTAAAATATGCCTTGTGCTTTGCTTATGGTGGAGGATTGCGGTCACCAGCCCCGTCCGTTGTCGGAAATCTTAGCAAAATTATTTAATTAAGAAATTCAACATACCTTTGGAGGACATGGCATGAAAAGCTATATGGCAAAAGCAGAAACCATGGAGCGTAAGTGGTACGTTGTAGATGCAGAAGGCATGGTGCTCGGTCGTCTCGCATCTCAGGTTGCCGCAATACTCCGCGGAAAACACAAGCCCATCTTTACCCCGCATGTTGACTGCGGCGATCACGTTATCATCATCAACGCAGATAAAGTCATCATGACAGGCAGAAAGCTTGACGAAAAAATTTATTATCATCACACCGGTTATCCCGGCGGACTCAAAATGACCAAGTATCGTGAGCTCCTCAACAAGAAGCCCGAATTCGCAGTCTATGAAGCCATCCGCCGCATGATGCCCAAGGGTCCCCTCGGCCGCCAGATGCTCACCAAGGTTCGCATTTACCGCGGCGCCGAGCATAAGCACGAAGCACAGAAGCCCGAAGTTCTCGTGCTCAAATAATTTTTAGGGAAGGAGATTATTACCATGGCAGCAACCACTCAGTATCTCGGAACCGGCAGGCGCAAAAGCTCCGTTGCCCGCGTTCGTCTCGTTCCCGGCACCGGCGTTATCAAAATCAACAAGAGGGATCTCGAAGAATATTTCGGCTATGAAACCCTCAAGATGATCGTTCGCGCTCCCCTCGTGCTTACCGACACTCTCGGCAAGTTCGATGTTATCGTCAATGTTTACGGCGGCGGCTACACCGGACAGGCAGGCGCAATCCGTCACGGCATTTCCCGTGCTCTTCTCGACGTTGATTCCGCAGAATATCGCGCAACCCTCAAGAAGGCAGGTTTCCTGACCCGTGACCCCAGAATGAAGGAGAGGAAGAAGTACGGTCTCAAAGCCGCACGTCGCGCTCCTCAGTTCAGCAAGCGTTAACCGAACATATTCTTTCTGCAACACAAAAACTCAAAAGGTGCTGCTGCAAAATCAAGTCATGTTTGCAGCAGCATCTTTTTTTATGAGAAGAGGGCAATCTTATCCTTCATCCGAATGATGTCATTGTGCAGATACCGGCCGGTATCGCGGAGGGCAAAAACCGGTATCCACGGAATGCCGATCATGTCTTTCGCCTTATAACCCTCGAACTTGTTGTTGAGAGCCACAGCCTGACCGATTCTGCCGTTGGGGTTCTTTTGGGCAACAAAATCGCCCGCGGATTCTTGCAATCCGCTTTTGTATTTACCGGCGTATGCGTCCGAGATGTTCAGCCGGAGCGTACCATCCGAACGAAAAACGCACCTGCCTTCTGTAAACACTTCAGTCGGATACGTGATATATTAATTCGGCGTTGTCTTTTTACCGATCTGAGCAGCCATGCCGTAATCGCGGAGCGCGTAATACGGAGGGGGGACGTCACACAGCAATGAACGTTGTCATCGTGCAGAGTTTTCAGAAGGTTGAGGCAATCGCCGGTATAAATGATGTCAAATTGCATTATGCGCCTCCTGCTTTATTGGATTTGTGTTTCCACTGAAATGTTGACTGTAAAACTCGACAGCATTTCAATGGGCTTACAGTCCGAGAAAGACTCGTACGCCCGGCGGTCGAAAATATGTGCGACTTCATTTAAAAATGATGATGCAATATGTCAACCGCGATATCCGGCTGCATACTTTCCCATACAGATATCCAGGACTGCCCTCGCCGGCTGAATCAGCGCATCCTCATACTGACATTTCCACTGGATGTCCTGCACGATCCGTCCATTTCGAATACCATCGACGGTATCTCCGTCCTTCATGGGGTTGTCATTGTTCAACAGATAGGATGCCAGATTATAGGCATGGTTTACTACCAGGTTGGGGTCGATATCATGAAAATGATATTGCAAATCCTCTATATACAAAAGGCTCAAACCAAGCGTGTCCACTACGCAGTCTTCAGTACCGTAAATATTGAAAAAACGAGCATTCACCGCATAACGGATAAAACGGTCAACACCGGTTATTTCCTTTTTTCTGATATCATCAGCCATAATCAACTTTCCGGAGTTAAGGTTGTAAACTGCCTCGCACTGAGGATATAATTCCACCAGTGCCTCCAGATAGTCCATAAGCATATTTGCGCGTTCCTTTGAGGGCAGACCGCCGCCCAGCTTATCAGAAGCCGAAATCTGATATTTGCATTCGGAAAGAATGCGGTCGCGGTCGCTCAAACAATCCCACATTTGACCGCGCCTGAAGTCACAATTGAGTTTGGCTCAAACTCAGCGCATTCGGAAATCAGCAGCATTACCGGAAGAGTGTCGTCATTCGTTTCGGAAATATAGTCATGAGCAATAAAACTGCATGCGATTCGCAATCTCAAGTTGCTCCGTTTTTCCAAGATGCTTCGACAATATCTCCGCAAACATCTCCTTTGAGGGCATCTCGCTTTTCTCTTTCATCAAAAGCTGCACCATGAACGCGCCGCCGGGGCATATTGCCAGATCTGTCTTTTGTGACAAATTCTGTTGGAACGGCTGCTTCTGATGTTGTTTTTTTTTTGTCCTCTCCTCGTTCGCCCTTTTTTCAACTTATCCAATAAACCCATCAGCATTCTCCTCTATATTAACTATATTAACCTTGTAACCTTGGCTTGTCGTTCTGTTTATAATGAAAATATTATAGCATAAAAAAGTGAAAATTCCTATCACTTTATCGGTTGAGGACAGGAGCTGAAAAATGCAGCGATTTCGGAACCTGTATTAACCTGCATTGCAGATACATCCTCTCATTAAATATCAGCGATTCGGTGTGCGACAGACCTCCGGGCGAAGCTTCGGGTCAATTAACTGAAAGAATATAACATCGATATGGACTGTGTATCGGCGAGTTTTCTTGCTCTTCTTGTTGCCGCTCTATTGTGCAATAACAGGAACTGAGATGATATAATGTTTAAACCTCTTGCAATGCCGCAAAAGAGGTTGTAAAACAATAAGTTGTGAAAAATCGGGAAGATGAACAAAAACACCGATTGCTGAGCCGATATTTTCGGTGAAAGTGAAGCATTTGAATATTAAAAATAGCTGAAAGGACGCTTTCGCAGCGGCGGAAGCGGTAACTGTAATAATATGAACGAAAAGATTCGCAACGTTGCGATCATTGCGCATGTTGACCACGGTAAAACGACCCTTGTTGATCAGCTTCTGCGGCAGAGCAGTGGTTTCCGCACCCGAGTACACCGTTCCCGAGGGACACACCTTCTCCGGTTGGGACATTCCGGAAACCATGCCTGCCGAGAACCTTGTTCTTGATGCAGCACTGACTGTAAACGAATACACCGTTACTTACAATATCAATGGTAAGATTTACGCAATACAGGTTTATGCTTACGGGGAAGAAGTCTTTGCTCCCGCATATGACGTTCCCGACCATTTCACTTTCTCGGGCTGGGATACTCCCGCCACCATGCCGGCGGAGAACATCGTGCTCGATGCAACCCTCATAGAAGATGGAAAGTATACGGTATCCTTCATGGTCGATGGCGAGACGTATTTCACGTTTATGGGATATGAAGGTGATGCTATCACTGTTCCTGAAAATCCGGAAAAGCTCGGTCATACCTTTGACGCTTGGGACGGAATGCCCGAAGACGGTGTTCTTCCTGCTGCAAATATAACCGTCACTGCTGTTTGGATCGTTAATACCTACACGATAACCTATACGGTCAACGGCGAGGGGTACAGCGTCCAAACATATGAATACGGTGCGGCGATTATAACTCCCGCGTATGATGTACCCGAAGGATACACATTCTCGGGATGGAGTGTTCCCGAAACAATGCCTGCCGAAGATCTGGTTGTTGACGCAACATGCACGATCAACGTGTATGAAGTTACCATGGTTGACGGCTTGAACGGAGACCCCATTGCTGTTCTTTATGTCGCACATGGAGAGGATGCGACACTTCCCGACGCGCCCGAACACGCCGGCTATATCTTTGACCGCTGGGACGGCGATCCCACCAATGTTACGGAAGACCGAACCATTACGGCGTGCTATTGGATGATCGGCGATGTGAACCATGACGGTGAAATCACAACATATGATGCTTTGCTGATTATGAGATATGCACTCGGGTTGGAAACCGATGGCAATGAGCTTATTATGGACTTTAACGGAGACAGATGCGCTGACTCACTTGATGCGCTTCTTGTGCTTCGCAGGAGCATTGGCGCAGCATAACCGTATCTGCAAGCACGGTCGTTCGGAGCCGAAAGACAGCGTGAAACTGATGCTTCAGCCCCGAAAGCCAAGGGTTGCTGCAATAGACCCGAAAACAAAACCGGGCAGCTCACGAAGAATTGTCCGGTTTTTGCTTTCGTGTATAATTAATCTGCACAAAAACCAACAGAAAACGGGTTGCCCGAGCAGGAAATCCAAACTACCGGCATTGGACCTTTTCTCCATGTACTTATAAGGCTATATCTTGTGGTCCGACTTTTTAAACTGTCCGTTCTCAAATAAAACTGCAATGCCATGCTCAATATCGAACTTATAGTTGCACATGATTGCAACATTGCGATGCTTCTCAGTATGCGGCACAAAGATCTCCTTAGGCATAACATATTTGAATATGTTTTCAATCTTGTCTCCGTTCAACCGAGCGAATTCATCGGTTTCAACATAGTTCTTGACGTGTTCCAAAGACGCTGCCACTGCAGCCGAATTAGCTTCAAACATTGCAAAGGCCTCCCTTTGGCTTTCGATAACTTCTTCATCGGGATAGCATTCATACAAAAGTGGGAGTTCAAAATTTCTGCCCCAAATACTGAGTTTGTACTTATTCATCAAATCCACCTCCATCGTTTTTTGGTCACGAGCTTTGCATTCGGCACAACCACCGGAATGTCTGAAATGTTCATGTATGTCTTGAGACACTAAGTCCATGAAGGAATATGTGGAAAAATACCTTTCTGCGGTTTAATAACTGATTACGGCTCCCTGAAAAATGCTTTCTCGGAAAGCCCATCGTCCGCTGCAATTGCATTTATGGATACAGTAATTCTTTCAGCGTTGATTGAAATCATTACGAAAATACTGCCGTATAGAGCGCGTCAAACTGCAGAAAACAGGCTCAAGATAAGGACATTCATGGTAAAAATCCTTATCGGAATGGTTGTTGCTCTTGCCGCATTATTGCTGCTCAATTATGTTATCAAGAAAACGGATACGTACAACTGGATTGTTGCTGTTGTCGGCAGTATCATCGCATTGCTCTCAACGGGAACGATACCATTCTTAGTTATATCTCAGCTTAATGCAAACCGTGTTGCGCGGGTTGGACTTGTCGGAGCATTGCTGCTGTTTTCGAAAAGCAGCGTTGCCGGTATCCTGAGGGCATCCTTTCTGAAGGCAATTATTTATGTCTTTGGCATTTGGGTTTTAGAAAATAACTTTGAAAGCATTTCGAACAGCCTATCCAACTTATCAATGATATTGGCTGCGTTTGCGCCTGCTTGCGTCATAATTATCGGTTTAATTCTTATTCTTAAGAGTGCAAAAATATAAACATGTAAGTGGAATAAACAAAAAAGAAAATGAGGAGGTAACAAAATGCCAAAGCCATTACTGACACGACCTGAAACCCGGAATCTGACGGGAACAACATTGAGTACTGCTCCGATTCAGCAGCAAAAGTTGCAAACTCAGCAGATGAATAAAATGGAATTGGATAGATATCTGCGCAAAAAACGTTCTAAAAATTATATACAGACAATGTGCGAGTTAGATATCGGTGGCCATGTACAAAATCAACAAAAAGTTAAAAGAATTATTGACGTCATTCATAATGAATTTCCTGAAGTGGAAATCAACGGAATTATGCTTGGTATTGTATCAATTTGTTACCTTGGCAAACCATATGAAGTTCATACCCTCGATGTTACCGGACAAATAATTGAGCACTATCCGGGCGGGAAAGCCCTTCCGGGCGGATTGGAAAAGGCTCGGTCCTTAGCCTTGCGCGGCGGATATGCGTTCATTGAAGTATATGTTGATTGCTGCAGGGCAATCGGACGCAACGGTTCGGTTGCTGTAATTCCTTGTTAACTTAAGCTAAGTTAACAAGGAAAGCTTTGCTGGAAGTTTCTTCACGTGAATTGACCGGCAAAACAATCGTGCGTATGGTTTCAATGCAGGTGATCCGCTTCGAACGCAGACAGAGGCGGTTTCCGAAAACTCTGCTCCGAAAAGCATCATCAGAAACAAGCGGGATGCAGCCATTGCCGGAAAACGGTGGCGGGCACGTTCGCGACTTACATGCCAGGCAGTCTTGCGGTATAATCTTGTTGAGGTATAACGATCTTCTTTGATGAGTTTGGTTTTTTCTACGCCGTATTCTTCATCAATTCGGAGAGTTTTGCCTCAACTCTTGATCCCATCTTTGGTATAGAGCCAATTTAAACAGCCCCGTTCCCGCATTTGCGCGGGTTCGGGGCATTTTGATACAGTCGAAGAAAGGTTCGATTATTTACCTGAAATCATAAGCTTTTCAACGAGGAGACTCGGAGAGCCGACTCTGCCGCCGCCGGGAAAGCCGAAACGCAGGTCGCTGCCTGCGGCGATAACGGAATTCATAAGCGAGAGAAAATTGCCGGCACAGGTAATCTGGTCAACGGAACGGATGACACTGCCCTGTTCGACAAGCAGTCCTTTTGCAATCAACGAAAAATCGCCGCTGACGGGATCGAGTCCGCTGTGAAGGCCGCCGAGTTCGGTAACGACAATTCCGCTGTCAAGTTCGGAAACAAGCGTATCATAGCTCTTTTTTTCGCCTTTTGCAATGAAAAAGTTGCTGGGAGAAACTCCGACCGGAGAGGCGACACCGGCGCGTCCGGCGTTGGAGGTGGAGGCAACACCCGCCTTTCGTGCGGTTTTAAGATTGTGAAGAAAGCTCTTAAGTATGCCGTCTTCAACAACAACGGTTTTTACGGAAGGTGTTCCTTCGGCATCGAATGCGCGGGGATTATCCTCCTCGAACGGATCGTCAATGATTGAAATGCAGGGATTTGCTATGCGCTCGCCGAGTTTGTCTTTCAACAGGGAAAGTCCCTTTTGAACGCTGTCTGCGGAGAACATGCTCGAAAAAGCGGAAAGCAGATCCGTTGCTGCATCGCTGCGCAGAAGGACACGATATTCACCGGAATCAACGGCAGAAGCATGGAACTGCATCAGTGCATTGTCGACACTCTCTTTGATAATGTCCCCGCAATCCAACATGCCTGAGCCGAATTTGAAAGCAAAACTTTCGCGCTCGTCTTCACCGATGCGCAAAATCGGTTCAATGACAGCAACGGAGTATCTGTTTTCCTTATCGGCACAAAGTCCGTACGTGTTATGGATGCGCGTGGTCTCAACACCCGTTTCAACCGCACAGTAAGCAACACGGTTTACTCGGTCGTCAAAATCGAGAGTATCGCGTTCAAGTCTCAATGCAAGCTCGATTTTTTTGCTTTCGCTCATGTCCGCAACAGGGTTCTGCTTTTGATTTATTGTCGGATACTCGCATTTGCTCTGCATGGGGTTTTCGTCATTGTTTTCAATAACACGGGCATTGTCGATTGCACTTTCAACAAGAGCATCGGCGTTGTCGAAAACTTCGGTGTAGGCATAACCCGTTTTGCCGCCGAAAACGACACGCAGATTGAGTCCGCAAGCGTGTGCGGAGGTGTATTTGCTGATTTCGGAATTCAGCACATTAACCGAAAAGGACTCATCTTCACGGAAGAAAACTTCAGCGGCTTCACAGCCTTTTTCAAGTGCCGCCTTAAAGCAGGCTTCTTTAAAGGATTCAAAAGTCATTACAGCGCGCCTCCTTTGCCGCCGACAGTGATTTCACTTACGCGAATGCGCGGCTGGCCGACATTTGTCGGAACGCTGCCGGATGATGAGCCGCACATGCCCTGACCCATCCACATCCTTCTGCCGATGCGGTCGATTTTCATAAGAACGTCCGCGCCCTTGCCAATGAGCGTTGCACCGCGGACAGGGCAAAGAATCTTGCCGTTTTTAACCCAGTAACCTTCAAGAACGGCGAAATTGAATTCACCGGTGAGCGGGTTCACGGAGCCGCCGCCCATCTTTGCGGCGAACAAACCGTCGCCCATGGTTGCAAGCATGGCCTCTTCATCGTCATTGCCTTCGGCGAAGAAAGTGTTGGTCATGCGGGAAGTGGGTGCATATGTATAATCCTGTCGCCTGCCGCTGCCGGTGACAGGGTGGTTCATAAGGCGTGAACCGAGTATGTCAACAAGGTAGCTCTTGAGGACTCCGTTTTCAATAAGAACGTTGCGCTGAGCGGAATGGCCCTCATCGTCAAAGCACATGCTGCCCCATTCGCCGGGCATCGTCCCGTCGTCAACCGCCGTCACGATATCGCTTGCGATTTTTTGACCGAGTTTGTTGCAGAAAACAGAATTCCCGCGGCCGACGCTGGTGGCTTCAAGCCCATGCACGCAAGCTTCATGCAGAATAACACCGCCAAAGCCCCCGTCGATAACAACGGGAACCATTCCTGCCGGGCATTCGGGTGCGTGAAGCATTGTTACCGCAATACGTGAAGCTTCTTTGCCGACGGTTTCCGGGTCGATTTGCTGATAAGCTTCGAATCCTTTTCCAAGCCCGGGGCCTTCATAACCTGTTTGCGCTTCGCCGTTTGCCATTGCAACCGATTGAATCATCAGCCTTGTTCGCGGTCGACGAACTTGCTTTGCAACGCTTTCGGCCGTGTGCGCATTGTCTCCGGTGACGAGCCAAACATCGATGCCGTGTGCTTTAAGTGTCCGGACCGCTTTTGCGGAGGAAGGCTTTATTGCATCCGCAACGCCGATTATTCCGCGGTACATGCCGTCAACGGCGAGCATCAGCGGTGTGCAGCCGGACAAAGTAAGCTCGTCGAGTGCGGCTTTATCGTATTCGATTTCCGTTTCGGAAAAAAGTCGTTCGTTCCCGATAAGAATGCTTTTGCCGTCAACAATCGCTTTCCCACCGCGTCCCGCAAGGGCTTCGAATTCCTTCGGTGCGGAGAACGGAATGCTTTTTTCAGAAGCATAGTCCGTGACTGCCCGCGCAAGCGGGTGTTCGCTGGAGGCCTCACCGCATGCAAAAAGGTGCAGAAACTCTTTTTCGTCAATGCCGTGCGGAATAACTTTTTCAACAACCGGGCGCCCCTCTGTGATTGTGCCTGTTTTATCAAGAATAATCGTGTCAATTTTGCAGGCATGTTCAAGAGCTTCACCGTTTTTGATAAAAATGCCGAGTGATGCGCCACGCCCCATGCCGACCATGATAGCCGTCGGAGTTGCAAGCCCGAGTGCGCAGGGGCAGGCGATAACAAGTACCGAAACGAAAATCTTAAGCGCAATGCCGAAACTTTGCCCTGCAAGCAGCCAAATGACTGCGCTTACGAGTGCAATTGCGCCGACAGCGGGCACAAATATGCCGCTGATTTTGTCTGCAAGCCCGGCAATGGGAGCTTTACTGCCCTGCGCCTGCTCAACCATGCGAACCATGCCGGAAAGAACGGTATCATCGCCGACACGGCGCGTTTTGTATGTGAAACTGCCGCTGAGATTGACGCTGCCGCCGATGACCTCGTCCCCGGGCTGTTTATCGACGGGAATGCTTTCGCCGCTGAGCATGGATTTATCGACACTTGTTGTGCCGTCGATTATTTCGCCGTCAACGGGGATGCGCTCACCGGGGCGAACGCGGATGATCTCACCCACAACAAGCTCATCAACGTCAACCTGCTTTTCGCTTCCGTCTTTTGCAACAACACATGCGGTGTCCGGTGCAAGCCCGATGAGCTTTGCAATGGCATCGCCCGTGCGGGATTTTGCACGCTGTTCGAGGTATTTGCCCAACATGACGAGAGTGATGATAACACCGGCGGATTCGAAATACAGCCCTTCATGCATCATATTGTGCTGTCCTTTGAATATCAGTACGGTTGAGTAAACGGAATAGGCAATTGATGCAATTGTGCCGACGGCAATAAGCGAATCCATATTCGGGTGCAGTCCGAATATCGCCTTGATTCCGCGCACATAGAATGCTCTGCCGGCAAAAAGCACGGGCAGCAGCAGAATCATCTGCGTAACGGCGAAAGCCCGCGGTTCGGTGATGAACGCGGGGACAGGAAGCCCTACCATGTGCCCCATTGAAATATAAAAGAGCGGAATTGCAAACACTGCGGCAAGGATAAGGTTGCTGCGCCTTTTTTTGATATCAAGCCGACGCCGCTCGGCATCGATAGCGGATTGCTTCTTCGCCGAAACGACCGGAGCGATGCCGAAACCGACTTTTTGCACGGCGGCAAAAATTTCATCGGAAAGGTCACTTGCACTTCGTACAAAAAGCTTTTCTGTTGAAAGATTGACGCTTGCAGCGTCAACTCCGGAAATGCGGCGAACGGCGCGTTCAACCGAGGCGGAGCAGGCGGCGCAGCTCATTCCGCTGATTGAATATTCCTTTATCATAGAAAGAAAACCTCCTGTAAGCATAATTGCGGATTGCCCGATGCAAGGCATGATGTGTAAGCATGGGCTAACCACAGCTCTATTTTTTACAACATTTTCCGTTTGGGGGCAACGGGTTTCGATAAAAAACAGCGTTGAATTCGCTGTCGATTCGGGAGCGCTGTTTTCATGGAAACAATAAATTCAGAGCCCTTTTGCAAAGCCAAATTGTTATGCACGCGCATGATATATGATTACTTTGCGCAGCCGAATTATGCAGAACAACATATAATGCACGGGTCTGCTCATATTATTATTGCATGAGGAACGAAACAGAATGCAAAAAATATCGCATGAGCAAGGCAACGGGTGCTTTGCTGACGAAGCTTGATCTGCCGGAGGGTACGCTTGACAACGTGCCGTGCATACGCATATTCGGAAGAAATACTGCGGAAATAGAGAATCACCGCGGCGTGCTGGAATTTTCGGATTCAAAGGTTCGGCTGCATACCGCACTCGGAATACTGAGCATTGCCGGAACCGAACTCAGAATCTGCTGCGCGGATAAGCAGACCGTTGTATGCACGGGCGAAATAGCTGCGGTCGAATATGAAAGCTCACGCTGAAGACCGTGGTCGGCGGGCACGGAAAATGATTCGAATACATCATTCTGCAAAGAAAAATAGAAGGAAATCGGAGCGGCGGACAGATATATGTTTTTGTGGAAATTTACTCGGGGATATGTTAAAATAAGGATAAGGTGCATGCGCCCGGAAAAAATGGTTAATCTTTTGCTGGCGGAGGGCATATCTCTGCACAATATCGAGCGCGAAAATAAAAAGCACGATAACAGCCGTCACGGAGACAGGCAACTGCATGCCGCTTGTTGAGTTGACGGAATTGCACGGCGGGGAAGCGTGCGTTCTTGAACAGCGCGGGCTGCCTGTGCTGCTGAGAGCACTTAAATCGCGTTTCATGCTGATTGCAGTGTTGATTATCGGCTTTGCAGCCATGTGCATATTGTCGCACCGAGTGCTGCTGATTGATATTTCCGGATGTGATGCGTTGGAACCGTCCGAAATTCTTTCGGTGGTTGCGGATTGCGGAGTACGCATAGGAATGCCGTCAGCCAAGTTGAATGCTGAGCGCGTTGCCGATTCGCTTCTGAATGCACTGCCGACGTTGAGCTTTGCGGATGCGGGTATTTGCGGCGTTGTGCTGAAAATCAACGTCAGTGAATACAATTCCGTTGCCTCGACGGAAGAAAACACGGAACCTTGCGGCATATATGCGGACAAGGACTGCGTAATCCTCAGCATAGTTGCAAACAAAGGCAATGCTGCCGTCAGGAAGGGCGCAGCTGTTCGGCGGGGACAGCTTTTTGATTGATGGGGATATAACCCCGGAAGGTTCGTCGGAGCGCGTACTTGTGCATTCCCGCGAACAATAACGGGTCAGGTTGCTTATCGGTTTTCTGTTGAAATCGGAAAAACAGCTCCCAAACTTTGCCAAAGCGGGAACAGCTGCGAATACACGCAAATAAGTTTTCCGACCCTATTTAAAGGAAAGAAAATTACTCGGGAATCCCGCGTGCTCTATGATGAATTTGAAATTACGCTTGAATCCTGCGAAACATTGGATGCAGGGCTTCTGCCTGTCCGTGTTTACAAAGGCAGGGCGCATGAGCTTGTTGTTGCGGAAAAAAATCTTACATACGATGAGATGACAGCAGCAGCGAACGCGAAGCTTGACGCCGAAATGAAATCATCGATTCCGAAGGATGCAAGAATAATTGCAAAATCAACCGATTTCATACAGCAAGCGGACGGAACGCTTATTGCCGTTTTGAATGTTCAAACGATTGAAAACATCGGATACATTCAGTATTACTGATTGAAAATCAACAAGGCGCGAAGCGGAAAGTTTGAAATTGCTTTAAACGATACGACCGATGCGAAAGTGTGTTTATTCCGCGGCTTTCAAGCAAAAAGTCCGACCGAGGTTGTAATCATAAAAAACAGGATATGCAAAATAAGGGAAAAGAACATATGCCGACTGAGAAAAGATACGAAATAAACGAATTGACGGATACGGAAAGCACTGCCGATGCAGGCAATATGCTCAACGGCAAGGCAGTTGTTGATGAACCAACCGTGACCGAATTTACGGAGATTGAGTCCATGGACGAGATAATAAAACTGTTCGGCGTCTTTGACGAAAATCTCAAAATAATCGAAGCCGAAACCGGCACGAACATCGCTGCCGATTCCGAAAAGATCAATATCAGCGGAAAGCAGAGTGCAGTGGATATTGCGCGCAATGTAGTTGAAAAACTGCTTTCGCTAATTAAACGCGGTGAGAGTATTGACAGAGGGCGCATACGATACGCAATTGACCTTGCGCGGGAAGGCAATTCGGAGCTGATTCTTGAGCTTGCGGATGATGTTATTGCATTCACAAGCAAGGGCAAGCAGATAAAGTGCAAAACACTGGGGCAGAAGCGTTACATAAACGCACTGAAACACAACACAGTCGTTTTCGGAGTGGGTCCTGCGGGCACGGGCAAAACATATCTTGCGGTTGCAATGGCCGTGCTTGCATACAAAAACAAGGAAGTCAGCCGAATCATCCTCACAAGGCCTGCGGTGGAAGCGGGGGAGAAGCTCGGATTCCTGCCGGGAGATCTGCAAAACAAAGTTGACCCTTACCTGCGACCGCTCTACGATGCGCTTTATGATTTTCTCGGTTCGGAAAACTTCCGCATTTTATCTGAGCGCGGGGTGATCGAGGTTGCCCCGCTTGCATACATGCGCGGACGTACGCTGAATGATGCGTATATTATTTTGGATGAAGCACAGAACTGCACCGTTGAACAGATGAAAATGTTCCTTACGCGCTTTGGCGAGGGTTCGCGTGTCGTTGTGACGGGTGACATTACTCAGATAGATCTCCCGCGGGAAAAAACAAGCGGACTTATTCATGCGCTTCGCGTTTTGAATGACGTTGAAGGTTTGAGCATCGTTTATCTCACTGCGCGGGATGTTGTTCGTCATGAAATGGTTCAGCGCATTGTTCGTGCATATGAAAAAGCGGCGGAACGTGCCGCAGAACGTGCGGCGGAGCGCGCTGCTGCCGTTCGTGACGGAGAACAAGTCAACGACGGAGAGCACAGCCGCTCCGGTTCGCGAAGCGAACGGGATGACGGTTTCAGACCGGCAAAACGCTGAAAAGCTTTGCGAAAACTTTGCTTCAAGGCAATGCACGGCGGAAGAGAACGGTCGGGATTTTCTCCGATTTTTATAATCAGATAAAAGCAACAGGAGGATAAAATGCAGAGACAAGCCAAAAAACGCAGCGGAGATGCCGGCGGGGCGGGCGGAACAAAAAGGGCCGTCACCCCGCGAAGCGCGTTTATCGTGCTTGCTTGCACGGCAATTGCAGAGTATTTCGCCTTTTATCTGCGTCTTGCGGATGCGGGCGCAAAAGCGGGAATTCCCCACGGCGGGTATGTGATGTGCGCATTGATTTGCGGAGTTGCTTCACTTGCAACAACGGCGGGATTCGGCTTGCTTTTGTTTGCGGAAAGAAACCGTATAACGAAAAATCTCAAGCAGCTGTTGATAACAGCAATTCTTCTTCTTGTTTCAACTGTGCTGAGTGCGTTTACGACCTGCGCAGGATATGCTTTTACAGCGGCATTCCTCGGGATTATTCTTGCCGCATTGCTTGTCGGAAGACATTGTGCGTACGCATGCACAGCCATGCTGGCAGTATATGCAGCTCTGTTTGCCTGTTTGCCCGATGCTGCTCTTGCATATAAGCCGTTGTCAATGCTTGCTGCTGTTTCCGCCGGCGGTTTTGCTGCGGTGATTGCACTGAAAATCAACAAAGGAAGAACTTCGCCGATTATTTCCGGCGTCATCGGCGGGATTGTTTCAGGTATTATCCTTATCTGTGTACAAGCCTTCTTCGGTGTCCGTATTACCGATGTGCTTCTTGACGCCTGCGGCCTGCTTGCAAGCTCTGCGTTGTGCGGCGTGCTTGCAGTCGGGCTGATGCCTGTGTGCGAAAGCATTTTTGATGTAACAACCGAAACGAGACTCAATGACCTTTTGAACAATAACAACCCGTTATTAAAGCGGCTGATGTTTGAAGCACCGGGGACATATCATCATTCCATTCTTGTTGCGGCACTTGCGGAATCGGCGGCGGATGAGGTGGATGCGAACTCACTTTTATGCAAGGTTGCAGCGTATTACCATGATGTCGGCAAACTCACAAGCCCCGCACATTTTATAGAAAATCAGCGTGACTATAACATTCACGATGAACTTCCGCCGGAGGAGAGTGCACGCCGGATAATTTCTCACCAAAGTGACGGAGTGACTTTGCTCAAAAAGCATAAATTCCCGTCCGACGTGATTGAAATTGTTGCGCAGCATCACGGTGATTCAATAGTACGCTTTTTTCTATAACAAGGCCGTGAATGATGCGGGTTCGCCCGAGGAGGTTGATGCCGCTGTTTACCGCTACAAAGCAAACAAACCTTCCACCAAGGAAAGCGCGATAATAATGCTTGCCGATTGCTGCGAGGCGGCTGTGCGCTCGATGAAAAATCCGACTCATGAGATGATTGCGGATAAAGTTCACGAAGTGATAAACGGTCTATGGCTGCGTGAGGACGGGCAGCTCAGCGAATCACCGCTTACGGCAAAAGATATCAAAAAAATCGAGCAGAGCTTTTTAAAAACTCTTTCGGCTCAGTATCATGAAAGGGTGGAATATCCGCCTTTAGAGGAAAAAACAAGTGAACAGCAAGTATGAAGACACAATAAAAAAAGAACGGTGAAGACCGAACCGAACGGAACATTAAATCCTCTGCGGTGAGCATTGAAACCATGAATTTTGATGCGGCACAGTCGGAAACCGATGCGGTGCAGAGGGCCGCGCTTTCCGCTCTTGCGATTGAGGGTGCAGCCGGGCGCAGCGTTTCGATCGTTTTGACAGACGATGAAACGATTCATGCTTACAACCGCGAATATCGCGATGTTGACAGGGCGACGGATGTTTTGAGTTTCCCTGCGGATGAAGGTGATGAAATACTCAGCATTCCGGATGATTTCCTGGGCGATATTATGATTTCGGTTCCGCGCGCTGCGGAACAGGGCGCAGCTCTCGGGCATTCGACGGAGCGCGAATTGATGTTCCTTACCGTTCACGGAGTGCTGCATCTTTTGGGCTTCGATCATATGCGGCCGGAGGATGAAACGGTTATGCTTGAACATCAGCGGAGAATAATGTCCGCAATTGCAAAAGAAATTGATGGATGCACGGAGTAAATATGAATGGTTTTGAACTGACGGAACAAAAGATTGATCAGCTCGTTGAACTTGCACTTAGGGCGCGCGAACGCGCATATGTGCCTTATTCGCATTTTCGCGTCGGGCTTGCCTGATGTCAAAAAACGGAACGCTGTATTGCGGCTGCAATATAGAAAACGCCGGTTATACGCCCACAAACTGTGCGGAACGGACGGCGGTATTTAAAGCGGTTTACGAGGGGGAACGTCAGTTTTCAGCAATTGCCGTTGCTTCGGACAGCGAAAATTTTACGGCCCCGTGCGGGGTATGTAGGCAGGTGCTTGCGGAGTTCTGTGATGCGGAAATGCCTGTTATTTGCATAAACAGGGAAGGCAAATACAGAATTCTTTCCCTCGGCGAACTTCTGCCCTTTGCGTTCTCAAAAAAAGATATGGAGTAAACAATGACACAAACACAGAATAAATCAGCATACAGATCCGGATTCGTAACGATAATCGGTTCTCCGAATGTCGGAAAATCAACATTGATGAACCGCATGGTCGGGCAAAAAATCAGCATTGTTTCCGACAGAGCGCAAACAACGCGCAACAGGATAACGGGCATTGTATCAAGAAAGGATTACCAGATAATTTTTCTTGACACTCCCGGAGTGACGGCGCCGAAAAATCGTTTGGGCGAATACATGCTGAAAGTCGCATTTGATGCCGTGAACGAGGTTGAAGCGATACTTTTAATGCTTGACGCTTCCGTAGGCATACGCGAAAAGGATGAATTGCTGCTGTCCCGGCTCGGCGAACGATGCGGAAAAACAGCCGTGGTTGCCGCAATTAACAAAAGTGACCTTGTGAGTCTCGGAGATATCGACGAGATTCGCGAACGGCTTGAAAAAGAACCTTACATAAAAGATATTGTTGCAATAAGCGCGGAGACGGGCCGAAATGTGGATAAACTTGAAGCGATTCTTTGCAAATACCTGACCGAAGGTCCGCAGTATTATCCTGACGATATGGTGACGGATCAGCCTATGTGGGCGATCTGCGGTGAAATGATACGTGAAAACGCATTGAAACTGCTGCGGGATGAGATACCGCACGGCATAGGCATAGGCATTGACAAAATCAAACTCCGTGAAGACGGAATACACGATGTTTTTGCAACAATTTATTGCGAGCGCGAAACACACAAAGGCATCATAATCGGACACGGCGGGAGAATGCTCAAACGCATCGGTTCGGAAGCGCGGCGTGATATAGAATGGCTTTTCGGAACAAAGGTGAACCTTCAGCTTTGGGTAAAGGTTCGCCCCGACTGGCGCAACAGTGCTTCCGCGTTGAAAGAATTCGGCTTTACTCCCGATTTTTAAGCGACGGACGACATTTGGCGGAAGAGCGGTGCCGATTTTGCAATAATCGCCGATTATTCATCCTTGCGCTGCCCGAAGGCACGGCGGTACCTGAGATAAGCTTCAACATTTCCCGTTGCGGCAAAATCGGCCCAAAGAGATTTTTGTGCTTTTTCGCTGCTTGGAGCCCTGTCGCTTTTTTTTGCGAAATGTTTCGGAAAAGAGCGGTTCCTGATTGTCCGCGGTGCCGCTTTCTGTGACTGAATGGTTCATCATGTCCTCCTTTTTGTTGCGGTAACAGATTCGGGAATACTTCGAGCTGCCTTATCGAAGTGAGCTTAGTGTTCCCGAAAAACGAAAAAAAAAAAACACATGGGCTTTCAAACGTGCTTACCGGTGTCGGTAAGGTGTGCGGAGCAGCGCGATACGGCGGTATGAATTCAACATGGCATTTGAAACACTGAACGGAATAGTATTGAGATATGCGAATTATCGCGACAACGACCGTATACTGACCGTCCTCACGCAGGAACGCGGTGCTGTCGCTGTTACCGTGCGCAACTGCCGAAAAAAAAGCTCCGTTACGGCTGACGCAGTTTCAGAGCAGTGCTGCTACGGTGAGTTTGTTGTGTATGAACGCTGCGGAATATTGTACGCTTCGTCAACAGCAATTAAGGAATCGTTTTATCCGATAAGGGAGGACTACGAAAGGCTTGTTTCAGCAAACCAGATTCTTCGTTTTGCGGAAATTATTGCGTATAATCATGGCGGCGCGGAACTTTTTCCTTTGTGCTACCATGCACTGAGCTTTCTTGGATACGGAGACAACAATCCGATAGATATTGAACTCTGTTCCACGGCAAAAATGCTCTGCCTTGCCGGCTATAAGCCCGTCCTGACGCATTGCGTGCGCTGCGGAAAAGATTTGCGAAAGCAGAAGGAGGTTGCTTTTTCGAAAGTACAGGGAGGGACCCTTTGCGATTATTGCGGTGTCGGCTGCCGCGTGATCAGCGCGCTTTCGGCTGAAGCGCTGCGCCGCATGATTCTGCTGCCGCTGCCGCAAATGGGAAGAGTTAAACTGCCCGACAATGTGCGAAAGGAGCTGGATCTGATTATCTATGAGTATGCGGAGTACTCCTTTGAGCAAATAATCAAAGTGCGCGGAAAATAAATATATTATCAAAAACCCTTGCATTTTAAATCGCTTGGAGGTATAATAGCAGCTGTTGAGAAAAGAATATTCCTCCTTAGCTCAGTCGGTAGAGCATGCGGCTGTTAACCGCAGTGTCGTTGGTTCGAGTCCAACAGGGGGAGCCACAAAACAGCATTTCATGTTGAAATGCTGTTTTTTTATTTCATTTTAATCCGTGGACGGAGCGGGGTATGAAGTGCAGAAATAAGACGCTGCATGACAATGCGGCAAATATTGTCACTTTGACGCGGATTGCTGTATAGGCTGCATTGCTTCCGATTAAGTACGGAACAGTGCAGCTCTGTATTGTGTATGCATACTGCAGATTGTACGATATGATCGATGACATGCAAATTGCATACAGAGAGTGAAATGGGTGCGATACTTGACAGCATATCGGATTTATGCTTTGCGGCATCATACGCAGCTAACGTTCTGCCGAAGCTGCAATTCGACAATTGGGTAATTTGAGTGATTGCTGCTGTTATCACAACTTGTGCTTGCAGCATTGCTGCGGGATTCGTCGCGCTGAGATGGTTTATTATGAGACACACCATCGCAAACAGGATTACCGGCTGCTTGCTGTTCTTGCTCCCGTTTGCAAACCTGCTCTTTTCCGGCAAAGAGCAGGCATTGACTGCATTGCAATGCCTGTGCCTGTTTCGCTGCTTTGACAGCAGCGGTTTGGGAAGCGATGATGACCTTCATGGAGATTGCCGGAAATTCAAACGGGAATACAGGCGGCGGTTGATGCATAAACACAGACTTATGCTCCAAACAAATACAAATATTATATTGAGCCCGTGCAACAATGAGCACGATGTTATATTTGCAAAAGGGTATTGCATAATACGTCCAATGGGTGTATAATACATCTTGTTCGAAGGAACTGATGTTCAAATTCAATATTCCTCCTTAGCTCAGTCGGTAGAGCATGCGGCTGTTAACCGCAGTGTCGTTGGTTCGAGTCCAACAGGGGGAGCCAAAAGCCTTTTTGCCGATTGGCAGAAGGCTTTATTCGTACTGTTTTTTTTGTTTCAATCAAGCCCTCGCCGAATGCCGCGGCGAAGGCTTGTGCATAATGCTATGTTAATTCAATGATTGCTCACCGTGATTGCTCACCGTCTGAGCGGCGTTCTTCCAGCGGACATGTAGCCATCCTTTTCATACATCTCAATGTAGTTTT
>VOFD01002327.1_pt1 | contig 30234 bp, 42 predicted proteins | sample 5384101 | NCBI WGS metagenome assembly VOFD01 (sample SAMN12384723, study PRJNA508395) | human gut metagenome | isolation source: healthy gut C | host: Homo sapiens
CGAAATACAGGGACTGATTGGGCAGCAGCAGCCACGGAGTTATGCCGCACGATATGTCTGTCACTCCCCTTGTAGTCTGTCCCCGTAACGGTATCAGTAGTAGTAAGCTTCGTGGCCTGTTGTCATAATCTCAGTAAAATGACCTATCCCGAGAAAGTCCACCTGCTCAAAAGTAACGCCGGAATAGGCAGTATCCTCCGCCCGACAAGCGCGGATAAATCACCGCCGTAAAGGGGTTGTCCGGGTCTGGACTGCAGGCATACAGGTATTTGGGCACGCTGTTCTTATATATTGCTGGATCGGTCAGATGGGTCGCCCAAGGTACCGTTCCTTCATTGGGAAACCGGAACGCAATTTCCCCGCGCTAAAGCGATTGACGCCAGGCGCCTGAATTGGGCCAAGTCCCCTCGATAGCCATTCGTATTATTTCCAATAAATGTGTCCACATTCCAAGAGAGCCCGTATGCATAAGCCTGCGTCTCACTGGTATTCGTGGCCTCCACAGATACCGGGCATGTCGACCACGCCGGTCACCGCGTTCTTCTGCAGCTTGATGCGCAGCGTCACCTGAATATTAGGCTGGCCGGGCGCGGTCCCCACAAGGCCAATGACGTCGGGATACCCATCCGATCCTCGTTCTCCCGTGGTATTGTTGATAACGTCCTCCGTGAACATCCGCGTGATGCTGTTCGGCGCAAACAAGGTTCCCGAGGAAGTAGAACTGACCGTGCTTTCCTTCACATTGGTAATCGTTCCTGTTGGTGTGGGTGTAGATGTAGATAATAAAATCCCCGGGGTCAGCCAATAGTCGGGGTTCTCAGGATCCCGATACGCGGCGTCGTCAAGGTCATCGCCCTTGCCGCTTTCTTTTTCGCCACTGCCGTCACCGAGGCAAAGCCATTGGACGTGTTGTATTGATAAGGCTGATTTTTCGTGCTTTGCGTATAGTTTCCGTCAGAGTCTACCGTGGTCTCCGTCATTTGGATGGTCGGATTCCCGCCATTCGCATTGACGATAATTTTCATTCTTGTTGTTTTATCCGGAAAAAAAGCTCTGAATGGTTTGGGATCCAACCGAAACTTTAGTCTGTTCCCCCTCCGTATTTTCCGCCCGGGCTGTTGAAGTCATCACAGGTAACATCCCCAGCATTAGGCATAAAACCAGAAACAGGGACAACAGCTTTTTCGGTTGCCCGAATCTCTTTCTTTGCATTCCTGCAGACACCTCATTTCAATATTGTGATCGTATCAGTTTTGCCGCACGCAGAGGGCGGGCAGCCCATCCCCCCTGCGTGCGGCGAAAACACTGGAAGTGTATCCTCTCACCGATCCATTCCTTGCCTCATCCGCTCATGCTGGAACTTCATCAAAATCCTTCCTCAAGAAACAGGGTCAAAGGGTCACTTTCCCAGATAGCGCCAGATAAAGGTGACGATTTGCGCCCGGGTGCACCCCTGATCAGGGCTGAACGTCCCCTCTCCGGTCCCGTTCGTCACGCCGTTTTCCACCGCCCACAGGACGGCGTCCGCATAGTACGCTTGGGCAGATACATCACGGAAGGGATTGGCCGTGCCTGCCTTCTCCGCGCCGGCCGCGCGCCACAGGAAAGTCACCGTCTGGCTGCGCGTCACCGTGTCGTTGGGGCTAAAGGTTGCAAACCCCTGTGCCATTGGTGATCCCCCTTCTCTGTTGCCCACAGAACCGCCTTATCGTAATAGGCGCCGGGGGTAACATCCGTAAACACGGACGTTGTCTCTGTGGGCTCCGGGCTGCCCATGGCGCGCCACAGGAAGGTCACAGCCTGGGCCCGGGTGCAGGTCTGATCGGGGCTGAACAGGTTTATGCCCGTGCCGTTCGTCACGCCCCTTCTCAGCAGCCCACTGGACAGCCTCGGCATAGTAGGCGTCTTCAGGCACATCCGTAAACAGGATACGGCTGCTGCTCTCCTGCCACTTCGCATAGACGGTGGTGTTCTGCTTCAGGGTAACCGTGGTAACCGCCTTGCTCAGGGCAGCGTCGGAATACCAGCCAACAAAGTCATAGCCGCTTCTCGTGGTGACATATTGGGAGAGCTCCACTGCCGTGCCGCTGGGCTTGGTGACGCTGCTGACCTTAGAACCGCCATTCGTCTCAAAGGTCAGGGTGTACTCGCTGACGGTCGGTCCTCCAACGCCGCCGCCGCCACCGCCGCCGCCGGCGCTTCCTGCTGCCGTTACCGTCAGGGTCGCTTCATTGGTGGTCAGGGTTGTTGTGCCGTCGGAGACCACGCAGCGGTATTTGTTTCCGCTCATGGCTGTGGTTGTATTGCTGATGGTCAGCGCTGCGCCGGTCTTTTCCCGCCATGTCGACCCACTCAGCGCCCCCTTGCTGCTGCCACTGGTAGCGCAGAGCTGCCCCTGCATCGGCCGTGGCCGCGACGGTAAAGGTGGCAGTTGCCCCTCAGACACACTCCGGTTCGCAGGCTGCTGGGTAATCGTCAGCAAGTCAGCCGGCGCGGGGATTGCCGACCTCAACCGTCAGGGTAACCTGACCGATACTGGTGGCCTGCACCGCCTGGAAGGTTACCACGGCACTTCCGCTTGCCCGGGCAGTGATTTGGGCCATTCCGTTGACATTGGCCACCGTCACAAGGTCGGCGGGATTGCTGGAAACATTGAAATCGGAAACCAGGAAGGGGTTCCCGCTGTCCGTCACATCATAGAGATAGATGCTCTCAGACTGGCCCGGCGCCGCAAGGGTCAGCCCGGTGAGCGGGTTGCCCGTGTTGTCGCGAAGCTCATAGGTGCACGAAGGGGCGGGAGGCGGCGCTTCTGTATTCAGTTTCGCTACGTAGGTGCTTCTTTCCCCACGGTCATTCGTGGCGCGGTAAATCCCGGTGAGCACCAGGATACCGGGCACCTGAGCGGGGAGATGGGCCGTCGCTTTGCCATTGGAAATGGTCAGGAAATCAGACGTGCCGCCAACGTACGACATCTCGGTCACAGGCTCGTACTTCACCATTGTGATCGCGGCCAGACCCGGCTTGGTGTAGCTGGTCTTCCACTGTACGCTCTGGGTCTCACCATCGGCAAAAACAGCGGGGGCCTCAATGGTTGCATTCGGAACCAGGCTGACGGTTTCCTCACAGGCCTTGCATGCTACGGCCAATGTGGCGATCAGCTCACCGTCAGCGTTTTTGATCTGCACTGTGGCGGATGCCTCCGCGTTGTTGACCATCTTCAGGCTGCCGGTGGCCAAGAGCGCCGCGTCAAGATACTGGCTCTCACCTCGCTGATCTCAGCCGCCCCACTGGGGAGTGGGATCGGCGTCGTTTCGCCATAATAGATGGTTTGTGACGTCAAGGCGGCGGGCTTCACGGTGAAAACGATCTGCCGCGTCGTCGGCGCGGTCGGGATGGGCGCGCCGCTGTCATTTTTGTGGTCAGGGTAAAGGTGTAGGTCCCCACAGTGGAAGGCGTAAAGACCAGCTTGGACCCTGTCGTCCCCTTGGCGAATGTACAGCCTGCAGGGTTGGAGGCTGCCGGAGTGACCACCAAGGCGTTGGCGGCGCCGGCCGTATAGCCCGCCTCTCCAGGGAATTCCTCGGGCTTCAGCTCTCTGTTCTCGCCTGCCTTCTGGAGCAGATATTCCACATCAAAGGAAACAGTGTCACCCAACGTAACTTCCACAGCCGGCGCCGGGGCCGTGATGGTGATATCCACCACTTGGTCCGCGCTGGTGGTCGAGACTTTCAGCGCGGCGGGATCGGCAGGCTGTGGTGTCACCGTATAACGATATTCTGGCTCAGCGCTTTGTTGGACCGGATTCTTCAGCTGCAGCGAGATTTCTGCAGCGGTCACACCGTCCAGCACTGTCACCTCCAGATAGAGGTAGCCCTTGGCATCTGTCTTCTCCCTGGTGACCAGCTTGCTGTCGGCTGTATTGGTCCAAACGTCAACAAACGAACTCCAATCCGCCTTGGTGACATAACGGATGCCATTATTGGCGCCAACGCTGGCCTCTGTCACCTCGGACGGCGCAGGCAAGGCAGTGGCATCAGGATGCAGCGCCCACCATGTGGTGTCCAAAATCACGGGGTACACCTTAAAGTCTTATACGCCCCGCCCTCGACGGGGGGTGTTGTCAAATCTGTATTCCCCGCTGGCGGTCATATAGTTCAAGCAGCCGGCGCTGTTCGAGCCCTCGTCGTTGTTGCTCACGCCCACCAGGTAGACTGCCTCCGCAACGGGGTCAGACACCGTCAGCTGAATGGCAATGGGCTGTCCCTCATGGTTCAAATCGGTCACTTCCGTGCACAGGCCGTCAAAGGAGGCGCCGCTGAGGGTGCCGCTAAAGTCCAGCAGATACTTGCCGGCCTGTTTGAGGGCAATGCCATAGTGCCCGGGGACGAGGTTATCGTCCTTGAAGAGCCAATCTGCCACGATGCCTTGGTTGGTCAGCGCCTCTCCTGTTCCCTGGTAAGCGTGCAGCTCCAGCTGCCGGCTCAGCTTACTCAGCACAGATTGAATCTGCTCCGCATCGAGGTTGTAATTCCACTCGGGGGCACCGGACACAGGATTCACCGCCCCATTGTAGGCACTGGGATAGGCGGACATCAGATAGCCATACAGAACGGATAACTCCTCGCCGGTCCCGTTGGCAAAACCGGTGACTGTTTCAGCGGGGAGGGTCGGGCCGGCGGAAAAGTCGTAGCTGTCGAAGGTATCCGTGGGCTTGGTAAAATACACCCCGTTTTGATAGACGCCGTTGAGATTTCCACCCAGGGCATCCACCGCTGTGCCGTCACTATAGGTAACCTTCACACGCAGCTTGAGCTGCTGGCCAACATTGCCGGCCAGCAAATACGCCTGCTGGTCGGCATCATACGGCAACGGCGTGTAGGTCTGCGTGGTCCCATCATAGAGCTCCGGTGCAACGGACACCACCACCGGGGCGCTGATCTTTACCGGAATGGCCGTGGTCTTTGCCGCACCGTTCACGGTAAACGAGATCCCATTGGCTATGACGGTGTCGCCATCTGTGGTAATTTTGATGCTGACCGGCTCATTCTCGTTGATCTTAAGATCGCCGCTGTTGGTCTTGACTGCATACGCAGAAGTATATCCGTCGGTATCATCCAGCGAAATGGTCCCCATCGGGTTGTTTGAATCCGTAGGTGTTTCCGAGGAAACACGCACGCCGTTGGTCACACCATAGGTCTTGTAATAATCCCCGGAGGCATCCGCATACATCTGGGCGTTGGTAAAGGTCGGAACGACCCAAATGTGTCCAGTCAGGCCGCGGGGGATCTCCAACGCACCACTGCCCAGGTCATCGGGGGTCAATGTTTTATACTGCTCTTCCCCCTGTGCGGTTCCGGCCGCGTATTTTTGAATCCCACGGGCCGTTTCCACCACATAGGTGAGGCCCGTCACCTGGGAATGGCCCAGGGAAAGGGTCACCTGGCCGGACGCGTCGTCCTTTGAGACCGTAATTGTGGCTTCGTCCTCAAAGCGGGCGTCATTCGCGCCGCCCTGCTCGGTCGCGGTCACCGTAATTGCGGCGCCGCTAACGGGGGTATCGACCGTCATGACGCTCGGATCATCCGAAACGAAGTGAAAGGCGCCGTTTGCAAAATTCACAGGCTCCACGTCGTTGTTGTCGTACACCACGAAAACTTTATAGGTTGCGGTGGTTCCGATATCCACCATTTTATCCACATTGCTGAGCGCAGCGGACTCCTCCCAAGTTTCGGTCAGCTTCCCGCCGGCGGGTGCAGATTGTCCCTGCTGGGTGATGATATAACGGCTTACCTGGCGCTGTTGCACCTGGATATCCGCAGAAATATTGTTGGTCGAAGCGCCATCCGACAGGGTGACGGTCACGGTGCCGCTGTTCACCCCTTCCGACGGGTCGGCTATGTATGCACCGGCCTTTACGTGCAGGGCCATGCTTCCACACGCATTGACGTGAGCAGCCGTAATATGGCTGTTTGCCAATTCCCGCTCCGTCGCAAAGGAGGTCTCCGCATCCGTCTCGTCATACCACTTTGTAATGGAAGGCGCATTCACCACAAAGATTCCGCCAGTATACTGGGCGGCCACCATAAGACGGCACGCACTGTTTTTCCGTCAAGGTCAGGCCGGCGCTTTGCGCCTCATTCTTCACGAAGGAGCGTCCATCCCAGTCATATTGAGACACCTTGGAAACGGAGTCGTCACCGTTTGCAAGGAAGGCCTCCAGCTCCGCGGCGGATGCGGTAAGGTCTGCGGGGATTTGATAGACAAGATAGGACTCCGGCCTGGAGGTCAGCACCGCGTAAGAAACCGTCACCTTCGCATTGCTGTTGCTCAGGCCAATTTCTACCGTTCCGTTCTCCACGCTTCCCACCGGAATGGCGGATATCCGAAGGGCAGCCTGTCCATTCACCGAGATTCCCTCAACCGTGACAGGGGAGGATGCGTCGGAGGTAATCAATCCCGTATAGAGATCGCGCAAGGGCTCCCCATTTTCGTCATACAGCAGATAGAGAGTCTCATTGCTGTAGCTGCTCTTTGCATTGCTCCAATCTGTGGAAGAGACAGACGTGCCGCCTTTGATATAGATTGTACCGCTCACATCCTCTTCCGAGACAGCCCCTGTTGTTGTACTCACGGAGTGTAAAACGATCTACCGAATCCAAGGCACAAACCGTAAAGTCCGCAGTTGCCACTTTTCCAGTCTCCTGCTCTGTGATCGTCAGACGGTAGTTGCCTTCCCTTTCGTCGGTTCCCGCCGTGATGGTTACGACCAGCTTTCCGTCCACTACAGCCGGTTCCATCTGGCCGCCAAAATCTTCGGCAGCACACTCAAACGCATCCGCGTTTTCAATCTTTGCCGCCTGGCCGTTCTCAGCGTATTTGGTCAGGGTGAATTGAACCATTCCCCCTGATACAAGTTGGCCTCCGAAGGGGTCAGGTCAAAACGCGTGTCCGTGATATTGAACGAGAAGGTAAACTTCACGCTCTTTTCGGAATTTGCATACTGGAGCTCCAGCTTGGGGTATGGGCTCCGGTGGTCTCATTGCCGACGGCAATCGTGCCCAGCTCACCCACAGGCTCGGTCACCGGTGCGCCATCGTCGATGGCATAGGAAACACACTCAATCAAGCCATTCGGCAAATCCACCACAGTTCCGTCTGCCTTCTGGAGCTTCAGCGCCCGATAGATATCGTTCAAATCAATCGGGTTTTGGCTGATTTTGGAATAATCCGGGACACTGACGCCGGTGGCGCTGATAAAGCGGTCCCCCTTGGCGATCGTGTCATATTGATCTACCGTAACCCCGGGATTGTTGGTCACCGAGGCAATGTTGGTCCCTCCAATGTTCAAATAGAGCAGGTTGGGGTAGGCGGCTTTGAGCTCATTGACGTTCAAATCCCCCTACCAAGTCACAGCCAGACAAATCCAGCGTCCATACTTCCTCTGACGGTGTCCTGCCCACCTTGTCAGACACTGCGTCGGCAACGCTGTCATTGCTGATCTCGTCGTTGGCCGCAAGCGCTGGTGTGACACCGAGCAGGCTTATGACCATCGCAAAAACGAGCAGGAGCGATACCATCCGGCTGTAATGTTTGTGCCGATTCATAAGTTTTCCTCCTTTTTCTGTCCTATTTTTCGTTCTTGATGGGTTGCTGCATACCGATTACTTTTCCTGACCACACGTTTCTTTTTTCCTCCTTGCTTTGTGCTACTCTAAATTTCCGGCTCTTTTGACAAAAACCACAGCTGTGGCTGCCAGACCTGAGACAACTGCGACCCTCTATGCTGCCACCGCCAACCCTTCCCATCGGGGCTCTGGTTTGATCGCGCGCCGCTTCAGCGCGGCGGAGCATCAACAAAATAAATCTTTTGTATTGCCCCGTTTGCGGTGTATTCAAAAACTGCACGAAACCCGGCCCGCTGTTTTCCATCTTTTGGGTAATTTCCGGGCAATAAAACCCCGCAAATGAGCACAAAAACCAAGGCCACAAAAAGGGACAAATTTGTGGTCTTGGTTTTTATGTGAAAATTAGTTCTTGCCTTTTGGGAGAATCAATGATATACTTTTTCGACATAATACGACATCTATGTAGCACCGTAACAGTAACGGCGGCATCGCAACTCTGTCTGCAAAAAAGATTTATTTTGTTTATGAAACGAGCCCTAACTGTTCTAATTGTTTTGCGTGCTCAATCCCTGTTGTCAGAAGATAAATGCGCGTTGTCTCGATAGAGCTGTGGCCCAGAACGTCCGCCAACCGCACGATGTCTTTACACGCTTTATAAAAAGGTCCGGGCAAAGAGATGCCGCAAATTGTGGGGGTAAACTTTTTGAGGGGATACCCCGCCATCGCACAAAGCTGCTTCATTTCAGCCCAAATCTGCCGCCGCGACAGGGATTTCAAGCTTCTGGTGATAAAGATCTCACCGGAAGCAATTTTTTTCTTTTCTTGCGAACTTCAAAAGCTTATGGCACAGCCTGTTTGTCAGCAAGATCACACGGATTTTCCCTTTCAACGCGATTTCAGCCCGGCCGCACTGCGCCGCCTCTACCGTGATATATTTGACCTCGCTCACCCGAATCCCGGTTCCGCAAATGGTTTCCATCAGGAGGGCAAGCCGCTCTTTCCCACTGGCTTTGGCCGTCTCCACCAGGCGTTCGTACTCCTTTCTGGTCAGCTCCCGATCGGCGTCCCGGAAGATTCGGCGCTGGATCTTCAGCAACTTTGCCCTGCAATCCCACCCCCAAAAGCGGAACAGGCCATTGAGCGCGGCAAGCATGGAATTCACCGTAACAGGCGCATGCCCGCTTGCAAGCAGGTAATTCTTCCATTCCATGGTCACTTCCTTTGGTGACGGCTCTATCCCCTAACCATTGAAAAATACATTCAAATCCCTCAAATACTTTTTTATGGTGCCAAGCGAACGTTCTTCCTCCTCCAAATAGACACCAAATTCCGCGATTTTCCCTTGAGACAGTTGATATTCATTCATTTTGGTAAAGCGCTCCTAATGCAGTAATAATTGATATCTCTATTTTACCATAATAAAGTCAACTTCATTCTGGAAACAGCACCCCTCCTTTCGTCTGCTCCCCGCCGCTTAACGGTTCTGGGTTCGAGAGGTACTCGCACCCCCTCCGGGCCAGCAGCGCCGCCAACCGGAACGGCATTCATTTCTTCGGTTCCCATGGAAATTGGGGTTGACATTGCCCTGGGGGCATGGTATACTAAGCTCTGCGAAAATAAAGTAGGAAGGTTCCGCCTGCCTCACCTCTTCGCCCGCGCGTCAGGGGTTAATATGGATGCCTCGCCGCTCCCTTTTCGGAGCGTCGGTTTTCCTGTTGCGCGGATACCTTTCGAAAAGGTATCCATTTTTTATGTTTTAGAACTGGAGGTGCGTCAATCATAGCTCACACGGCTCATCAAATCAACGAGGAAATTCACGACAAGGAAGTGCGCCTGATCTCCGCCCAGGGTGAACAGCTCGGTATCATGCCCTGGCAGAGGCCATGGCAAAAGCCGGCGAAGCCGACCTGGACCTGGTGAAAATTTCCCCAACGCTGTCCCCCGTCTGCAAGCTCATGGACTACGGCAAGTATCGCTTTGAGCAGACCAAGCGGGACAAGGAGGCAAAGAAAAACCAGCGGATCGTCGAGATCAAAGAAGTGCGTATGTCCCCGGGAATCGACGTCAATGATTTCAATGTCAAGGTCCGCAACGCCCAGCGGTTCCTGGCCGATGGCAACCGGGTCAAGGTCACCGTCCGCTTCCGCGGCCGTGAAATGGCACATACTGATATCGGCAAGCGCCTGCTGGAAAAGTTCGCGGCAGATTGCGCCGAGATGGCGACCATGGACAAGGAGCCCAAGCTGGACGGACGGCACATGTCCATTTTCCTGTCTTGCCGGCAGAACAAAGACAACAAAAAGTAAAATCATACAAAGGAGTTATCCGCCATGCCTAAATTTAAGATTAAGACCCACAGCGGAGCCAAAAAGCGTTTTAACCTGACCAAAAACGGCAAGGTCAAGCGCGCTCACGCCTACAAGAGCCACATTCTTAACAAAAAGTCTACCAAACGGAAACGCGGCCTCCGCGCCGGCGCTTATGCGGACAAGACCAACGAGCCCGCCATCAAGCGCATGATCCTGTATAAATAATTTTCTACTACAAGACATAGGAGGCTGAAACACAATGGCAAGAGTTAAGGGCGCGATGATGACGCGCAAGAGAAGAAATAAGATCCTCAAGCTGGCCAAGGGCTACTGGGGCGCCAAGTCCAAGCACTTTAAGATGGCCAACCAGCAGGTGATGAAGTCCCTGACCTACGCATATGTGGGCCGCAAGCTGAAAAAGCGCGACTTCCGTCAGCTGTGGATCACCCGGATCAGCGCCGCCTGCAAGCTGAACGGTATGAACTACTCCACCTTTATGAACGGCCTGAAGAAGGCCAATATCGAGATCAACCGGAAGATGCTCGCCGAGCTGGCTGTCAACGACAAGGCTGCCTTCACCCAGCTGACCGAGCTGGCCAAGTCCAAGCTGGCTTGAGACTGACTTAAAATTTTTCACGGCCCGAGGAAGTTCCTCGGGCCGTGTTTTTTTGCATAAAATACCTCCCATTAAGGAGGCATTTTCCAACATAGCAAACGGATGGGACCGTTAGTAGTTCCGGTGCGGGTTGTCCGTTTGACAGAGCAGATAGTCCACACTGACATGGTAATATTCCGCTAACAGAACCAGCAGTTCGTCAGTCCAAGACTGTGTTCCTGTCTCCAAATAACTATATTTGCGCTGCGTAATCCCCAGAAAAGAAGCCACTTGATGCTGCGTCAGATCTCTGTCTTCCCGCATGGCCCGAATACGATTTTCCAAGCTGACACCACCATTGGTTCAAAAGATAGTGTTAGTATACGGTAGATAGAATTTGTCTATTGACTTTTAGATAAAATTTATCTAAAATAGAGTTGCAAACCGTCGACGAAATATTTCAAATGGTTGATTTTTGACGAGAAATAGCGTATAATAATAGTAAGAAACAGTACCACCGAAGGAGGTAATTGGATATGCCTACTATCAAAGACGCATTAGATATTATCGGTAAGTTGACTGTCGCAGAGCAGGAAAGCCTTAAAACAATGCTTTTAAGTCCTGCCTTTGTAAAGTCTTTGAATATTGAAGATTTCGTAGCAAAGGAACGCTTTGCAAATGGTCGTGTATGCCCTCTTTGTGGCTGTATCCATGTGGTTCGCAATGGTCATCGTAAAGATGGCACACAGCGATATGTATGTAAGGATTGTGGCAAGTCCTTCGTGATTGCTACGAACTCCATTGTGTCTGGTACAAGAAAAGACTTGTCCGTGTGGGAGCAGTACATTGATTGTATGATGAATGGCTTATCCATTCGTAAGACTGCTGTTGCTTGTGGGATTCACAGAAACACCGCATTCCTTTGGAGACACAAGATTTTGGATGCACTTCAGAATATGGCAGACGATGTTACCCTTGACGGCATTATTGAGGCTGACGAAACTTTTTTCGCCATCTCGTACAAGGGCAATCATAGCAAGAGTAAGACATTTGCTATGCCACGCAAGGCTCATAAGCGTGGTCATTCTACACATATCAGAGGCTTGTCCCAAGAAAAGGTATGTGTTCCTTGTGCGGTTAATAGGAATGGCTTGTCTATCTCCAAGATTACGAATACTGGTAGAGTTTCTACAAGAGATTTACATCATATTTATGATGGTAGGATTAAGACCAATTCCACTCTTGTTACGGACAAGATGAACTCCTATGTGAGATTTACAAATGCCAATGGCATTGACCTTGTGCAGTTAAAGACTGGCAAAGCCAAGAAAGGCATTTATAATATCCAACATATCAATAGCTACCATAGCCAGCTAAAGAGGTTTATGCGTGGCTTTAACGGTGTTTCTACCAAGTATCTGAACAACTATCTTGTGTGGAATAACCTTGTAAATTACGCAAAGAAAGCGACATGGAGAAAAGGAACATCTTCTTAACTTTCGTTTTGGCAACATTGAAAACTGCTAAATGCAGAGATTTATCAAACAGACCAGCAGTTCCTCTGGTCGCCTAATTAGAATTTGTGGAGATGATAAGATGGTCAATATAACAGATGTAAAACAGATTCTTCAATTTGCAATAGATGCGGAGATTAAAGTCTTTCTTGATGGTGGCTGGGAGAAATAATAGCTCAAGAAACACTTTCTCCTTTGAGCGTTGATCCTTCTGTAAGGTGCTTAAATGCTATTACAACCTATTACTCTCAAAGTGCCGTTATGTTTAGTTACTTATACGGTTCAAAGGAAGCTACACCCAGCGGTAGTTGGAGACAGACTATTCAAGCTCAAGTGAATGTTTCCAATTTTGCAAAAAAAATATAATGCGAATTTGCCCCCCTATCACTGGTAATGGAGGCGGTAGTCAAATCTCAACTACCCAAGGACACAACGTAAAAAACATTTGGTTGTATTACAGTAATAGTAATAATGCGTGTCGTATTGTAGATCCAAAACCGTCTGCACAACAAAGTTCTATATCTCATTACGCCAACATTTTTTATTCCCTGGGGCCCAGTAGCGTATATAGCCTCCTATACGAGCATTCCAATTTCAATTAGTGGCATTTCCCACTCCTATTCAAATAACAATTCGTCCCTCCAAACTAAAATTTGGAGCAGCAATGGTATTGCAAAACTCAAAACTTCAGTAACTACATTAAGCAACGGATATAATTCAAAAGATGGTGTTTCTGTTGATTTCACAGTCTTCAACGGACTGTCTGCCGGAAAATCGACAACAGCAACTTTTTATCCTAAAGCCGAAATCAGCTTCACAGAAATTGCTCTTGATGGTTCTATTGCTCCGAGAGTAGTTACAATTACAGGCAATAAAATTTCCCATAGCTTGTACTCAAAAAACTTAAATTTAATTCAATCATATTTATCTTCCATACAGATAAATTTTTAATATGAAGAAAAAATTTATCAGCAAAAGCTTCCTTTTCCTTATTTTCCTTTTAGGTGTTGCAGTTGGTGTTATCGGAGAATTCCAATTTAATCACTACAAATTATATGAATCAGCAGATTCTATTTCCCAGTTACAGTATGATGCCGTACTTTTTTTGCAATACCCTTGGCACAAATATTGCTGAAAAAAAAATCTGGATGCTTTACTTGATGATTACTTCGGGAGCTCTTGGTGGAATAAAGAGTTACTCCACACCGTACGCCAAAAGTTATCCGTTTTTACCAACTTATCCCTTTCCTACAAAGGATGTGAACAAGGTCCCCAGCGCAGTCCCCCAGAAAAAGGCTGGCTTTGTGGTCATTATAACCTTTTCTTTCAAGTGAATCATTTGCTACCAGCGAGACTAAAGAACGCTCTGCCAGAATACACAATTGATGAAATTAACACAACTAAACAATTAGTGGTAACCGTTCAAATCTCAAAATCAACTAACTCGCTCTGGACATATGAATTGCTTTTCATACAAGGTGTTCCTGTTTAATTTTTTCTTGTCGATTTTATTGTTAGGATATTTCCCTATGTAAAAGGTACCCATTTCCTGGCTGCAAGAGTGCTTTTTTCTGAATGTACAAACTCTTCCAACCACCGAGGGCAGAGGATCTTCCCTCTGCCCTCGGTTTTTCCATTTTCTACAATCTTCCCGCCCCTCCCCTTTTCCTTTTTTGTTATTCCGTGGTATTCTATTTGTAATCAGACGCCTCGCTTCCAAACCTGCGCGCCCCACAACCCCAAACACACCAAAACCCTTCCACCGGGCCAGCTTCCCGGCCCCAGGCGCGGGTTTTCCATCGAAAGAAACCATGAGAAAGGGGCTTTTCCATGGCGAAAAAGACACGTTTCCTTTGTGTTTTCCTCCTGGCCCTTGCCGCGCTGTTGGCCTGCTATTTTCTGATCCCCCGCCCCGTTGTCCAAGATCCGGAAAACGCCGCCATCACGGAGATCATCATTCAGCGGAATCCGTACTACCAAAAAGAGGAGGCGGACTGCTTTGTCTGGCAGCCGGAAACGGAAGCAGACCAGGCTGTGGGCAAAGAAATCCTCGCCTACCTGTCCCAATGCCAGGAGCGCCGCACCCTTCGGTTCGCTTCTGTCCCCGGAGATCGCCCTCTCTATTGGAAATGTATGTACATCTATGTGCGCTCTACGCAGCAATCCACCTCCCCCAGGAGCGCTGCATCTTCTTAGGTCCCGGCCACTTTGAGGAGCCGGAGGACCCGGGAAGATACCGCAGCGCCGTGGACCTTTCGTTCTGTTCCATGGGTTCCGGCCTTTGGAACCGCTCTCAGGGGGACCTGCTGGACCCCGACGGCATCCGCGCCTTTGTGCTGGACGCTCTCGAGCTTCCAGAGGACTTCTTGTAACCTTCCCAACCGCCAAGGGCAGAGGCATTGTCCCCTCTGCCCTTGGTTTTTATTTCCCACAAAAACGCGCCTCCATTCCGTTTCCTTTTCATTTTTCTCAGACATGATTTCCTCCGGTGCGCGGGTGGCGGCAGGGCCCCAAAGAAGCTGAAAAAAGCGCTCAAGGGGGAGTAATTATCAAACCTTTTCCCTTTATATCTCTTCCAATCCTAAAAATCATTGTTCATTAGCAGAGTAAGCCAGAATATATCCTGTTTCTTTTTAACGCTTATTATGATATAATAGGTTTATAAAACTTAAAAACAGAAAGAAGGTGCGAAAATGGCTACTCTGCCAAAAGACGTTTTGCTGTTCTATGAACACATTGTAAGAACCCAGCACAAATCCCTTCACCGGCTCGCAATGGTTCTTTTTGTCCCAAAAGGACAGCACAGGAAGCATCAGCCAAGCAGAGGACGCCGTGCAAGAAGCCTTTACCATTGCTTGGGAAAAGCGGGAAACGTTTTATCAGCACCCAAATCCAGCGGGATGGCTCACAATCACGTTGAAAAATGTCGTAAAAAACATGGTCCGCGCAGACCAGCGCTGGGCAGAGCGTTTGCTCCAAGTTCCGGCTGATTCCGTCGTGCCCCCACCCGGAGCTGATTTGGAGCTGGAAGGCTTTGTCCCCCAGAGGACCTGGACTTATTGAAACGGCTCTATCTTCACAAAGAGACCTATGAGGAAATTTGCCAGGACTTGGGGATCAAAATCTGTTTTGGCCATGCGCATACAGCGGATAAAAGCGCAATTTCGAAAAAATTATGCGGAAATTGAAAAAAATATTCCCCCGGAATGTGAACAAACCGGCTCAGGCAGACATGATAATAGTAGAGGAGGTTCTAAGACATGAAATATCCTACGGAGAATTCAAAAAATATCCCGGCTTAGAACAGCTCTCTACCCCAGAGCTGGAGGAGCTCCTTCGCCAGGATTTCGCCACCTCCGAGGACGACGAGGCCAGCATGGTATTCCTCACAGAAATTATGGAGGTGATCCATTCCAGAGAAGCCCAAATTCCTTCCCCGGTTGACGAAAATACTGCCTGGGAAACCTTTCTATCCCGCAATGTAACCCCCGCTGTCACCCCGGATTCTTCCCCGCCCCAGAGTCAGAGCGCGCAACCACGCCAGAAGTTATCCCGTTTCCCCAAAAAGAGAACAGAAGCCCCGCCGGAAATTGCGGTGGTATCTTTCCTTTGCCGCCGTCCTCTGTTTGGTGGTTTGCTTTTTTCATCCTTCCGGTAGCCGGAACGGACCCCATCGGCGCTCTGATCCAGTGGAGCACCCATACTTTTTCGTTCTCCCCAGGGGCGCCGCAGCGTTTCGTTTGGACGACGCCACTTATGACCAGCTCAAAAACAAGGTAGATGAATTGACCGATCTGCCTGTTTTGCCCACCCGCTATCCGGAGGGGGCAGAGCTGGCGCAAGTCGAAGATAGCTCCAGCTTCCTTTGGCAATGGTGTCAACTTTGTGTTTTCCTCTTCCAAGGGTGGTTTTACCATCGACGTTACAGTATATCATGACGCATCTGAGCTGCCCACAGGACAATATGAAAAAGATCCCGGACCACCAGAAGAATATTACGCCAGTGGAATTCCTCATTATATTGCCAAAAACATAGATGCCTATATTGCTGTTTGGAGAAACGAAAACGTGGAGTGCTGTATCCAAGGCAATCTTTCTGTGGATGAATTAAAAGCAATGATTGACTCGATTTATGACTAAGGAGGTAACCTTCCAATGAAAAGACCGTTTATTCGTATCCTGTCTCTCTGTCTGTTTCTGTTTCTTCTCATTGGGTCTGCCGGTCCCGCTTTCGCCGCTATGCCTACCCCCGACGCAGAAATTCAAGACAGCAACTACTTTTCCTATAAAAACATCTCTGTCATTCCGCTGGCAGCGGAAAATTAAACATTACTGTTAATGTAAGAGCAAAATCCATTATGACCGAGCTTGGCGCCACACAAATCTGTGTGTATCAAAAGCAGTCAGACGGCAGTTATCAAGAAGTTCATACCTATACCCGCTATAATCAACCCGGCATGATTCTGACTAAGCAGGCATTTGCGGATGTTAATATTACCTATCCTGGCACTGCCGGAAAATACTATTACGTCACCGCTGCTTGCTACTGTAAAAATTCTGCGGGATCGGAAACTGCTTGGGTCGGTTCCAAAGCCGTAAAAGCCTAACGTTTCCCCTATTTCGGGTGCGAAATTTCGCACCCGAAATATTTTTTGACTTTTTTTGCGTTTTCATGTGAACAAATCCCCTTCTCATGACATGTATATAGTGAAAGGACAAAGTAACCGACCCCGCCCGCTTCCTTGGCGGAGAACAGACTTGAGGTAATACCCGGCAAAATAACTGCTCACTCCACCCCAAACACAAAATAGAAAAAAGGAGAATTCCCCATGAAAAAAAGAATGATATCCCTCGCCTTGGCCCTCTGCCTGGCCCTTTCTCTGGCCGTTCCCGTGTGCGCAGCCGATGTCTCTGATGAGACGACGATCACGCCCTTGAGTCCTATCCATCCTTATTCCGATCTTCCCAGTGACACCGACGATCCTAATTGGAGCAGTTTTCTCCCAGTACCCATCAGTTCATCACTGAAAACGCAATTAAACTTGTGCGTAATGTTGTTTCATCCTATCCCTTAACGTCCTATACATCCATGTTGAAAACACAGTCTGATTGGCCTGACAGCAGCATTGAATCCCAAAGCATGGGTGAAAATGACAACTCTCTGTTCTTCGGCCACTTTTACGATCCAGACACCGGAACGACATATGATGGCTCTTTCAGCCCTACCGCTAAAACTCGTTTGGTAAATCACTATCAGAAAGCTGTTTCTCGATATAAGGCTGGAAATAAATCTTCCGCCATGACTTCTTTAGCCTTTGCTCTTCACTATGCGGCAGATTTGAGCACCCCCACCACGCAGCAAACAAGACCATAGCCAACAGCAATCATTTTCATTATGAAGACTGGGTCAAAAACAATCAGAACAGCTACATTGAAACTTCTTTAAGCTCTGATGCTCTCGCATGGGCAAAAAGCACAAGCATTGGTGATATGGGGCACAACTTTGCAATTAATGCAAAGCCCAAATCAACAACGCACTTTCCAGCAGCACGTATGCCATTGCTACCAGAAACGCGCTTCCAAAAGCACAACGAAATTGCGCCGTTGTAATCTACAAATTTTTGGTTGATGTTGGCGCTGCGACGTAAATAAGGGGGTATTCCCTATGAGATACGATTTACTCTCCACGCTTTTACTCCATGTATTTCCTTTCTTTGTGTGCCTAATCACTTGGAAGAAACCCGCTCAAGTGGCAGAGGAAAAAATCGTTCGATTTCAAATTGTTGCTTCCCTGGTCTACTTTTTTGTCTACCCAATTACCACTATGCTCGATTGGCCAGGTTTCCAACTATCAAGTCAACTTTTCATTGATATCCTTGGCCAGTGGTATGGTGAAGGGGCTTGGGGCAGCTTGCGAATCATTTCTTCCGCCGTAGTAACAGCCCTTATTATTTTTATTCGCCGTAAGATAAAAAAAAATCTTAACGCTCCATTGATCACTCTTTCCGTGGAAAACAGAGATAGAATAAACAGCAAACAGGAAGGAGATTCTCATGCATATCAGCTTTATCGGTGTCATTAACATATTCCTATTTTTTCATTCTCCCTCTTTTGATCCTTTCCTCACCAGGAAGAAGCCCATCCGCCAGATGATTCTTTGGACCGCCTCCGTGCAGGCAGTTGCTCTGTTCATCAAAATCGTTTTATCTCCTATCGCATGGCACCTTTCCTGGGGAACCTCCTTTTCTGAGGCGGTATCCTTTTCCACCCTCTCCAGTTGGTACAGCGGAAGCGCTGTACAAATGCTACACTTCGCCGTCGCCTCCATCGTCTTTACTGCGCTGGCCATCCTCTGTGCCGCAATCTACCGGCAAAAAAGGAAAAGAAATGAGACAGGATTGCATCAAAAGGGCAGAGAGAAAAATTCTCTCTGCCCTTTTTCTATTTTCCACAAATCCGCCCCACCTTTCCCTTGCCTCTTTTGTCATTTTGTGGTATCCTATTCGTAATCAGACACCTCGCTTCCGGAACCTCACACCCCAACACAGCAGGAGGCGCCTATGTTTCATCAAACCCCTTCCGCCCCAAAAAGTCTGTGGGCCTGCGCGTCTGTTTGCTCTGCTGCGCCGCCGTTCTGGCCCTGCTCTTTTTCTGGGAGCTGGCTGTTTTTCCCTGCGGCCATATGTATGCAGCTGGTCTTCCCCGAGGGCGGGAGCAAGATCCCTTCCGGAGAGGTCTTTCTTTCCACCATCCAGCTCCTCCCCACCCAAAGATTCCCGATCACCTTTGTGGATGTCACCGTGCAAGATACGGTGTCCCGCGAGCCCCTTTCGCCGGAGCTCTGTCTCTGTCGACCAAAAAAATGTGCACCTTTGATGAGCTCCAGTTGGAGGGCCCGCTTCGGACTTTCAGACCGTGTTTTCAGAAGGACCCCATCTGCCCATTTCAGGCACCACCCTTACCAGCCATACTATCGCATTGGGCACCCTTTGGTCTGCCTTTCCTCCCCGGAGCCACCCACAGAATATACCATCCGCTATCGTCTTTTCGGTATTTTCCCGAAAACGGAACGCCTTGTGTTCCACTGGGACACAGGGGAAAGCGAGGCAGCCTATCCCCCACAGGGCCCATTGCCTGGCTGCAGCGGCAGCTTTTCTGAATGCACAACCCCTGTGCAACACCAGCAGCGAAGATTTCAGCCGGAGTTTTTCAACCAAGACGCTTTCTGGGACGGTTGTTGGAGGACGGATTCTTCTACCCGCCGATCTTCCGGATCGCCCGTCATCCGCAGCTATGGTTTCAGGTGGCTTCGCATTGGATTGCATCGAACTGTCCCCGGACAGTTCGACCCCCAAGGGAAGCCTACGCTACTTTGGTACGTTGAGAGGATTACTACGGTATTTTTTCAATGAGGCTTCCAGGGTTTGCCAATCGCCTTCCCCTGGGGGGGAAGGTGGGCCGGCAAAGCCGGGTCGGATGAGGGCGAGCATTGAGGTTTCCACGGCGTTGGTAATAGACGCATTAACCCCACCCCTGGCAGAATCTACCAGCGCATCGTCCCGGCCTCTCCCCTATGCCGTGCGGAAGCAGCATCCCCCTCTCCCTGACCCCTGAGAAAGGAGGCCCTTATGGAACAGCTCTCCCCCTCCCTTCGTACCCGGATTTACGTCATCGCCGGCCTGGAGGTGGCGGGCATTGTACTGGACATTGTGATGAATGCCTCCCTCTTGGATCTCCAGCCGGCCCCGCCCCGGTTGCCCCTGCTGGCGGCCTGCTTGGCGCTCAACCTTGTGCTCCTCCTGCTGACCGCCCGCCTGCTGGAGCAGGCCAGCGAGGAAAAGACAGTGCGGACCTACGGGCGCTTCGTCCAGGTGGCTCTGGTGCTCCAGCTGGTGGTGTACGCCCTTCTCCTGGCCGCCCTTCTGGGCCGTTTCCCCACCAGGGGTTCCTGGCCTCCCTGGCGGAAGGGCTGCTGAACCTGGGGACCAGTCCCAGCCGCTACTTTGTGGAGTTTTTCGGCTTCCTGTGCGCGGCTTTGCTGCCCCTCTTCCTTCTTCGGGACCATGGGGACCCCCCTGTGCTCCCCGGCAGATGACCAATAGACCCTTCCCCGCCCCTGCCGCCGCTGGCAGGGCGTTTTTTTTGCCAAAACGACCCCTACCCCTTGTATCCCCGGTGGTTTTGTGGCATAGTTAGTATGGTATATTATCTGGAAGGAGGCCCGCTATGCTGCAAAAGTGCGCTCTCTGGGGCTCCAGGGGGTCTCAGGATATGAGGTGAGCGCCGAGTGCGACCTGTCCGGGGCCTGCCCGCCTTTGATATCGTGGGTCTGCCTGACGCGGCGGTGAAGGAGGCCGGGGGAGCGGGTCCGGGCGGCCATCAAAAACAACGGCTACTCTTTCCCCGTGGGGCGGATCACCGTCAACCTGGCCCCGGCCAGCCGGAAGAAGGCGGGCACGGTGTACGACCTGCCCATTCTGGTAGGGATTCTGGCCGCCGCCGGCCAGCTCACCTGGTTCGACCCCAACTGCGCCTTTGTGGGGGAGCTCTGTCCCTGTCGGGCTCCCTGCGGCCGGTGGTGGGGATGCTGCCCATGGCCCTGGCCGCCAAGAAGGCGGGCATCCAGCGGCTGTACGTCCCGGCGGAGAACGCCCCGGAGGCCACTCTGGCCCAGGGGCTCGCCGTCTACCCAGTGGAGACGGTGGAGCAGCTGGCCGCCCACCTCGCCGGGCGGGAGCCCATCTCCCCGCGCCCCCCTGGTCGGGGAGCGCTGGAGGAGCTGCCCTGCCCCGATTTCTCGGAGGTCCGGGGCCAGGAGCAAGTGAAGCGGGTGCTGGAAATCGCCGCCGCCGGGGGCCACAACGCCGCCATGATCGGCCCGCCGGGATCGGGAAAGAGCATGCTGGCCCGCCGCCTGCCCTCCATCCTGCCCCTGATGACCCGGCGGGAGGCCCTGGAGGCCACCCAAATCCACTCGGTTATGGGTTTGACCAGCAAGGAACACCCCTGCTCACCCAGCGGCCCTTCCGGGCCCCCCACCACACCATCTCCGCCATGGGCATGGCCGGGGGCGGCAACCCCTACCCCAGGCCGGGGGGAGATCTCCCTGGCCCACAACGGCGTGCTGTTTCTGGACGAGCTGCCCGAGTTCCACTCGGATGTGCTGGAGGTGCTCCGCCAGCCCATGGAGGAGGGAAGATCTCCGTGGTCCGCCCGGCGGCCTCCGAGACTTACCCCAGCCGCTTTATGCTGGTGTGCGCCATGAACCCCTGTAAATGCGGCTGGTACGGCCACCCCTCCGGGCGCTGCCGCTGCTCGCCGGCCCAGGTGAAGAACTACCTGGGCAAGCTCTCCGGCCCCTGCTCGACCGCATCGACCTTTTTCGCCGAGGTGCCGCCCCTGGACTTTGAAGACCTTGTGACCGCAGCCCCGGGGAGCCCTCCTGCCGCCATCAAGGCCTGGGTGACCCGGCCCGGGCCATCCAAACCCGGCGCTACGGCCCCGACGGCCCTTCCTGCAACGCCGCCATGGGCCAGAAGGAGCCCGCCAATTCTGCACCCCTGGACGAGGAGGGCCAGGCCCTGATGAAGGGAGCCTACGAGCACATGGGCCTCACCGCCCGGAGCTATGACCGCATCCTGCGGGTGGCCCGCACCATCGCCGATCTGGATGGGGATGAGAAGATTCAGACCCATCACCTGGCCGAGGCCATTCAGTACCGGGAGACGGTCTATTTTCAGGGATAGGGGACCCGGCGGTCACGCTGGGGAGAACCATCCGCTGCCACTTTTACGTCTGTGCGTCTATTACCCACGCCGAGGAATCCAACGCCCGCCCTCATCCGACCCGGCCCGAACGGGGCCGGCCCACCTTCCCCAGGGGAAGGCGATTGGCAAAACCCGAGGGCTTCTGTAGAAAAATACCGTAGCAATCACCCCAACGTAGCCTAATAGCGTAGGCTTCCCCTTGGGGGGAAGCTGGCACCGAAGGTGACTGATGAGGGGGCGATTTCGTAGCGACGGGGGATAGTAGAATCCCGCTGCCACCTTACCCCCCGTGCATCGATATATCCACGCCACACCGCCCCAACAGGGCTCTCCCAAAACCACCAACGAAAGGAACCCACCACCATGTCTCACACACCCAACACGCCCCCTGTAGGGGACGAGATTTTTCTCCTGAAACTGGGCGAGCTGGTGCTCAAGGGCCTCAACCGCCACACCTTTGAGGAGCGCCTCATGGGCAACGCCCGGCGGCGGCTCCAGAAATACGGCAAGTTCCGCATTTACTCCCGCCAGTCCATCACCTATATCGAGCCCAAGGATGACCTCCATCCAGCTGTCCCAGTGGGTGGGCGGCGAGCTCAACGAGGCCTTCCCCCACATCCAGGCCGACATGCACACCCCCCGAGGTGGTGGTCCATGTGGAGGTGCGGGATTACGCCGCCTACGTCCACGCCGACCCCACCCGGGGGGGCCGGCGGCCTGCCGGTGGGCGTGGGGGGGGGCTGGCTGTCTCCCTCCTCTCCGGGGGCATTGACAGCCCCGTGGCCTCCTGGATGATGGCCAAGCGGGGCCTGGCTCTGGAGATGGTCCACTTTCCTCAGCTATCCTTACACCTCGCCCGAGGCGAAGGAGAAGGTGCTGGACCTGGCCCGTCTGCTCACCCCTTGGTGCGGGCGGCTGACGGTCCATGTGGTGCCCCTTCACGGAAATTCAGGAGGAGCTCCGCCGGTCCTGCCCCGAGGCCTTGTTCACCGTGCTCATGCGCCGGTTCATGATGCGCATCGCCGAGCGGGTAGCCCAGCGGGCGCCGGTGCCCACGGCATCGTCACCGGCGAGTGCCTGGGCCAGGTGGCCAGCCAGACCATGGAGGCCATGCCCGCCACCGGTCAGGTGTGTACCCTCCCCGTTCTGCGCCCGGTGGTGGGGATGGATAAGGAGGAGATCGTCCGCATCGCCCGCAAAATCGGCACCTTCGAGACCTCCATCCTCCCCTATGAGGACTGCTGCACCGTCTTCTTCGCCCCCCGTCACCCGCCCCCAAGAGCTGGGCCCGAGCCCGCCCTGGACGTGGAGTCCAGGAGGCCGAGGCCGCCCTGGACATTGAGGGCCTGATCGAAAAAGCTGTCGCCGGCATCGAAAGGGTGGTGCTGAACCCGTGAGCCACACCGCTGAACTCATTGCCGTGGGCACCGAGCTGCTGCTGGGCAACATCGCCAACACCGACGCCCAGATGCTCTCCCAGGGCCTGTCCGCCCTGGGCATCAACGTCTACTATCACACGGTGGTGGGGGACAACCCGGAGCGGGTCCGTCAGGCGGTGGAGATCGCCCGGCGCCGGGCCGATATCATCATCACCACCGGCGGCCTGGGCCCCACCTGCGACGATCTGACCAAAAATCGCCCAGGCCTTCGGCCATGGCCGCCCTCCTTTGGCGGAAGGACTGGTTCGCCGCCACGCGCCCGTCCGCCCAGCGGCCATGCTGCCCGAAGGCACCGTGCTGGACAACGACTGGGGCACCGCCCCCGGGGTAACCTTCGAGGACGTGGGCTCCCTGGAGGAGGTCTGCTATGCCCTGCTGAAGGAGAAGGGGCTGACCATGGGCACCGCCGAGTCCTGCACCGGCGGTCTCATCGCCAAACTCATCACCGACCTGCCCGGGTCCTCCGCCGTGTTCCAGGGGGAATCGTCAGCTATACCAATGAGGTGAAGGCCGGCGTGCTGGGGTGCCTCAGGATATGCTGGAGCAGTACGGCGCTGTCTCCCCCAGGTGGCCGAAGCCATGGCCCGGGGGCCAAGAAAGCCCTGGGGTGTGACATCGCCCTGTCCACCACCGGCGTGGCCGGCCCCGACCCCGACGACCGGGGCAACCCCATCGGCCTGGTCTATCTGGGGCTGGCCTACGGGGATCAGTGCTACGTCACCGAGTTCCACGCCGGGAAGGTGGCCCGGGAGCGGGTCCGGCGGCAGTCGGCCCAGACGGCCCTGGACCTGCTGCGGCGGCATCTGACGAGGGCTATTGTAAAAACCGATCTCTCCCCCTTCTGTTGCGCAATCAAAACCATTCCCCAGAAGCCGCATCCTAACCCCGCGCCACATAGCGGGCGCTTCGTGAAGCGCCCCTACGAATGAAAGACTGCCATAAAAACCCCCGGACGCCATTTTCTTCTGGCGTCCGGGGGTTGTTGTGTTTGTGGAGGGAAAGAAACGGGGTTACCGAATCTGTCCGCTGCCGGTGATGATGTATTTGGAGCTGGTCAGCTCCTCCAGCCCCAGGGGGCCCCGGGCGTGCATCTTCTGGGTGGAGATGCCGATCTCAGCGCCCAGGCCGAACTCAAAGCCGTCGGTAAAGCGGGTGGAGGCGTTGACGTACACCGCCGCGCTGTCCACCAGGCGGGTAAAGAGGTCGGCGTGGGCCTGAGTCTGGGTGAGAATGGCCTCGCTGTGGCCGGTGGAGTGGAGGTTGATGTGCTCGATGGCCTCCTCCACGCTCTCCACCACCCGGACGGCCAGGATGTAATCCAGAAACTCCGTGTCGAAGTCGTCATAGCCGGCGGGGGATGCCCTTGCCCAGGATCTCCATGGCCTTGGGGTCCAGGCGGAGCTCCACCGGGGGCTGGCCCGACTGATGGCGCAGGACTACCAGCCGCTGCCACAGCTGGGGCAGGAAGTCGGCGGCAATGTCCCGGTGGACCAGGCACACCTCGGCGGCGTTGCACACCGAGGGTCGGCTGGTTTTGGCGTTCTCCACGATGGTCAGGGCCTTGTTCAGGTCGGCGTCCCCATCCACGAAGATGTGGCAGATGCCGGTGCCCGTCTGGATGCAGGGGACCTTGGCCCGGTTCACACAGGTTTGGATCAGGGAGGCGCCCCCGGGGAATGAGCAGGTCAATGTAGCCCACGGCCTGCATGAGCTCGTTGGCGCTGGCCCGGGTGGTGTCGGACACCAGGCTCACCAGGGCGGCGGGCAGGTGGTGCTGGGCCAGGGCCTTGTGCAGGGCGGCCACAATGGCGGTGTTGGAGTGGATGGACTCCTTGCCCCCCGCAGCACACAGACGCTCCCCCGCCTGGAAGGTCAGGCTGGCGGCGTCCGAGGTCACATTGGGCCGGGACTCGTAGATGATGGCGATGACCCCCAGGGGGACCGACGTTTTGCACACCTGCAGCCCGTTGGGCAAAACGTGGGTGCTCAGGGTCCGGCCCACGGGGTCGGGCAGCTCCGCCACCGCCCGGACGCCGGCGGCCATGTCGGCGATCCGGCCCTGGGTGAGCCGGAGACGGTCCTGCATCACCGGGGCGATGGTGTCCTTGGCCCCTTCCAGGTCCTGGGCGTTGGCGGCCAGGATGGCATCGGCGTCGGCCTCCAGGGCGTCAGCCATGGACAGGAGGACGGCCTTTTTCTCTTCTGCAGACAGGGCCGCCAGGGCGGGTTTGGCCGCCAGGGCCTCTTCCAGCAGCCCGCGGGTGAGGGTCAGCTCGGCAGGGTCGGGGCCGCCGCCGGGAAACTCACCGCCGGAAAAGACGGGCGGGGGATAGCAGGCAGTGGGGTCAAAGGGAGGTTGAAAGTTCATAGCGGTTATCCTTTCTTTCCGCGGAAGCGGCTGCCCACGGGCTTGCCGTCCGCAATGTCGTAGAGGATGGAGGGGATGGACCCGTTGGCGATAATCATATCGCAGCCGGCGGCGGTGCAGATGGCCGCCGCGTGGAGCTTGGTGGACATCCCCCGGTGCCCAGGGCCGAGCCCGCGCCGCCGGCACAGAGAGAGGATCTCCTGGGTCAGGTCGGGGATCTCAGAGATGAGGGTGGCCTCGGGGTGGGTGTGGGGGTCAGCAGTGTAGAGACCGTCGATGTCGGACAGGAGGACCAACAGGTCGGCCTCCATGCTCACCGCCACCCGGGCGGCCAGGGTGTCGTTGTCCCCGATCACCATCTCGGCGGTGGCCACGGTGTCGTTCTCGTTGATGATGGGCAGGGCCTTCAGCTCCAAAAGCCGGTGCATGGTGTTGCGAAAGTTCTCAAACCGGTCCGGGTGGTCCACGTCGTCCCCGGTGAGCAGAATCTGGGCCACGGTGTGGCTGTACTGGGTGAAGGCCTTGTCATAGGTGTACATCAGTTCACACTGGCCCACTGCGGCGGCGGCCTGCTTGGTGTGGGTGTCCTCCGGCCGGTGGGGTAGGGAGAGCTTTCCCACGCCCATGCCAATGGCCCCGAGGAGACCAAAATGATCTCGTACCCGGCGTTTTTCAGGTCGCTGAGGACCTTGCACAGTGCCTCCACCCGCCGGATATTCAGCAGGCCCGAGGGATGGGCCAGGGTGGAGGTACCGATCTTCACCACGATCCGTTCCTTTGTCATGGCGCAAACTCCTTTTTCGCAGAGGATTTTCTCTATTGTAATCCATGGACAGGCCCCCTGTCAACGCCCTGGAGTGGTCCCTACGCTGCAGGGGTAAGGGTAAGCCTTGAGGGTTTTACGGCGTAGGTAATAGACATATCCATCCCCTCCCGGGCCCCCTGTCCCCATCAAAAAACGCGGCGAGAGCTTCTCGCCGCGTTTTCCTATGTTCACTTGTCAAACCCGGTAGATCGTATGCTCTCTCCGGGGCTTAGCCTGGGGCAGGGGCCGGCGGGGTAGCCCAGGATACAGTGGCCCACCCCGGCATAGTCTCCTGAATCCCCACTGCTTCAGCAGGGCCTGGCCCGCGTCGCTGGCGAAGACCTCCCGGGCCCGGTGGACCCAGCAGGAGCCCAGGCCCAGGGAATGGGCGGCGTTCATCAGGTTTCCCATGGCTAAGCTGCCGTCCTCCAGCCAGGTCCCCGGCTCCGGTCGGCCAGGACCACGATGACGGTGGGCGCGCCGTAAAGGGATCGGTCTCCGCCCCCATCACGGCGGCGTTGAGTTTGCCCAAGGCGGCGATGGTCTCCTTGTCCTGGACCACCACCATGATGACAGGCTGGGCCCCCATGCCGCTGGGGGCGTAGGCGCCTGCCTCCAAAATCTGCTGGAGCTCGCTCTCTTTGATCTGTTCCGGCCGGTAGGCCCTGAACACTGCGGCGCTCCTTCAGGGCGCGAATTACCTCATTCATCAAAATTCCTCCTTACCAGACGCACCGGACAGCGCAGCTAAAGGTCTCCTCCCCAGCTTGGCGGTGACGGTGGCCCGGCCAGGGGCCACGGCGGTGACGGTGCCGTCTTCGGCCACGGTGGCAATGTCGGGGTTGCTGCTGGCCCAAGTCACCTGGCCGGTGGCGTTTTCCACGGTGAGCTGCCGGGTGGCCCCGGCGCTGTCCAGGGTGATATCGTCGGCGCTGAGGGCGGGCTTGGCCGGGGCGGCGGGCTCGCCGCCGGCGTTGGGATCGGCAGCGGGCTCGGCGGGGCGTCACCCCAGGCGCAGGTCACCTGGCACTCGGCCGTTTGGCCGTTTTCCAGGGCGGCGGTGATGGTGGCGGTGCCGGGGGCCACGGCGGTGACCAGGCCCTGCTCGTCCACGGTGGCCACGGCAGGGTCGCTGCTGGTCCAGGTGAGGGTGGCGGTGGCGCCCTCCGGGGCGAAGGTGGGGACCAGGGTGGCTGTGCCGCCGGCCTCGGTGAGGCTCAGCTCGGTCTTGTCCAAGGTCACGCTCTCGGCATCCTTATGCTGGAAGTAGCTGAAAATTCCATTCTCAAAGGCGGGCACCACGTTGCGCACCACAATGAGGGCGGCGGCCACCACAATGACCAGAGAGAGCAGAATCAAAAAACACATTGGGGCCACCCTTTTTTTCTTCTTGGCCTTCTTGGCCGGGCGGTGGTCCTCCCGGCTGGTATGCTTGGCCTCCGCCGGGACCTTCTCCCGGGGGGGCAGCACGGCGGGGTTCAGGAGAGCTCCTCCGGCCCCCTTCCTTCTCAAGCTCCTGGGCAATCTCCCGGGTGGGCACGGTGATGGTGGGCTGGTTGTCTGCCAGCTCCTCCTCCGCCTCCGGTTCCTGGGGGAGCTGCTCCTGGGCCTGCCGGACCTCCTGGGTGGGGATGGCAATGGTGGGCTCCTCCCCCCTCCGGCTGGGCCTGGTTCTCAGGCCCGGCTGGGCGGGGGCCGCCAGGGGCAGCCACCTCCGGTGGGACGGGCGCGGCTCCTGTCGGAGCGGGGCCGCCTCTTCCGCCGGGGCGGCGGGCTCCTGCTGCAGCTGGACCTCCGCCACGGGCTGGGGGCTTTTGGAGCTGCTCAGGGTCGAGCTTAGGCACCGGGCTCTCCGACAGCAGGTCCCGGATCTCGCTGAGCAGGGCGTCCAGGTCCTCCTCGGTCTCCACGGGCTTTTCCTCCGCCGGGGCCTCCTGAACGGGCGTCTGCTGCGGGCGGCGGGCTGAGCCGGCGGGGTCATTGCGCCGCCGGCGCCACGGAGGGCGCCGGGAAACGGTTTCCATCATCGGCCCCTCGCCCACCTGAATCTCGGTGGCGGTGGCTTGGGGCACGTGGGGAATGGCGGGGGCGGCGTCCATGGGGTCCAGGGCGCGGATGGCCTCCCCACTGCTTCCGGGCGGCCTCCTCCTCGGGGGTGACCACGGGTGTCGGGGCCGGGCTCTCCTGGCTCTGGGCGGGGGCGGGTTCCGCCGCTACCACCGGGCCCTCGGCGGAAACCGGAGCCTGGACAAGGGCGGCGGGGTCTGTCTCCACAAGGGAGGGGCCGAGAAGCCGAAGGTCTCGGGCACAGTGGCCTCTTTTCAAACACCGGGCCGGGCTCCACCACCGGGGCTCCGTCCGGGGCAACCTCCACCTGGGCGGGGGCTCCTCCGCCGGAGGGGATTGGACCGTGACCTCCTCGGCGGCAGCCAGGGCGGCCTCCCAGGCCAGGCGGTCCCGCTCCTGTTTCCGGGCAGCGGCACGGGCCTCTCGTTCCGCCAGGGCAATGGCCTTCTCCTCCTCGGTCATCTCGCTGGTCTTCTTCCGAGGGCCGTGGCGGCGGGCAGGGGCCTTCTTCAGCAGGGGCTCCTTGTCCCCGTGTTCCTTGGGAGAGCGCTCCTTGCCCTCGGGCTCTCTGGGGCCCGTTCCCCAGGGGGTCTCTCTGGGTGCCCGCTCCCGGCGGGGCGTTCGGCGGGCTCCGCCTCGGTCCCCGGCTCCGCCTTGGGCTGGCCGGCGCTCTTGGGGCGGGACTTTTTCTTCTCCTCCCCGGTGCCGCCGAAGAGGTTGCCGAAAAAGGCCTGCTTTTTTCTTCTTTTCCGCCAGGCGTTTCTCCTCCTCCTGGCGGCCCACGTCGCAGAAGGGGCAATATTTATAGGTCACGGGTAGTATTCCCCGCAGTGGGGGCACTGCACCGTCTGACTTCTCAGGGTAATTTTCTTGGTTTCCATGTGGGTTTCCTCCTCATGTGATCGATGCTAAGGAAAACTTTACCATTTTGTAAGAATTCGTCACCATTTACGGTATTGTACCATAGTTTCCAGAACATCGTCAACCTTCTCCCAGGAAAAGAACCCGCCTTGACGGCGCAGGTTTTTTCCAGTATAGTGAAGAAAACCCAGCTTTGGGCCCGGCTTCTTGTGGCCTGCTGGCGGCAAGACCACTATGTCTGCCGTTTCCCCTCCAACCCGGCGGTCAGAGGTCCGTCATTTTTCCCAAAAATAATTTTTATCCGCCTGTCTTTACTCCAGTCCGGCGGGTGTTTCCAGGTCTTTCCGGGGGCTTCCCCGCTGTTTTCATTCAAGGATAAGGGGCCACGCCATGGACGCGGCTGCATTTCACACCCAATATGAAACCCTGCTCACTGCCTTTCTCCGGCAGCTCCCCCGACGCGGGGCTGCGGGTCGCCCTGCGGCAGCAGGCCGACGGCTATTTCCGCCAATGCGCCCTGGGGGTCTGGCGGGCCGACGGCAGTCCGGTTACCCCCGGCACGCCGACTGCTACAACGGCATCTGCCTGGGCCGGGCCAGCGGGGAGGCCCTGCTCTACTGGGCCCTCACCGACCAGGTGGCGCAGGCCGACGCCCTCCCCGCCCCGCCCTTTTTTGACCGTCTGTGCCGCTATGACCGCCAGACCGGCCATGCCACTGCCCGGCGGTTTTAGAGACCTTGTCTGCCTTCCTCCTCCTGTTCGCCGGGGCCGATGACCGCATCAGCGCGCAAGAGGCCGAGGCCATTCAGGCCTATCTGGACAGCCTCTTCGCCCAGTGGAAGGCCCAGGAACTGCCCGGGGACACGACGCCCCCCTCCGTCCGGC
>VOFD01001754.1_pt1 | contig 30168 bp, 48 predicted proteins | sample 5384101 | NCBI WGS metagenome assembly VOFD01 (sample SAMN12384723, study PRJNA508395) | human gut metagenome | isolation source: healthy gut C | host: Homo sapiens
GCATTTGGAGAAGTCCCCCTTGACCTCTCCGGCGGCCAGAAGCGCCGGGTGGCCATTGCCGGCGTCATTGCCATGGAACCTGATGTGTTGATTCTGGACGAGCCCACGGCAGGCCTGGACCCCAGGGCAGAGACAGCATTTTGGAAAACATCCGGGCCTATCAGAAGGCAAAAAACGCTACGGTGATGATGGTGAGCCATGCCATGGAGGAGGTGGCCCGGGTGACGGACCGGCTCCTGGTGATGGATCACGGTGGCCTGGCATGGACAATTCTCCCCGAGAGGTGTTCCGCCATGCCTGGGAGCTCCAGCAGATCGGTTGGCCATCCCCCCAGGTGACCCGGGTATTTCTGCGCCTTCGGGAGCTGGGGGGTACCAGTGGACTCCAGCGTGTGTACACCGTGGAGCAGGCCGCCCGGGAGCTGCTCCGTCTGAAGGGAGGGAAGGGCTCATGCTGAAGGATATTACCCTGGGCCAGTTCTTCCAGGAAAGACGGTGATCCACAGGCTGGACCCCACACGAAGCTTCTCATGACGGTTCTATACCTGGTGGCCCTGTTTGTGGCGAACAGTTGGGTGAGCTACGGACTGGTTCTGGCGTTTCTGATTACAGCCGTATCTCTGTCTCGCATCCGGCCGAAGACTCTGTTGCGGGGAATGAAACCCATTGTGATCATTGTGGTTCTGACGGCGGTTCTCAACCTCTTCTACACCGGTGGGGATCATGTGCTGGCCCGGTTTTGGGGCATTACCATTACCTGGGAGGAGTCCGGACGGCGATTTTTTATGGCTTCCCGAATCATCATGCTCATTACAGGCACCTTCCTGCTGACCTATACCACCTCTCCCATTGCCCTGACTGATGGGTTGGAGTCTCTGTTAGGGCCTCTGAAAAAAGCTGCGGTTGCCGGTCCATGAGCTGGCCATGATGATGTCCATTGCCCTGCGTTTCATTCCCACCCTCATTGAGGAGACGGATAAAATCATGTCTGCCCAGAAGGCCCGGGGCGCGGATTTTGAAAGCGGCAGCCTGATCCAGAAGGCCAAAGCGTTGATTCCCATTCTGGTGCCTCTGTTCATCAGTGCCTTCCGCCGGGCTGACGAACTGGCTACGGCCATGGAGTGCCGCTGCTATCACGGCGGAGAGGGCCGTACCAAGCTGAAGGTTCTGCACTACGCCCGGCGAGATTACCTCACCCTCTTTTTGGGCGCCGCTCTGGTGGCCGGGGTAATCACCTTGAAAAGCTTCGGCCTGTGAAGGAACGGACCCACATACCATGTCACGAGCTGAAGACTGGAAGATTGCTTCAACATGGCACTGGCGCGGCAGCCCCGGCCTTCCCCGGGGAAAGTCGGGTCGGATGAGGAACGGCGAAACCTGGCTCGTTGATATGCAGTTTCGTGAAAAAGGAAACGGCACTACGCGCTTGCCGGGAAAGCAAAGAACGCTCCCGCCTCAGTGTAAAAATGGAAGACGTTTACCCGTGGGTTCGCGCCATGGTACCTGGGTCCGCCCCTGTGATCTTTTCCGGAAGCGGAATCATCTGTTGAAACAGGAAAGGCTGCTGCCTGGCCTATGGGCCGGAATTTACGAGTGGAGGGTGACCATGAGAAACATCGTTTTATGTTTGACATACCTGGGAAACCGCCTACCATGGCTGGCAGGTGCAGAAGAATCTGGTCACTGTGGCCGGGACCCTGGAGGCGGCGGCGGAAGCGGTGGTGGGGCACCGGGTTCATATGACCGGCTGCGGCCGCACGGATGCGGGGTTCACGCCCGGGTGTATGTGGCCAATTTCCGCACCGATTCCACCATCCCTTGCGACCGCCTGCCCTATGCCCTCAATACGCACCTGCCGCCGGATGTGGTGGTGAGCCAGGCCCGGGAGGTGCATGAGGGGCTTCAACGCCATTGGTTCTTGCGTCCGCAAATCCTATACCTACCTCATTTACAATGACCGGATTCGAAACCCCTTTTATGTGGACCGGGTGTGGTTCTATTCCGCCATTTAGATGAAGCGGTGATGCAGGCGGCGGCGGATCAGTTTGTGGGAACTCATGATTTTGCGGCGGTCCGGTCTGTGGGCACTGATGTGCGCTCTACGGTGCGGACGGTGTATCAGTACCAGGTGCAGCGCCAGGGGAAGCTGCTGGCCCTCACGGTTTCCGCCGATGGCTTTTTGTACAACATGGCGCGGGCCATGGCGGGGACCGTGGTGTATGCAGCCGAGGGAAATTCCCGCCGGATGCCATCGGCGGCATCCTGGCCGGTGGGAACCGGACGGCGGCGGGACCCCAGTCCCGGCAGGGGGGCCTGTATCTCACGCACCTGTGGTATGACGATGGTGTGGAGCGATTTCAGCTTCAGGCAGATCCTTTGGATCCGCTGCCTTGAGTCAGTTAGGAGGACACGCAATGGAGGCAAACATGATCCCCTTTCGCCACCCGGGGCAGGAGCGGCGGCGTCTGTCAATTTTTGCGGCAGTGCTGGCGACCTTGGCGCTGGTATTGGCCTTTTTGTGGTGGATGGCGGTCGGAATTGGGACCGGGTGCACCGGTTTTTCTCCTATGGGACGGAACAGGTCCAGATTTCTATGGACACTGCACCTGGAGCACTGGGAGAACTGGACGGCCGACTGGTGACAGCCGGAGCAGAGGGTGTCACCCTTTATGACAAAAGATGGAAAGGTGAGCTTCCTTGCGGCAGCGTCCCTGACGAGCCCGGTGGTGCAGGGGGACGGCGGTTATATTTTGGCCTATGACGCAGGGGGAACCACCATAGTGCTCCTGGACGGGGAAGGGGAGTGCCGGTGGGAAGGGAGCCTTCCTGGCCCGGTATACGATGCAGACCTGACGGAGGATGGATACCTTTGCTATGTATCCGCTGGCAGCGCAGTGAAATCTGAGCTTCAGCTCCTGGACCGGGAACAGCGGTCGGTTTTGCCGTCCATGGCGCAACCCGGTATTTCACCGGCTGCGCTGCCGCTCCCGGCGGAGGCGCTGTGTGCGCTGTATCCTTAGAGGAACGGGACGGCGCGGTCTCTTCCGTGGCGGTGGTGTACCGCACAGACCGGGAGGACCCGGTGGCAGAGGTGGATTTGGGCAATCAAGTGATTTTTGACCTGCAGTTCTGGGGAAAAAGCTGGATTTGCGCCTTAGGGGAAGAGGAGCTCCTGGTGTTTAACACCAAGGGAGAGATTTTGGGGCGGTATGATGCCGGGGGTGTTACGGATTTTGACCTGGGTGGCGACGGCTTTGCGGTTCTGGTCCTGCCGGGAAGCGGTGGGCAGACCTTGGTGACGGTGAATGCCAAGGGGGAGGAGCTGGGACGTCTGGCCCTGACCGGCGGTGTGACGGATGTCAGCGTCCGGGGAAATATGTGGCCTTCCTGGCCGGTCAGACCTGCACCATCGCCGGCAAGAAGCTAGAACCTTGGTTTTCCACCCAGGAGGTAGGGTCTGCCACGCAGGTCAGGCCTGTACCAACGGCGCTGCCTATCTGGTATCCGGCCGCAGCGCCCTCCGGGTGCTGCCGTAGAAAACGGGCGCGGAGCGACCGCTGTAAACTATACCCGGGCAAATTCGCATCTTTCCCCAGATGGGAGCAGATTTGTCCGGGTCTTCTAAAATCGAGATGGAAAGCGGAGTAGATGAGGAGGAAGCCTGGATGAAGCAGACGGCTATTGTGAACATATATCATTTTGTCCGCATGTCCCATGTGGGCCCAGCCGGTTCATTGTCGATGATTTCGAAACCATTCGCAACGGATCATCCTGACGAAGCAGCACGGCTTTCCGGGGACCTATGCCCTCAAATATGACGCCCTCATGGACAGCCGGTATCAGGCGCTCTTTCAGACATATCTGGATGAGCAGGATGAGATTTCTGCCTGGTGGGGAAATCACAGAGCCCCTGTGCCGCCGGGCCGGGGTCCCTTTCCGGGGAAGGTCTCGGCAGAGTACGACGACCGGGTGGACAGCGCCTACTGTGTGGGTTACCGGCCGGAGGAGCGGAAACGGCTGGTGGATGCCTACATGGCGGACTTTTTCGGGATATATGGCCGGTATCCCCAGACCATCGGCTCCTGGGTGCTGGATTCTGTGACTCTGGGCTACGCGGCAGAGCGGTATGGCATCCTGGGGGCGCCATTTGCCGGGACCAGATGGGAACCGATGGCTTCACCCTCTGGGGTGGCTTCCCCAATGGAATCTATTATCCCTGCCGGAAAGAATGAATTCGTTCCAGCCCAGACCCTGGAGGAACAGATTCCTGCGCCTATGTTCCGGCTTCTGGGACCGGATCCCATCTATAACTTTGAGCAGGATGTGCGGGAGGGCCTGCAGGGTGTGTATACCTTGGAGCCATCCTGGCTCACGGGCCGGGACCCAAAATGGATTTCCTGGTTTTTTCACTGCCTGTGTGAGGAGGAGCCTGGGGTCCCCTATGCCCAGGTGGGCCAGGAGAACAATTTCCTCTGGGAAAAACATACGGCCTGGCCTTGGCCCACAGCTGGGGGCTCTGCGGGAGCTGGCAAACCAGGGGGGCTGTCAGGTAGAAACCATGGCGGACTCTGCCACCTGGTTCCGGAGCCGGCATGTCCGAACCCCGCCCATGAGCTTCCAGGCATCCCAAGACTGGGACACAGACCGGGGGGCTTGTCGGCCCAGTGGTATGCCAGCTGCTGGTATCGGGTGGGCTTCCTGGGGAGGCAGGACGCCTGCGGATTCGGGACCTGTTTTTATACCGGAAGCCTACCCTTCCCGGTACTTTTGACCGGCCTATGGAGGGAGAGAGAGTACCTTTGACGCTCTGCCCGTGCTTTTCCCTCAGGCCTGGGGACAGTTTAGGCCCTTCCTCCGCCTTCGCACGCCGGAGGGCAGGAGCCGGAGGGTATGGTGCGGTATACCGCCCGGGATGACCTGACTGCCCGGGCGGAGCTGTGGTCCGGGGCGGCGTGTCTGGCGGCCTTCACCATGGAGCCTCATGCTATTACTCTGGAGGGGGCCTGCACCTTGGTATTTTGACCGCTTGCCGGTTCTGTGCGGGGTGGAGGGACGGAAGGTGGTCCTGGAGCACAGTGGATGTTTCCGGTATGGATTCCAAGTCGCCCGGGGCATACTCCGTCAAACTGGCCCCCAAAGCCTGGAAATTGAGCCGGAGGAGGGGCAGCCCTTTTGATTTTCGGCAACCCGGTCAGGCGTGAGGAGATTTTCCGGTCCCGTGAGGGCGCCACGGATGGGGTAGGTGAGCTTGCCGGACCGGTAGGGAAGACCTTCCTTCCGCCGCCTATGGAGCCAGAGGCGGAGCCTACGACGTCGGTGTTCCCCTGGGGGATCCCTGCCCAGGTGAGGCTCACAGCCCGGGAGGAGGGCCAAATTCGGTACACGTTGGATGGAAGCGACCCAGGCCCGGAGTCGCCCCGGTATGGGGAGCCGCTGGTTTTGCGGGAGGATACGGCGATCTCTGCCCGCCTCTTTCCTGCCCGATGGCCGGGTCAGCCCGAGGGTTGAATTTCCCCTACCGGTTTGGACTCACGGATCTGGAGGTGGAGAGTCCCACAGTCCTGGACCATCGACCCGTATTTCACGGGAACGGTGTGAGGGACCTGCTGTCTGCCCAGCGGGGCAGCCTGGACTATCTGGACGGCCGCTGGCGGGGAACTCTGGAGGATCTGGACTTGCGGGTCCGGCTGCCGGAGCGCCGGGAGATCCGCTCCATTTCCCTGGGCTTTTTTGTCCCACCACCGCTCCGGCATTGTGTATCCACAGTGGGTGGAGCTGGCGGTGGGGCCGGATTTGAGCATCTGCGGCCCTATGGCCGCATTACCCTGCCCTGTGCGCCCTGCTCCCGGGAGATTGCCAAGAGAGACGTCACCTTCCAGGTGTATGGGCTCCTGGGAGCCTTCCGCATCTATGCCCACCGCTACGAAACCATGCCCCAGTGGTGCTGCTACCGGGGCTCGGAGCAGTGTTTCTCATGGCGGATAACCTGATTGTCACGCCTCTGGATTGACTGAAGGGTGTTTCCCCTCGCCATATTTTTCCCAACCGAACAAGCCCGCTGCAACAAAAAAGCAGCGGGCTTGCGTTTGGGTTACAGACGGTTATGCAAAGGGATTCTCCGCCTCCGTGTCCATGTTTTGCACGAAAGTCAAAGCCTCCTCCAGCGTGTCGAACCGGCCCTTTTTCGTATACATAGTCATCGGGGGCAAATTCCTTGCGGTGTTCATCTATGCGTAGGGTTTTCCATAGTCCGTCCTCCAGAACCATGGTTTTTGTGAGGGTATCTTGGTTGAAGGCGGTTACAACGGAGTACTGACCGCCCTCCTGGTAGATGGTGGTTAGCCAGCCTACAAAAAGAAAATCTAATTCTCCGCTCCGTTTCGGAAGTCTTTGTGATATAGAACAGGCGACCTGCTGTAGTGCCGGAGTCTACGTCGATTTGGGTTAAATCTGCATGTTCCTTTGCGCTATCTTGGATGCCCTCATAGCTTTTGGCGAGATTGTTGGTGTAATACTGCTGGAGGTCCAAACGCACACTGCTTTTTCGCGGCAGCTACAGCATTGGCTGTGCTTTGGCCACTCTCCAGCTGCTGGGAAAGGACTTCTGCTGGAGCAACGCTGATTTTCAGCCGTTCGGCTTCTGCGGCAACGGCGGTGTCCAGAAGCTGCATATCTGCTTCTGTGAAAAATAAACTGCATGCGACCAATGCTGGAAGTGCTGCTATGCAAAGCAAAAGCAGAGATAGTTGTAGCTTTAACCCTTTTCTATTCATGTCCAGGCCTCCTTAAGGATTGCATGTGCGATCAACACTAGACCTTCAGACCGGCAGATGATCATGAAAACGGATTCTCGGCCTCCATATTCATATGTTGCACGAACTCCAGGGCTTCCTCCAGAGTGTCGAACCGGCCTTTTTCGTACACATAGTCATCAGGGGCGAATTCCTTTTGCGGTATTCATCGGTGCGCAGAGTTTTCCACAGCCCATCCTCCAGCACCATGGTTTTTGTCAGGGTATTTTGGTTGAAGGCGGTTACAACGGAGTACTGACCTTCTTCCTGGTAAATGGTGGTTAGCCAGCCTACAAAAAGAGAATTGGATTTTTTTTTCCGTTTCAGAAATATCTTCTGTGTAGATTAACCGGCTGTAGTACCTGATTCAACATCAATCCGTGATAAGTCTATATGCTCTTTTGCACTTTCTTGGATTTCCTGGTAATTTCTGGCCAGATCATCGGTATAATATTGTTGTAAATCTAAATTCGTGCCGTTTTGCGAGGCAACCAGGGAATCGGCTGCACTTTGCCGGCCATTCAATTGCTGGGCAAAAGACATCTGCAGGCGCTACACCGATTTTCAGGCGTTCAGTTTCTGCAGCAACGGCTGCGGTCAGAAGCTGGGCGTCTAAATCATCCATCTCCGTGGCGGAAAAGCTAAATGCGGTCAATGCTGCGAACGCCACCGTGCAAATTAGTAGCAGCGGGGAGCTAAATTTTAAGCCGTTTTTTGATTCATGTAGCGACCTCCTTATAAGCCAAATGCATAAATTGCTGTAGAATTTCTGCTTTGATTGAAGTAATCCAAATGCCAGGTTACCTGTTTCCTGTTTGTTGTGTGCTGGTCAATCAAATCGCTGTAATAACGGGGGCCATCCAGGGGGTATCCGGTCCCGACGCAGATGGCAGTATGATCAATGATGCTGTCATCATTCCAGTCATAAAAAATGATTTCTATTCCATCTCCGGATAGGTTCCCGCTGTTGTTAATATATGCATAGCTTCTGCCCCGGCCATCGTTGGTCCACTTGGAAACCAAACGTGTAGCTTTCAGGTCTGAGGCTGCCGGAGAAATTGCAGCAAACAAAGCGACCGCAATAAAACTGAAAATGTCCGGAACGACATGTTCTTGCGCATAAGTTTCAACTTCCAAAAAATAAAATGAATTCGTAATCCACGCTCTGTTATGTATGTTGCTCACCCTCTTTGTCAACCGGTACATTTCTGCAGCCTGCACTTATAGGATACACCAAAACTAGAAAATGTCAAGTGGGTAAACTCTATATTCAGATAAATATTTTTGCAAAGCGGAAAAAGTGCCTGCAGGGTGACTGTAGAAGGCATGAGTGAAACTGAAAATTCTGAATCTTCCCCATGAAGTCAAAGAGAACGGCTCCTCTGAGAGAACCGTTCTCTTTGACAAAGGAATTTGATTACCGGAAGGAGGCCAGTTCCATCACCTGGCCCTGGTGAATGCGGGATTCCTCAGCGGCCAGGGCCATGAAGTGGCTCTCCATGGAGGCCTCCAGGGTGGTGATGCTGGGTGGGCACTGGCCCTGGAGATAGTCCAGGAAATCCCCGATGAGGACGCTGTCGCCCCCGGCATGACCGGACATCCGCTCTTTGCTGAGGTTGAAGTCATAGACTGTGGGCTTGCCGCCAAAGGGCGTGACGGTGACGGTATTTTTGGCCATGTCAGCGATCATGTCGCCCATGGTACCCATGAAGTTGGTGTAGCGGCCGCCCCCGGCGGTGAAGGCGGACATGGTGAAGTTCACGGTGAGGCCGCCCTCCATCTCCAGGTTCACCACCTGGTGGTCCACCACGTCATTGTCGCAGAAATAGACGCAGCGGCCATAGGGCCCCTCCTGGATGGCCTGGCGGATGGATGCTTCCGTGGGATGCAGGGTGAGTACATCACAGGGCCAGCCGGTTTTGCCCTGGGCGACGCCGGTTTTCTCGCTGGTGATGTAAATCTTCTCTGCGTCATAGGGGCAGCGGTCCTTGGCCTGGCAGCCGTCCAGGCAGCGCTTGGCGGCCCCAGCCGGGGCGTTTTCCGGTCGGAAATGACCCAGGGAGCCAAAGGAGGACAGGCGGACACAGCTCTTTCCTGTGAGCCAGACCATAAGATCCATGTCGTGGCAGCATTTTTGCAGTAACATGGGGGAGGTCTCCTCCTTGCTGCGCCAGTTCCCCCCGGACAAAGCTGTGGGCCTGATGCCAATAGCCTACATTTTCAATGGCCTGGATGCTCATCAGCCCCCCAGGACCCCGGAGTCCAGCACCTCTTTGATCTTCCGGTAGAAGGGGGCGTAGCGCAGAACATGACAGACTACCACCTTCCGGCCGGTCTCCTGGCCACCGCCAGAATCTCTTTGCACTGGGCCAGGTCTGGGGAGATGGGCTTTTCCATGAGAATGTCATAGCCCTTGCGGAGGGCGGGAATGGCCTGGGGCACATGCTGCCGGTCCTGGGTGCAGAGCACCAGGGCGTCGGCCAGGCGGGGCTCTGCCAAGAGCGCCTCGGCGCTGTCAAAACAGCGATCCGCCGGAATCTCAAACTGTCGGGCCACCTCCTGGACCTTGGCGGCATCCGGGTCGGCAATGGCCACAACCTTGGCCCGCTCCGGCATCTGAGCCAGGGCCTGTGCATAGGCGTCTTTCCCCGGCTACCCAGACCGGCGATGGCAATGGTGATTCTGGACATTTTTGAACCTCCTGTATGCATGTTGATTTTTCAACTCAAATTCGTCTCTGCTGGAACTCTGACCGCCTGCTTCCCAAAAAGTTCCAAAGCAGATTGATAGATTTTGGCAGAAAAATCATACCAATATGTACGTGCCTGATCATCTGTTCCCATGTCCCACAAGCTGATGGCGCCGTCCCAGTATAGCTCGGCACAGGTGGTGGTCGTTTCAGACAAAGAGAAGAAGGGAGAGGAAGGGGACAAGCGGAACATCAGGCTCTCTCTTCCTTCGTTATTTCAGTGAAAGCGGAAAGAAAAACAGGACCAGTCATCAAGAAAGGGAAGGAGGAGCGGTAGGATCTTATAGTTAAATTACCATATTTGCTTGCGGTTGTCAACGCATTTGATGGCATATATCAAACACAACGACTTGACTTATGGTACTACTGCTCATGCTTCGGCTGTATTTTTGTTGGACCAGCAAAAAATCGCCAGGCGGCTGGGCCGCCTGGCGAAGGGAATGCGGGTAAGCCCAGTGGGCATTACATATCGAAGGGCTCCATGGAGAGGACGGGATGGCCCACTTCGGAGAGGTAGTTCAGCAGCTGCTCGGGGTCCTCGGTGCAGATGGTCTCATCGGCAATCATGTCGGTGAAGTTCTCTACATCGTACAGCTCCTTGGCAGCGGCGTCCAGCCGCTCCCGGACCTGCTCCTTCAGGGCCTTGGGCATCCAGACGATGCGGCCCAGGCCGCCCTCGGCCTTCATGAACTTCTTGGAGGCGATGAAGTGCTTGCCGTGGCCCATGAAGCCGGGGGTCTGCACGCCGCCGCCGGTCATGGAGGCCATCTCGGAGAAGGTCATGCCCAGGGGGGTCATGCCCGCATGCTCACGGCAGGTGATGACCACGCCCATGGTGACAGGCTCCACGCCGCAGATGCACTCGAAGCAGCCGCAGGAGGTCATGGGGTCCTGGAACAGAGAGTACAGGGTGACATGCTCCAGAGCGCCGTGAGAGTACTTTAAAGACGGCTTCGTCCACGTCCTCGTAACGGCCCACGCGCTCGTCGATGCAGCGGGTCTTGGTGACGATCTGGCAGGGACCGTAGGGATCGAGCTCGTTGGTAGCCTTGGCGTCCAGCCAGCTCACAGCGCCGCACAGGCCCAGACGCTCGGGGGTGACGATGCACACGTGGCTGGGGAGAGAAGGACTGGCAGAGGATGCAGGTGTAGTACACGGGTACGGACTCGTCGGTCATGGATTTCAGACGGTCGTCGCGCTTGGCGAATAGCTTCGTTGGCATGGTGCCGCAGCTCATGGTTCTTCTCAGCATCCACCACAATCTTCACCTGGCACTTATCCACGACGGCCTCAAATTCGCTCTTGATCTTGGCGTAGAGCACTTCGCCGATGTGCTTTGAACCGGAAGCCGGCCTCAAAGTCGGCCTTGGAAATCCGGATACGGATCATATCACGCTGGCCGGTGTGCATGACGCCTTCCACGCAGTTCAGGTAGGAGTGGAACTTCCGCTCCATGACGGACTCGAAGTCGGTCTGCATGTTCTTGCCGGCGACTTCCACGGTGTAAGACAGGAGATCTTGGAGCCCACGGGGATCTCGTCCAGCTCGGGGCCTTCCACGGTGATCTTGTGATCCTCAATCTCGGCGGCTTCCTTGGTGGAAACCAGCTCGAAGCAGTCCACCCGGGAGCCGTCCACTTCCACCTGCATGTCGGCCTTGCGGATGATCTCGCCCTCGAAGGCAGAGGCGAAGGAGACGGGAATGTCAATCTTGGTGATCTTGATCTTGATGTCCCGGGCCTCCAGGGAGGTGGCGTTGAACTTGCTCACGTCTTCCTGGACAATGAGGCTCTTGGGAACCCGGAAGATGTTCTCGTCTCGTTGGTGATGACGGGGAAGCCCAGGGCAATGCCGGCGCCGCAAGCCACGATCACATCATCCAGAGGCTTGAAAGCGTTGACAAAGGCAGGCACACGCTCCATGGTGTACTTCATCAGGTTGCCGGCGTCGCCGGGGGTGATGTTACCGAAGATCAGAGCAGCGCGGAGAGCCACGGAGACCACATGGATCACAGAGGTCACGTCATGCCCGAGAGGCACCACACGGACGTTGTCGCCGGTCTTATAGCCCTTTTCCTGAAGCTGGTCGATGACGCCGCCCACCAGGGTCACCAGGATGCCCTGGCTCTGGTAGCTCTTTCACCAGTTCCACAGCCTCGTCAGCGGAGGGAGCGGAGCCCAGGATGACCGCCACGCCGGGGATGTCGCCGGTAACCAGGGGCACACCCAGGTTCCGGACGAAGGCGTCGGCCACATGGCCGTAGCAGGGAGCCTCGTAGGGCGTAGCGCCGTTCAAATACTTCAGAACCTCAATGAACTCAGCGCACAGGGCAGTGGCCACGCCGGACATAAAGGCGTCGTTCAGCCGGGGGCCCGGGTCATGAGGGTCTTCACCACGCCCAGAGCGGCCTTCAGCTCGCCCAGGGTGCCCACCTTCACGCCGGTAACGGCATAGTAGCAGGGCAGGGAATAGGCGGTGTCGGGGAAGGACACAGCCTGGCTTTCGCCATATTGGGCAATGGCGCTGTCGATGGCGGCTTCAGTGAGGCCGTATACAGCGTCGTTGCCGCCGAACACTCTTTCAAATAAAGTCACGGTTTTTCCTCCTATTGTTCAATCACGATCAATAATGGCTTTGATTTTCCTGATTTCCTCGATTGCCGCAGGGCAAAAATCGTAGGGAGATTTCCCCAGCCGGTCGGCGTCCATGATTTCCGGGTTGTAGTGAATGCACCCCAGGAAATCGGCTTCCGGGACGGCGCTGCGGACGAAGTCCTCGTCCCGCTGATCCCGCACCTTATTGGCCACCACCCGAACCTGCCGGACCCCCAGGTCTGCCGCCAGCCGCTTCACATTGGCATAGGTTTTGATGCTGCGGGGCGCCGGGCTCTACCACCACAATGAACTGGTCCATATTGGCGGCAGTGCCCCGGCCCAGATGTTCCAGGCCGGCCTCCATGTCCAGAATGACCACGTCATCCTTCCGGTAGGTGAGGCTGCTTAGGATGGCCTTGAGCATTACATGCTCGGACAGACGCAGCCGCTGCCGCCCACATCCACGGTGCCCATCACCAGGAGCTTCACACCGCCCACGTCCTTGGCGTATTTCTCCGGAATGTCCGCCACATAGGGGTTCAGCTTAAAGAATTTATTGGCTTCGTTGGCGCCGGTGCGTTCCTCTACCAGGGTCCTCATTTTGGAGATGGGGACAATGGCGTCCACCTCCTCCTGGCTGAGCCCCAGGGCCAGGCCCAGGTTGGCGTCCGGGTCTACATCGGCGGCCAGGACGGGACGTCCCTCCGCTGCATAGAGCCGGGCCAAGGTGGAAGAGAGGGTGGTTTTACCCACGCCGCCCTTGCCGGTAATCGCTACTTTCATGGAAAAACCTCGTTTTACAGGATGTTACCCCGGCGCAAAGGTGGAAGGCTGACGGGTTTGGCCCCGGCCTTCCCGGGGATCAAAAATCAGATGCCCAGAGCGGCCCGCTTGGCCTCGATGCGCTCGATCATCCGATCGCCCAGCTTCTCGATGTCGGTCTCCACGGTGTAGTTGGCCTCCACCCAGTCCTTGACGCCGTGCTCACCAGTGAGCAGGTCGCAGACCTCGGAGGAACCCTTCACATAGGGGTCGACGCCCAGGAAGGTGTCGATGCCGGTAGCCACCACGTAGTTGCCGATGGACACGGCCTTCTCGCTCATCCACTCGGGGGCGCAGCCCACCACAGGGAGCTTGGAGATGGGAATGCCGGAATCCTTGGAGAGCTCAGCAGCCAGGATCAGCATACGGGAAATATCCACGCAGGAACCCATGTGCAGAACGGGAGGAATGTTTGCCAGCTCGCAGACCCGCTTCAGGCCCGCGCCGCAATAATCCTTGGCAGTTTCCGGGTCCATCAGGCCGGCCTTTGCCGCCGCCTGGGCCGAGCAGCCGGAGACGATGAGGATGATATCGTTTTCCAGGAGCTTCTTCATGAGCTCAATGTGGGCGAAGTCCGGACGGACCTTGGGATTGTTGCAGCCTACCATGGCCACAGCGCCCCGCAGCACACCGGAGGTGACGCACTCCAGCAGGGGCTTGGTGGTGCCGGTGACGTCCACATGGGAGTTAGTAACGCCGTCCAGGCACTTCTTGATGGCCTCCACGGAGTAACCCACCCGGGCCTTGGAAACCTGGTTGGGGATGTTCACCAGGTCCTGGTTCCGGTTCTTGAAGTTTTCCACTGCCATTTTCACAATGGCCTTGGCGTTGTCGCCAGCCGTCTCGGCATTGAAGCGGATAAACTCAGAATCCGGCATCCGGGCAATGGGGGAGGTGGTGATGAACTTGGTGTGGAAGCACTTGGAGAGGGGCCCCAGGGCGGGGAAGATGCACTGGACGTCCACCACGATGGCCTCGCAGGCGCCGGTGAGGACCACGTTCTCCTGGGTCAGGAAGTTGCCGGCCATGGGGATGCCGTGGCGCATGGCCACCTCGTTGGCGGTGCAGCACACGCCGCAGATGTTGATGCCCTTGGCGCCTACGCTCTTGGCCAGGGCGATCATCTCCGGGTCATTTGCATAATGTACAATCATTTCGGACAGGGAGGGGTCGTGGCCATGGACTACAATGTTGACCATGTCTTTCTCCATGACGCCGATGTTGGCGGTGGTGTCCACGGGCTTGGGCGTGCCAAACAGCACGTCGGACAGCTCCGTGCCCATCATCGATCCGCCCCAGCCGTCGGACAGGCCGCAGCGCAGAGCCTGACGGATGAGAGCCTCGGGGAGGGAGGAGCAGCCCATATGAGTCATGTGCAGAGCCGTGGCGACTTCCCGGTCGATGGCCCGGGGCTCGATCTCGGCCTTGGCCCACAGCTCCTGCGTGTGCTCGGGAGCCCGCTTCAGGAAGCGCTGGGTGCCGAAGGGTTTGCCGTATTCCAGCAGGCCGATCTCAGCCACTTCGTGGGCCAGAGCGTAAATATCCTTGCCCTCGGTTTCAAGGCCCCACTCCTTGGCGATGCGGATGAGCTTCTCCGGGTCTTTGACCTGGTAGTTGCCGCCCTCTTTGGTCTGATACAGGGTGTGGCAGATCTCGCGGCCGTGGTCGGAGTGGGTGGCGCTGCCGCCGGCGGTGAAGCGCAGGAAGTTGCGGCCCACGATACCGTGGACGTCGCAGCCGCAGATGCCCCGGGGGCTCTTCGGCGTGATGCGGCAGGGGCCCATGGAGCAGATCCGGCAGCAGGTACCGGCTTCGCCAAAGCCGCAATGGGGGTCTGGTTCTTGACGCGCTGCTGCCAGGAGTCTGCGCCTACCTTCTTGCCGTTTTCCAGCAGAGAGGCAGTGGCCGCTTCCATTTCTTCAACAGTGATTAAGCGATCCCAATCCTTCAAAGTGTTTTCCTCCTAATGTTGTTGTCTGAAGTGCGGGGACGGCCGGCAAATGGGGAAGAACCGGCCGGCCCGGGAAATCATAGAGACATACGATTTCACAATACCCACGTTCATTTTAGCCTTTATGGCGGGAAAAGTCAATGTATGTTTTCCCTTTCCGTATTTTTTTGACGGAGTTTCTGGAAAATGGTAGGAAGCCACCCAAAATCAGCAGACATGTGTCCGCCTCCAAAAGCTTCCACTTCTGTACTGGTGTGGGGCGCCCTTCCAGTTGCGAAGCGGGCCCCCATATGTTATACTATGCCGGAAATGAGAGAGGAGGGACGCCCATGCATAGGCAGACGCGGGATTTGACGGAAGGAAGGCCCCTTCCCTGTTGGTGTCGTTTTCGCTTCCCCTGATGGTGGGCAATGTGTTCCAGCAAATGTATACCGTGGTGGATACTGCGGTAGTGGGCAAAGCGTTGGGGGTTGGTGCGCTGGCGGCTCTGGGTGCGTCCGACTGGCTGAACTGGATGATGCTGGGCGTGATTCAGGGCCTAACCCAGGGATTTGGCATTATGATGGCACAGGACTTCGGATCCCGGCAGATGGACCGCCTTCGCCGCACAATCGGCGCCTCGGCGGTGCTTTCTGCCATCGGCGCACTGGTTCTTTTGGCCGTGGGGCAGGTGGCGATTGCACCCATCCTGAGGCTTCTGCAGACGCCGGACGCCATTCAGGGGGATACGGTGCTGTATCTCCGGATTATGTTTGGGGGCGTTCCCGTTGTGATGGCCTATAACCTGTTTGCAGGTATGATTCGCTCTCTGGGGGACAGTAAAACACCGTTGTATGCTATGATGGTTGCCAGCTGCGTCAACATTGGGTTGGACTTGCTGTTTGTGCTGGTGTTCCATTGGGGAATCGCAGGGGCGGCGGCAGCAACTCTAATCGCCCAAGTGTTTGCTGCAGGGTTCTGCCTGTGGCATTTGGGAAAGCTTCCCGTTCTCAAGATGAAGCGGGAGGATTTTCGTCTCGACTGGTCCCAGGCGGGGCAGCTTTTACAGCTAGGCTTCCCCATGGCGTTCCAAAATGCCATTATCTCGGTGGGCGGCATGATTGTTCAGTCGGTGGTCAATGGATTTGGTATGATTTTCATTGCCGGCTTCACCGCCACCAACAAGCTCTATGGCATTCTGGAGATTGCGGCAACCTCCTATGGCTATGCCATGATTCCCCTATGTGGGTCAGAATCTGGGGGCCAGGAAGATGGAGCGAATCCGCGCCGGACAGCGTGCTGCCATTGCTTTGGCTATGGTGACCGCCGGCGTCATCGCCGCTGTTATGATTGGCTGTGGAAAGTGGATTGTTGGCTGCTTTATTTCCGGCACGCCCCAGGAGGTGGAGGCTGCCACCCAGGTAGCGTACCGGTATCTGGTCATCATGAGCGTGTGCCTGCCGGTTTTGTATGTGCTCCACGTGACCCGCTCCTGCGTCCAAGGCATGGGAAACACCATGCTTCCCATGCTCTCCGGCGTTTCGAATTTGTCATGCGCACCGGCACGGCGCTGCTGTTGCCGGCGGTGATGGGGCAAGCAGGCATTTTCTATGCTGAGGTTCTGGCTTGGCTCGGCGCTGACCTGATTCTGGTCCCCAGTTACTTTGTGGTCTCAAGAAAGTGCATGAAAAATCTCTCATAAATCTTCCTGACATCACCAGCGAGGGGGCTGTCAAAAGTCCTACTTCCTATGGGTGGGGATGACGGATGCTGGGGTTTGCTTCGCACTTGTTATTTCGCCGGAAAAATGTTATACTAATCCAAGATTTTGCTGAAATAAAGGAGCTATGATATGATTGCGTTTAAACGTCTGGAACTTGCCCGGCGGCAGGAGGTTTTCGATTGGTTCCACCAGGCCGGGCGGCTGGGCTGTGAGTATTCCTTTGTTAATTTATACCTGTGGGGGCGTCAACATGCCGCTTTTGTGGAGGGCTATCTGGTGGTGTTTTCCCATTTTTATGGACACAGTATGTACCTCTTCCCCTCGGGCCATGGGCCTTTGAAGCCGGTGCTGGAGGCCCTGCGGGAAGATGCCAGGGAGCGGGAGATTCCCTTCCGCCTCACCAGCATGTCCGTGGCGGACTGCCGGGCGGTGGAGGAGCTTTACCCGGGGCAGTTCAAATTTTATCCGGACCGGGACGGCTTTGACTATCTGTATGAGATCGACCACCTGGCTGATCTGAAGGGGAAAAAGTATCAGCAAAAGCGGAACCACATCAACCGTTTCCTGGAAAGCTGCCCTGATTGGCGGGCAGAGCCCATCACCCCGGCCTGGATTCCCACCTGCCGGGACCTCCTGGACCGGTGGTACCGGATCCACCTGGAGGCCGACCCCATATGCAGTATCATCTGGAGCAGCTGGCCCTGGACCGGGCGTTCCAGAACTACGAGGCCCTGGGCCTGGATGGGCTGTTGCTCCTGGATGGGGACAAGCCCATTGCCATGACCATAGGGAGCCTCATCAGCCCCACGGTCTACGACGTGAATTTTGAGAAGGCCTTGGGTGAGGTTCCCGGGACTACGCCATGATCAACCGGACCTTTGCCCGGTATATCCGGGAGAAGTATTCCCAGGTGCAGTATCTGGACCGGGAGGACGATTTGGGCCTGCCGGGTCTGCGGAAGGCTAAGGAGTCCTACCACCCGGACCGGATGGTGGAGCAGTACTCCTGCGTGTTGAAAGAGGATATCGATGCAGTGTGAATATCGCTCCGCCAGGGAAGGGGATCTTCCTGCCCTGCGGGAGCTGTGGAAAGAGGCCTTTGGGGACGGAGACCGGTTCCTGGATCAATTTTTTGAGGGCCCTTTGCTCCAGAGCGGAGCCGGGTGGCCGTGGTGGAGGGGGCCGTTAGCGGAGCCCTGTACTGGTTTCCCGCCTCCTGCAGGGGGCAGAGCCTGGCCTATCTCTACGGCGTGGCAACGGCGGCCAGGCTTCGGGGCGGGGGGGACTGTGCAGCGGCCTGATGGCGGACACCCAGGCGTATCTGTCCGCTCAAGGAATAGACGGCATGCTCCTGGTGCCAGGCAGCGCCTCCCTGTTCCGGTTTTACGCCCGTCTGGGCTACGCCCCTGCTGCCCCCAGGGCCGCATGAAGGTGCAGGCTGCCGGACCGGCCCTTCCCTGAAGCCGGTGAGCCCCAGACGGTACGGGGAACTCCGGCGGACGCTGTTGCCTCCCTGGCGGCGTCTGCCAGGAGGGGGTCAACCTGGAATTCCAGGCCGGCCTATCCCAGCTCTATGGGGAAAAGGACCTGCTTCTGGCTGCGACCCGTCAGGAGGATGGTACTCTCCTGGCCAGCGAGCTCTCTCCCGGGATCCCATTGCCGCGGCTCCCCGCATTTTGAAAACCTTAAAGGCCAGGGAGGGCATCTTCCGGGTACCATACCCAAAGGGCCGTCCCTTCGCCATGTTTCTTCCCTGGCCACTTGGAGGGCCCTCCCCGGCCTATTTTGGATTGGCTTTTGATTGAATCTCCGGCTACGGCCACATCCTTTGGATGTACCACCGGGACTGTGCTGACATGGCGTAAGCACAGTCCCGGTTTTTATCGTGCACCCGGCGGGCCCACGTTCCGATGGGTGAAAGTCCCAAATCCACCAGATAGCGGGAAGGTATAGTCAAGGGCAACCCTGGCGCCGGGAATCTGAAGGAAGTTGGCGGTAACGCTCTGACCTGATGGGACAGATGATATAGTGATACTGGCAAAAAGTCCGAGGAACGGCATGGGCGGTGGTGTGAGACCGGCCCCCAATCAGTGGGAAGCCTCCTATCGGATTATTATTTATTATTTACAAAGCCAGTACCGGTTACCGGATCAAATTCCTACAAGCTGCTGCCAGTGCGCTGAGTGTGTGGCAGGACACCATGGGGCACAGGGCGGCCATTGTCTGGATGCTTTTCAAATAGTGCCATTTGCTCTCTGGTATGGGATTTAACCAAATCACCCGCCCGGAGAGACGGTTTGCTTCCTGCAATGCGGCAACCGCTCGGGATTGATCGATGGTCTTGGCATCAGAGAGAATCAGCAAGGTCGTGGATGCCTGCAAAACAGCAGGATTCATGGCGCACAGCTTTTGCAGAGCGGTGCCCAAGTCGGTACCCCTTCCATAAATGCCCGATTCTTTTTACATAGTTGCGAAACAGATTCATGTTTTGCAGACTGAAGGCGTCTGCATGGCACATTTCTTCGGAAAACAGAAATACCAGGGAGCTTTCCGACACCTGATTCAGGGCTTGAATGAACCGCAGGGCAAACTCCGAGAACTGCATCATGGACCCGGACACGTCACAGAGAAGCACCAAATTCTTTCGGCGATTTCGTTTTTTTCTTATAGCTGAGCCGGGAAAAGCTGCCGCCGGTTTCCAACCCTTTTCGGATGGTACGGCGGAAGTCCAGTTGGCTGCTATGACCGCTTCTGTGTCCCTTGGCAGCCAGCTCGCCGTTGATTTGCCGGGAGATGGTTTGAGGAGGGAATGGCCTTGGGTATTTCTGTATCCTTGAACTTGGAAATATCCCGATACAGAAGCCCCAATTCCGGGTCGGCGGCTTCGCAGCCTGTTGCAGCGTCCTCCAGCCGCATCTGCTGCTCCAGCAGAGTCTTTGCGAATACAGAGTGAATGAAGTTTCCATAAAGCTTGGGGTTGCGCTCGGCGCTTGCTTTGTATTTTTCCATGAAATGCTGGAGCCGCTGGCGTGCGTCTTCTGGCATGGAGGCGTAGGCCTCCATTTGCTCCCGGTTCAAGTCCATGGGCTGGCCGTTTACCTGCAAATTTCGCTCGGCTTCCCGGCGGGCCTGTGCCATTTGGGCTTCCTGCTGCATCTGCGCCTCGGCCTGTTGACGCATGGTTTCCTCTGACACGAAAAAACCGTCAAAGACCCGATCAAAGGTGAGTTGTTCCTCCCGAGACTTGGCATATACCGTCCGTAGTGCGGTTTTTACCAACTCCCGGTCCTCAAACCCCAGGGTGGTGAGAACGTGGCAAGCGTCAGCTGTTTCCATGGGACTGACGATGAGCCCTTCCAGCCGCAGCATCCTGGAAAAAGCAGCGATCTTCTCAAGGTACACCGCCGGATCAGTCATGATGATTTCCCCCGCAGCCCCTGGCTGCATTGGCATACATGACCGGCTTCCGCCATCTCCTCTAAAACTCCAATGTCTTCGCTGTTTTTAACACAAAACCTGCCGTCTGCCGCAGGGCGTCGGGGGTCAGTTCCCGAATTCAAGGGCATCCAACGCCGCTGCCCAGTCCAGGGTTTCCGCGATAGAGGGCTTCTTTAAAATCGCTTCGTTGGAGCGCAGCTTCTGCACCGCCACCGCCACCTGGGCGCAGAGACGGTCATCCACATGGGGCAGCTTGGCCCGGAGGATTGCCAGCTCCTTCTCCAGATCCGGGTACTGAATATATAGATAAGCGCAGCGCCGCCGCAGGGGCTTCGGAAAGTGGTCTTGCCCGGTTGGAGGTCAATACCACAAAGGGCACCGACTTTGCCCGGATGGTGCCAGCCTCGGGGATTGTCACCTGCATTTCAGACAACAGCTCCAGGAGGAAGGCTTCAAATTCCTCATCTGCCTTATCAATCTCGTCAATTAACAGCACAACAGGCTTTTCTGAGCGGATGGAGTGCAGCAGGGGACGTTCCAGGAGGTACTCGTCGCTGAACAGGCTTCTGGTCAACTCTTCCCGGTCCTGGCTTGCCATATGGACCTGAATGGACAAAAGCTGCTTCTGATAATTCCATTCGTATAGCGCCTTACTTTCATCCAGCCCCTCGTAGCACTGCAAACGCACCAGCTCCCGGTCCAAGGCAGAGGCCATGACCTTGGCAACTTCCGTCTTTCCCACACCGGCAGCACCCTCAATCAACAGGGGGCGGCCTAATTGCAGAGCCACTGTCAACACCGTTGCCAGGGTGTCGTCATAGATGTAATGGGCTGCGTCCATTTTTTGTTTCAATGTTTCCAGTTTCATGTTGTTCCCTTTCTCCCGACAGCGTGAATCCTGCACCGGTACACCTATTATATCACATCTGCGTCCATTTTGAAGTGTAGGATTTACAATGATGTGTGCCACCGGTGCAGGGTCTGTGGGAATGTGGAAAACCGCGATGCGGTTTCTGCACATTCCCACAGCAAACTACGATGCCTGCGGCGCTTTTTCCGGATTAAAAGAAAAAATGTGGCAAATAGGGATGACCTGTGTTAAGGTTGCGTTCTCCAGACAAAGGCGAAAAGCGGAGAGCTGCGCGGCGTCTACCGGAACATGCAACTGGTATTCCAGGATCCGGTGAGCTCCTTTGACCCCCGGCTGAGTTTGCAAAACGCTATCCCCACGAGGCCAGCGGCGGTCAGTGCCAGCGGACGGCCAATGCCGCGGCGTAAAAAAATACCGCACCTGGGGGAATACCCGGGCGCGGTATTATTATAGCTAATTGAAACTGAACGTAACTGATTAGCTTGGGGATTATACAGTTAAATTTCCATAATCACCGGCAAAATCATGGGATTGCGCTTGGTGGTTTTGAACAGGTAGCCGGACAGGTCGTTTTTGATGGAGGATTTGATGGTGGCCCAGTCCCGGACGCCCTTCCGGCGGCAGCGGTCCAGGGACTCTACGGCGATGAGCCGCAGCTCTTCCATCAGGTTTTCCGACTCCTTGACGTATACAAACCCGCGGGTGATGATGTCCGGGCCTGAGAGAATGGAACCGTCCTGGCTGGACAAGTTGACGCAGACAACCAGCATGCCGTCCTGGGCCAGGTGCCGCCGGTCCCGGAGCACCACGCTGCCCACGTCTCCCACGCCAGTGCCATCCACCAGCACCTTTCCGGCAGGGACGGTGCCGGTTACCTTGCAGCTCCGGCTGGTCAGCTCCATCACCTGGCCGATGTCGGCGATCATAATGTTTTTTGGGACTCATGCCCATCTGCTGGGCCAGCTTGGCATGAATTTGCAGATGCCGCTGCTCGCCGTGGACAGGAATGAAGAACTTGGGACGGGTCAGGGCGTGAACAATTTTCAGTTCCTCCTGGCAGGCGTGGCCAGAGACATGAAGGCCCTCAGACTTCTCGTAGATCACCTCGGCCCCCTTCCGGTAAAGCTCGTTGATGATCTTGGAAATGGAGTTTTCGTTGCCGGGGATGGCGGAGGCGGAGATGATGATGCGGTCGCCCGGCTGGATCTCGACCTGCCGGTGCGTGGAGAACGCCATGCGGTACAGCGCGGACATATTCTCACCCTGCGAGCCGGTGGACACAATGACCAACTTGTCCTTGGGTAGGCTTTTGGCTACGCCAATGTCCACAATGGTGTTGGCCGGGGCCTTGAGGTAGTTCAGCTCTGTAGCCACTTTCAGCATATTTTCCATACTGCGCCCGGTGACGGCGACCTTGCGCCCATACCGGTGGGCAGTTTGCAGTACCGCCTGAATCCGGTGCATGTTGGAGGCAAAGGTGGACACAATAATCCGCTGATTGCAGTTTTTAAACTGCCGGTCCATGCCTTCGGAAGATCATAACGGCCAGCGCAAGGAAGCCTGCGCCCGCCACGCCGACCTCGAAGTTCCAGGTCTGGACCGGCGGCACGATGTAGGCCAGACCGCCGATGGCGCCCAGCGCACCGGAGATGAGCACACCGGCATACCGCATCTTGTAGACGTTGATGCCCACCGAGTCGGCTGCCTGAGGGTGCTCACCGCAGGCGCGCAGGCGCAGGCCGAAGCGGGTCTTGTACAGCACCACATAGCTGATGATCAGCAGAACGATGCCCAGCGGCACAAAAATGCTCAGCTCCAGTCCGCCGATGCTGAACAGGAAGGGCTTGTTGGAGTAGTTCAGCTTGCACTGCCGCTATCGCTGAAGTTCTTGGCAAGGACCACGGCCACGGCGGTGGCCAGCAGGTTCAGGGCCGTGCCGCCGATGGTCTGATCCGCCTTCAGGTTGATGGAAGCAAAGGCCAGCAGCAGGCTGTACATCATACCTGCGAGTGCGGCCACCAGCACGGCGATGACCACGATAAGCCAGGAGGGCAGGCATTTCGGCAGGCAGCATAGTGAGGGTGAGAACACCCGCCACGCCGCCAATGACCATGATGCCTTCCAGTGCGATGTTGATGATGCCGGAGTGCTCGCTGAACATACCGCCCAGAGCGACCAGCATCAGCACGATGCCATACAGCAGAGTATACTTGATGAGAAGCAGCATATCACTTGCCCTCCTCCTCTTGGTTGCATGGACTTCAGCAGGGGCAGGCTCTGCATTCACGTTGGTCTTGTCCGCGTTCCTGAACAGCAGGGCGTGGATCTTGCCCCGGAACAGCATGGAGAATGCGCACAGTAGATGATGATGCCGCTGATCAGGTCGGAGATCTCCGTGGGATAGTACTTGGTGGACAGGAAGGAGCCGCCCACCGAGATGTGGGAGATGAACATCGCCGAGAAGATGGTACCGATGGGGTTGGAGCTTGCCAGCAGGGCAACGGAAATGCCGTTGAAGCCCATTGTCGGCAGGCTGGTGGAGTTCAGCGGGTTCCACTGGGACACGTTGGACAGGTAGTAGAGGCCCGCACCGAAACCTGCCAGTGCGCCGGCAATGGCCATCGAGAGGATGATGTTCTTCTTCTCGTTGATGCCGGCATAGCGGGCTGCGCTCTTGTTCAGGCCCACGGCCTTCAGCTCGTAGCCGAAGGTGGTCTTGTTCAGCACCACCCAGATGAGAACGGCCACCGCAGCTGCGAGGAAGATGGCGATGGTGGTGCTGTTGGTCTGGAACAGCTTGTTCAGGCCGAAATCCGGAATGAGGGACTTGGAGAGCTCGGCGCTCTTTCTGAGGTTCAGAGTACGGGTGTTGCGCACGTCGTACATGGGGCCGGTGCCGTTCTGGTAAATAAGCTCATTGACCAGATACAGGCCGATCCAGTTGAACATGATGGAGGTAATGACCTCGTTGATGTTGAAGTAAGCCTTGAAGAAGCCGGGGATAGCGCCCCAGATGCCGCCGAGGATGGTAGCCACGATCAGGCAGACGAACCACGGCATCTTGAGCATGATGGCGCAGTACAGGGCACCTAAGGCACCCAGCGTGTACTGGCCGGAAGCGCCGATGTTGAACAGGCCCGTCTTGAAGGCGAAGGCCACGGAAAGACCGGTCATGATGAGGGGTGCTGCGTTGGCCAGCTCCTTGCCGACGCCATAGGGGGCGTCATGGAAGCCGCCCTTAACGATGCGGACAAAGCCGTCGCCCCACGCGTGGGCCGGGTTGATGGCCAGCAGCACGAGGAAGCCGACAGCCATACCAATGACGATGCACAGCAGAGCAGCCAGCACGCTCGTGACAGAGCTCTGGAGGTTGCTGTGGGAAAGTTTTTTCTTGTTCATTCCTGTTTACTCCCCTTTCCCCTGCTTGCGTGCGCCGGCCATGTAGAGGCCCAGCTCCTGGACAGTGGTGGTCTTGGGATCGAACTCGCCGACGATCTCGCCCTCGTACATAACGAGGATGCGGTCGGAGAGGTTCATGACCTCATCCAGCTCAAGACTGACCAGCAGGACCGCCTTACCCTTGTCGCGCTCGGCGACGAGCTGGCTGTGGATGTATTCGATTGCGCCCACGTCAAGCCCGCGCGTCGGCTGCACCGCAACAAAGAGCTTGGGCTTCTTGTCGAGCTCACGGGCGACGATGGCCTTCTGCTGGTTGCCGCCGGACATGCTGCGCACGATGGTGCCGTCCAGCGTGATCTTGCCGCTGCTGATTTTTCCAGACCGGTCAGGCCGTAGACGAACTCGGTCTGACCGTTGCCCTCGATGCCCGCCAGACAGACGATCTCACCGGCGTGCACCTGAAAAGAGACATTCCGGACTGCAGTCCTTCTTGTGTTGGGCGCTGTGCATGGTAACGTTTTCCACATCCAGCACCACTTCGCCGGGGTTGGTCAGTTCGCTGTCGGGGAAGGAGGAGAGATCTACCTGGGAGGCGATTTCTTTGCCAGTGGAAGCGGCATAGCGGGCCAGGAAGGTCACCATTTGCTCTCTGGTTATGGGCTCCTCCGGGGCAAACCGGGTGGGAGTTATGCCATTGGCAATGCCCCGGCCCAGGCCCAGCGAATAGCCTGCGTATAATACCGCCCGGCTTTGACGTCGGTAAAGGGAGCGTCTTTGTCCACTGCAGGACTTCCTGCCATGCGGTACAGGATTGTCACCATCTGGCCGCGGGTCAGCTTTCCATTGGGGGAGAACTCTGTGGCGGACATGCCGTTCATGAGTCCGGCGTTCAGGACAAAGTCTATGCTTTCGTGATACCAGGCGTTGGGGTCGAGATCCCGGAAGGTGGCGGAGGGGCAGTCCCCATCGCGGACGGAAAGCTCCACCGGCGGGCTGGAGACGGTGACATCCTCATTTTTCTGGAGGGTGGTGAGCCGGAGCGTGGAAGCTACGTGGGGGGCTGCATAGGTGAATTTTTTTTACTTCTGCCAGGGCCTGTCCGGCGGCGATGGCGGAGGGAGCGGCGTAGGCAAAGGTGACGAGGCCCTGCTCCTCGTCCACATGGACGGCACGGCTCCCGATGAGGCTGCTGAGGCCGGCGTAGGTCAAAACCTGGGGATCGTAGGAGACGGTGAAAAGGCCATTGGTGGTGGCGGTGTCTTCTGTAAGGGTTAAGGTGACAGAGCCGCCTGCGGCAGACACAGGAGAGGCGTCCAGGCTGGCTTGCTGAGTGGGGGCCTGGTATCTGCCGGTCAGAGCGTGAACCCAGCCGGTGACGGGGTTGGCGGTTGTTTCTGCATCTCCAGGCAGGATGGTGGCTTCCACATTTGTCACAGGCTCCTGGTCCAGGGAAACCTGGGAGGAGCTTTGAAGTCCGTACCCGGACGGATGGTAAGCTGGGTGCCATCCAGGGAAGGGGGCAGCATGTCCACATCACTGTACAGGCCGGAGATGGGTTGCGTCCTTCAGGCTGCAAATCTTCCGGCAGGACAGGGCTCCGCCTTCAGATCCACGAAGTACAGGTTGATGGTGGGGCTGGAGGCGTCTGCAATGACTAAGCCGTACAGGCCGCCGTCATTTGGATGCAGGTCATGGATAGGGTGCGCAGGTTGGAGAAGGTCTTGCCAATGTTCCCCAAGGTGCCTGTGAGAGGGAGTAGTCCAGCCAATTCCGGTCCGGGTCATAGGAGCTGGGCCGGATGCCGGTACAAGTCGCCCTCTGTATTGAGGGCCAGGTAATGATAAATCGTGTTTCCTTCTGCGTTGGTGGACTGGCCTACCAGCGCGATGGCGGCGAGGTCGTGCATGCGGTAGTATTCCAGGCCCCAGCCAAGGGCGGTGCCCTCCTGGAAGTCCAGCAGGCTCAGCCGCTGGCCTTGAGCGATGAAGACGGGCCGGTCAAAGGCTGTGACTTCGTGATCGCCGAAGGTCACTTGCAGAGCCGGGGGCGCTGGCAGCATCCAGCATGCTGTAGCTGGCGGCGCTTTCGGGACCCATGGTTTCTGCGAAGCCGTTTGCCGGGTCCACCTTGTAGAAATGACAGGGGTTCTCATAATCTCCGTTGGTGCCGTAGATGAAGCCGCCGCAGTAGCCTGCACCGGTGAGCTTGGTGCTGGCGGAGGCGTTGCTGGTGGTGCTACCATTGGAGAGGTCGATGGTCACCCAGGACAGCCCCTCTTCCGTCTCAATCTGGGCGTTTACTGTGGCCTGGAGGGGCGTGAGGCCCAGTACGGTTACGGTACAGGTTTGGCTGACCGGCTTGCCGTCAGAACCGGTGTCTACGGAGGTGGCGGTGATCTCTACAACGCCTGCGGCCAAGGCTGTCACCAGGCCATTGGAGTCTACGGTGGCGATGGAGTCATCGCTGGAGCTCCAGACGATGCCGCCGGTGAAGGAGGAGGGCTTCACCTTGGCATGAAGCTGCAGCAGGTCATCCACGGAGATCTCCGCTGTGGTCTCCCTCCATGCGCAAAGTCAGCTCCGTGGCCCGGTCGTACTGGTACAGAGAGACGGCGGGCCAAACATCGGGGCAAAATCTCCCAGCTTGGAGACCAGGAACCGCTGGGGATCTATGGCGTACAGGTTGGCGGTGTCGCCTCCGGTGTAGGCAGACAGCAACAGGTATCCGGATTCCTCATCATAAAGCAGAGAACCAAGGAACCGTCCTTTTGAGAGACGTTGGTGAGATCCAGCCCGGTGCTTCCCAGGTACTGGCGGGTCAGGTTATAGTTTTTTGCCCTTGTCTGCGGGTAAAGATGATGAAGCGGTACAGCTCGCCCCCCTCTGTCATCATATAGTAGAAGACAGCAGGGCAATTGGGATAGACTTCAAAGTAGGCGTCATAGTCATAGGTGCCGCTGCCCGCATAGGCCAGGACGGCCATGGGATTTTCGGAGAAGCCGCCGGAGAGATTCCAGCTGGTGAGAGTCCCGGCATCGGGCTTGATGAATTCTACCTGCTGCCGCCGTCACAGATGCCCACTAACCGGCCGAAATACCCTTCCTTTGTGGCGGGAGCGGGCGCCGCGTCGGACCAGGCCCAGGTTTCGGCAATGCCGCCGTAGTGAGTTGCGGCGAAGGTGTCTGCATCGACAGCGTACATGGTCAGGTTGTCATGGACATAAATGGTCTCATCCAGGAAACCGCCTGCGACATAACGGTCGCCTTGTCCCAATGGTGTAATCTCCGGGATTGCTGCTGGTAAACTCCGCCCAGACAGGGATGTTGTCTGCGCCGAAAAATGAGACCGAGAACGGATGTCCGGAACACGGTCCACCGTGATGGTGCAGGAAGCGGAGAGATTGGGCTTGGCGCGGGTGGTGGCGGTAATGGTGGCGGTGCCGGCTCCGGTCGCCGTGACGACGCCATCGTGCACCGTGGCTACGGCCTCATTGCTGGAGGACCAGGTGACGGTCTGGTCTGTGAGAGTCCAGGGGTAGACGTCTGCGGTGAGAGTGGCAGGCTCCGCCGCAACAGCAGTTCCAGGGTCTCTTCGGCGCTCAGCTCAATGGCCTGGGCAGTGTCCGTGGGCACGTCTGTCTGGCTCCCGGCGGGGACAATGTACAGACCGACGATCTGGTCATAGAGCTGGCTGGCATTGCGGTCGAGATTTTCGTCATAATCGCCGGCGTAGTCCGGATTGGCCGGTGTGGCAAGCGTCGGTCTGGGTATCAATGGTATACAGCTTATTGTCGATGTCCATGGTGCTGTAAGCGGAGGCAAGATAGAGCAGATCCCGGTCATGATCCCATGCCATGGACTCGGTGGCAAAGCTCCACACGCCGCAGGGCATCTGAGGATTCACAGGTGACAGCCCAGTGACGGCGCCGCCGGATACGTCATCCAGGGTGAAGCGGTACAGGAATGCAGTGGTGGAGCCGCCGGAATTGATGGTATAGAAGTTGCCCTCATCGTCAATGGCCAGGGTTCGAATTCCGGTGCGCTGGACCACTCGTCCAGAGGAGGCGCCGAAAGGGTGGCTACCTGGGTCAGCGCCCCGGTGATCATATCCACGGTGTACAGGGTGTTATGCGTGTCCAAGGCATAGAGCTTGCCGTCCTGGACGTTGAGCGCCATGTCAGCAATGGCGTCGGTGATGCCGGCAAAGCGGCCCACCTTCTGGTAATTGGCCCACTGGCCGTGGAGGGTGGTGTACATGCAGCCGTCTGTGGCGGCGGTGAAAATGCGGCCGTTTACATATTCTGCGGCGGTGAAGGATTTGCCCGCTGCGGCAACGGTCTCCATACCCTCGCCCACCTCGTCACGGAAATCGTACCAAATGGTTTCCGGGTCAAGCTCCACCCAGCGGTTGGCGGGGCCGCGGAAATAGCCGCTGGTGAAGCCGAACATCCGGCCGGTGTAGTCCTCGCTCTCCCCACCATAGGTGAGCTCATAGATTGTGACATTGTCTGCATAGTCTGCTACCATCACCAGGCAGGTTTCGCCGATGAGGGCACCGGCCAGGTCGATGGTGGTGGGAGGTGCGCTGGCCCTTCTCTGTGGCATCCGGAAGGGCATTGCCGTAAATTTTGGTGCCCGACAGGTCCGAAACCTGAATAGCTGCAATGTACTGGTTGTCCCGGGCGGTGACAGTCAAGATTGCCTGTGAACAGATCCTTGGTGATGCTCTCCACCACAGGAGCGGTGTCATCTACAGTCAGGGTGGTGGTCAGGAAGGAGCCCTCCTTCAGACTGCCGGAGCTTTTCAGGGCGAGAATGTCCTCCAGGGTCATGGCGTTCTGGCCGGTATAGTATTCGGGGACTGCAATGACCTCCACGGTGAAGGTCTCGTCTTCTTCCAGCCCCAGGCTAGCGACCTTCCGGTTGATGCTGCCTGCGCCCACGGTGTTGGCCCAGGCGCCCCGATTTTCCTGGAAGAAGGAGCCGAGGGCCTGCTGCTGCACAGAGGTGGCGGAAAGGAGCTCCCCGTCCTGATCGGTCACGGTGACCACCAAAGCGGCGGCGTTCCGGATCAGAGAGTACTCGTAGCTGTGGACAGTGTGTCTACGCTGCGGATGGCCAGGCGGCTGGTGGGAATTTCATCTTCGATGATGTAGGGGTTGCCAGTCAGGAAGTAGGGGGTGGTGTTGCCGTCAAATTTCACCACCAAGCTGTTAGAGTAGGTGCCGGAGTAGGGTACCTGGTCAGAGCCATACATGCGTTCCGAGACGGATACCGGCTCGAACATGGAGCCTCGCTCCAGCTGCCGTAGAAGCCCAGCACGGGGATGGAATGGGCCACATCCTCCAGGGCGCCGTCGGCGGTGGCAATGGGGTTCACGTAGACGAAACCTTCCAGGTATGCGCCATTTTCGTAAGAGTTGTCCAGGGCTTCTTTGACGTCCTGGGGATGGATGCGCTCACCTGAATGGTAACGGCCTGCCCGGGCTCTACGACAATCTCGCCCGTCTCCAGGGTGCTGGAGAAGCAGGTGGGCGTCATAGGTGGTGACGGCGCCGTCGTGGTCCAGATCCGCCGCTTCGCCGATGGCGTCCCGGAGACCGGCGGCGTAGTCCAGAATCAGCTGGGCGTCCTTGGCGTCGGTGACTCCGTTACCGTCCAGGTCGCAGGACAGCTTGGATTTGGGGATGAAGAAAGTACCGTCCACCTGATAGGTGACCTCCAGGGGCAGGGCCACGGTCTGGGTGTTCAGGTAAGTGACGCCGGATTCTTCCAGGAGACCCTGGGTGAAGAAATCGCTGGTCAGGGTGTAGTGTTTGGGAGCGTCGCTGAAATTGCAGGGAGAAATCAAAGGTG
>VOFD01001142.1_pt1 | contig 30118 bp, 38 predicted proteins | sample 5384101 | NCBI WGS metagenome assembly VOFD01 (sample SAMN12384723, study PRJNA508395) | human gut metagenome | isolation source: healthy gut C | host: Homo sapiens
GAATCTTCAAATTTTGAAAACCGGAGTACTCAGAAATGAACCCCGGATTTTCAATTAAAGCCCCAACACTATCAGGAAACGATATGTCTTTTCCTATGATTTTGTTATTTATTTTTACAAAACCACTGGTAGGTAAAATCAGTCCGCAAATTGCACGCATAAGCATAGTTTTCCCCGAACCGTTCTTACCTACAAAACCGTAAATTTTTCCTCCGGAAAGTGATAAATTTATATTTTCCAGTACAAGATTTTTTGATAACTTTTTTGTATAATTACAAATTTCTATATTCATAAATCTCTCCTACTTTAAATAATGTTTTTTCTTTTGATAATTGGCAAGCCTAAAAATAAACATATAACGATTATTAAAAAAGGCAACCTCCAGTTCTGTATATATTGATATATTATTTATGGCGCAAAAATCAGTTCTTATCAACATTGAAAAGTTAAACGGCAAAAATTCGCTGCAATAAAACACAGATGTGGTCATAAGGCAGACTATCATCAAAAACGCGACAACAGGTCCAAATGTAATACTGATAATTGCATCAAATGTCATGTGACAAGTTGTAATCATCAAGGTAACAGTACTGAGGAAATGAAAATTTCTGTCATACTTTTTCCATAAGTGCTTAGCTCAAAAATTCTTCAGTTATTAAACTGTTTTGAGTTAATGAAAAATTACCGAAAAACAATGTAAAAGCTGTCGAAATTACAAAAAACAGTAAATAGTACAAAGTTGAAGAAACAACACACCAAACTATTTTACTCAACCACCATAAATATCGGGATTTTACCCGCAAAATAAAGGTATCGGCACTTGTCTGCAAATCGTTTGTAATGTATAATCCCACAAACAAATAAGGAAGTACATTAAAAAGAAAACCACGTTATGGGAATATCTACACCCTTATTTGCCTCCGGATCAAGGGTCACATCCGGCAAAAACATTCATAAAAAATCCAGAACACCGCAGTCTACAACCGAATTATAAACACTAAAATATAAGCTAATATTATGCCAATACACGAAATCAATAAATATGAACAGCAACGCAGCAAAAATAAAAAATTTACGATTATGTATGATTCCCTCTGTTATATCATGCGAAAGCAAACGAAAAAAAAGACGAACTTTCAATTTAAAAAATCCTTTCTTTTCATGAACAATAAATTTAGTACGAATACTATAATTGTCCCAAAAATCAAGAGCCAAAAGTCAATATTCCAATCACCATCAAATGAAACTGCAATACATGTTGTGACCGTCACTAAGAACGGAAATACTTTGTTTATTATACAGCCAAAAGCACATATTAATTCAGAAAAAAAAGATTGTAGGAATTAAAAGACATACAAAAGTTTTCATCACTACTTTTTGCAAAGCCTACATTGCTTATGCATCCTTCACACAGATAATAATAGCTTTCATATGAATTCCAATTAATTACTGTTCGTGAAAAAATCTCGACATACCAAGAACTGCGACGAGGAATAAAATGCAAAAAGCCACAGAAAAAGCAAGAACTTTCAAACTATTTCTGACAACCAATGTATTTCTAAATCTAAAGCGAATATAGGCATTCGTAAAGTTACTGTTTTTTCGGAAAATATCGTTGAAAGTAATGCGGCGGTTGGTACAAAAAGATAGTTGTCGTGTGACCCCCGGCGGCTTCCACAAAATCTGCCATACATATGTTGTCTGTTATATCCATCATATTTTTTTTTTAAAAAAGCAAAAAAGTAAAACAATACAAAACTGCAGAGTAAACAGAAAACAACCAAATATTTAAAATATGTCATTGCAACAAAAGTTTTTCTACACGCTTTAAAAAACATCTTTTTTCGCTCCAATAAAATAATACGGAAAAAATGAAAGGCAAAAGAAAATCAAAAATAAAATTGTTACAGAAAAGGTAGTCCCACTTTCACTTGTAGTCGTGACAAGATTTCTGATACTGTAGGCATCAAATCCCAACATTTCAAGACAAAATGATGAAAAAATGTAAATGAAAAAAAGGAAAAACAAAAGTCACAAATTTTCTGTTTAAAAAGAATGTAATAAACAATGACAAACTTGCTGTTACTCCCGAAAACAAAAATGTGATAAAAATATATATCGATGTATATAATAACGGTTGCACATAAAACAAATCAGCCCATTTATAAGCAGGATATATGTTAGTAAATGTATAAGATGCTTCAGGAAGCATTGTTGGTAAAAACATTGAAGAAATGAGAAAACTAAAAACCATTGGAATAGCAACCACGCAACCACCACTTACGAAAACCGCTATGTATTTTGCTATGAGATAATATTTTTTCTTGGCACGAACGCACACATTTCTTGCATATCCTCTGTTTATATCATCATAAAAGGAACTTCCAAATGGCAAAGTGGCGAGAATTGGAATAGCCATATAAAAAATGTTTTGCTGAAGATAGATATTATGACTGCCAATCCAGTTTGTATATGAAATTTCAAAAAATCCCATTAAATTTTCATCATTTAAAAATTCAGAATTCAACTGCACACAGTATGGTATTCTTTCAATCGAATACCATGTTACCAATGCTAATGAAATTAGCAAAGAAATTAAAAAAGCCTGTTTTTAAAACTTCTTTTCAGTTCGAATTTAATCATTCCTTGCATTTTATCATTCTCCATTTATTATTCTTCGGATTTGATGACTTGCATAGTTCCTTCTCCTAAAGGATTGCCTGAGAGCACTGTCATCAAATAAAGTTGGTCTTTGTACTCATTAAGTTGTTTGTCCTCAGCAACATATGCTACATTAACATTCAATTTTTTACCGGGTTCAAGTTTTTCTACAAAATAATTTTTTGAAGTCTTTTTCTCACTTGAATTAAAACTTCGTGCTTCGTTATATCCACCGTCTGTACCAAAATGCAAAAAGTAAGCTGTTCAATGATACCTCCACATTTTCATTTCCTTAATTCATCATTGTAATGTTAAGCACTACATATGAATATTCATTTGTAATATTTCCTTGGCTATCTTTAATTTCATCCCAGTCCTCAAATGTGTCAAATTTGGGAAGTTCTGCTTTGTTTTTTGAAATGCTTATATCATTTAATTTAACATAAATGCTTGTTCTATCGTCGTACATAGTATCGTATTCAGCACCTTCCTCAAGCAGAACACAACTTTTTGAGCCCAACGCTGAATTTTCTGTGGAAGAGATATTACTTCCATTTGCGACCTGTGTGTTTTTTGCATCAGCATTAGTGTATATATCGTTGATGTCAATAATATCATTTTTTATCAAGTATAAGATGGAAACTATTATAGATGAAGTACAGATGATAATCAAAATAATTACGGTTGTTATTTTTTTATTCAATATATAAACACCTCTATAAGCAACTCCCTACCGCAGTCTAAAAGTCATGCTCTGCGCGCATATATAAAGTCAAAACTTCATTAAAAGGCACAGAGCATAACTTACAAAGCCACAAATATTTTATATGCTGTCAGGACTCCATGCTATGTGGTAACTCACAGCTTCCTTATTCATAATGTAGCCCAAAGTAGCATATTTATAGCCGTCTTCTTTAACATAGTTAGGCAAATAATAATATGTACCCTTTGGTAAATTTTTTCATATTCTTAGTTGCCCCATTATAGCTCCATGAACCGTAATATCTGTCTACAGTTTTTACGGAGGAAGTATTCTTATTATTTGTACGCTGAACCCAAGCACTCAGAGAACCTCCTGATGTGCTCTTGTTTTTCGCACCAAACAGATGTATAATCTTTCTTCTCACGCCAAATAGATCTGCACGGAGTACCTCCGTTGTTACTTCTCGCACTAATGTTGATAATTGTATCTGAAACATTACCGGCAGAGAATACTGAAAAAGTAAGAGCAGACATCAAAGAAAGAACGACCATACCCAACACAATCATCTTTTTTACTTTCTTCATCTTTTACCTCCTGTTAATAAAAATGTTAATAAAAAATTAAAAGTTTTCAAAATTTGAAATATTAAACACCGACTCACCTCATCTCTATTATAGAATATAGTGGTTCAGTTGTCAAGACAAAAATCTAATCATTTTATAATGAACTGAACCGATATAGTAGAAGTGGTCTTTCATAATATTTATTATCCTGTTTGATAGGTTTTGGAGCAACTACAACCTGTTTACCTGTGATTGTTTCCACCACTTCAATAAAGCTATAACCTTTAACCTCAATTAGATAATTGAGAGCTGTTGTACCTCAATCCCACGAGAAAACCACATCCATTTTCCGTTTGAAATTTTCAAGCTATCGTGTGTTCGTGTGGCTCAAAGTTTTTAAGATAGGTTAGCAAGTCCATTTTCTTTGCTTCAAGCACTACTTTAGGGTCTATATATGGCACTTATTCATACCTCCATTTCTGTTATTTTATCGCAAAAGAAAAGCCAAGAAATTTTCATTTCTTGACTTAACTCTTTGCGTATTATTAAATTGCTTTGTTATTGCGAATATCATTGATTATCTTTGCAATGTTACAAGTTACCTGTCCTGAGCATTGGTGGATATCTTCATTAATTTTGCATTCTTCAACGATTGCAAAATCAACTTGCTTAACCAGTTCTCCTATAGATTTATTTTTCTTTGGATTAATACCAGACACCTGAGTAAACAAATTTCTTATATATCTTTGATTTCCTACCTTTTCGTTAGAAATTATCTCCTTTTCATTTGGTTTAATATATTTCTCATAAGCATCTTTATAATGCAAAAGTAAAAACAATTCAAATGCAGGATTAGATATACCAAGTATATTATTATTTTCTCCAAATGCTACAACTTCATCAAAATCCTTAACTTTTTCTTCGAAAATATCTGCATCAAAAACGATAATCATCCTATCCATTTCAGCATCAAAAGATATATCTGAGTTAAGTTTTTGCTCCTCGGCAAACTCTATAAGTCTTCTGGGGAAAGATATATTCTTATCTTGTTGAGTCTTTTCGAGAAAGCGAATATCAATATTAGGATTAATTCCCAATTCTTTTTATAGTCAACCAGCTTTTCGAAATACCACGTTTCAGTATTTGCACCTTCACAAATAAAGAAATACTTTCTATAAGGCTCTATAGCCTCATTTGTGTCGCTCTTTCTTTGATTCCAATTATAATAACTTCTTACCGGTGCCATATATTTATTCCTCCGTCAAATCAAAATTAGAAAACACAGGAATTGCACCATAACGCCCCTCAAGATAAGCTTTGCTCAATGTTTTATCATATCTTTCTTTGAACTTATCCAACGAATAAACATTACTTGTGTTATTTCCATCTCTTTCAACAAACCATATTTCATCACGTCTAAAAAGCTTTTTGCTCCATAATAGATGCTTCGTGGGTTGTAAACAACAACTGAGTTTTATGGCCTTTATGGAAATTCATAAAAAGCTCAAGAAAATGTTCTGTAAGTTTTGGATGAAGACTTCTTTCTAATTCATCAACAACATAAATAATGTCATCGTTTTTGTTAAGTAACATATCGAGTAAATCGAAAATTCTTCTTGTACCATCTGATTCTTCATCGAAATTAAAATCATAAAATGATTTTCCATGATAGAGTTTCAAAGTACACACAATCGGTTCATCGTCATCCAAAGTAACAGTAAAAAAGCTTTTGTCAGTTCTCATGGTCATTCGTGCCGAAGAATATAATGACTTGTGAGCCATCTTGTTTCGTATGTCCTTCATAACTAAATCAAAAACCTTAGCCGGTAAAGCTTTTCTAAATTCCTCAAAATCAGTTTTTTTCAACTCTAACTTTATCAATACCAGTATCAAAGGTTTTTATTAATTTATTGATTAACTCTAAGGATGTTTCATCATTATAATATTGAAAGTTATCAAAAGAAGTATTAGGCTTAACGATAATTATGTTTTGTGATAACCAACTATAAACCTCCTTGAAGAAAACCAGCTTAGAGTCTTCAGAATATTTTTTGTTTCTATTCATTTCCGTAAGAAACAAAATTGATTCATTACCATCAAAATCATCAGTATATGTTTTGAATTTTGCTTCATCAATTTTGTTTAATTTTACATCTTCGCCCAAGTGTGGAAATTTTTCTTCTTCATTTCTTTCAAATAAACATTTTGCATTACCATTTTGATAAAGCTCATATAACCACTCAGATGTGATTCTTCGTTGATTTAATAAAGCCGTAAAACCATAAGCATAGAATTTATCACCAATCGTGAACTGAATTTCAAACGAGCTATTCTTATTTATATTTTCTTCCTTACATTTACAAAACCATTTTGTAGCTACCATAGGAATTGTATCATTAAGCGTACTTTTCAAAAACCAAAAAAAATCAATAAGATTAGATTTACCTGCCGCATTAGCACCATAGATTACTGCGTATTTAAGTATATTCGTACTTTTAATTTTAACCCTATGATCAGTGCCTTTTTGAATTTTTGTAGAAGAAATCATAGTCATCTCTGTTTGTTCAGAAAACGATTTAAAATTCTCAACTGTCACTTTAATAAGCATTATCAATCTCTCCTTCTTATTTAATATTGTAAAGGAGAATTACAAAAAAGTCAATATGTATCCGTTTATTTGGAGAAATTTTCTCTAAATGACCTATTTATCTCGACAAACTTAACCATAGAGCGATTGTTTTTGATGAATTTTACATTTCATCTTGTTCGCTTTCTTTTCTTGTATCTTGTTTTCGATTCACCCTCATCAGGCTCACCTGTAACAATCTCATTTTCTTTTTTACAACTATCACCTCTTCTTAATTTTTACTAAAAATTGTTTTTATCACCTCACTTTGGTTATACGGTGAATATGTTATTGGTTTAGCATATATTTTTTGCATAGTGTTATTATATATCACATTATGCAAAGTTGTAAATATAATTTTGAACGTTGTTTTATTTTTTGTAAAATCTGGCAATATAAAATACTTATATTTATACAAATTACCTGTTAATAGACTTTTACGGCCTAAATTTGGGTATAAAAAAGAGCCTACTGGCTCGTAACATAACTATTTATAATTCGACATACTTCTTTATGTATAATTTGTTTTGACTCATACGATGGTACACTTTTAGTGAACTACTCACCCGTTTCAGGGTGGATGTTAGATTACTTCTATAAATTTGCAACGGGAACATTTAAAAGCGGAATGAACTCAGAACAGGTTTCGGGAGTGTTTAACGACCTTATGGTATCGCCTGTTGAGATGATTATATGGCTTGCGATAATCGTTGTATTAGGATTTTTTGTATGCAGCCGAGGACTTCAAAAGGGCATTGAAAAGGTCAGCAAGGTTATGATGGTTGCGTTGCTTGCGCTGATTGTCATTCTTGCAATCAACAGTATGATGCTTTCAAATGCGGGAGAAGGCCTGAGCTTTTATCTTGTTCCCGATTTTGGAAAGGTTAAAGATGTAGGACTCGGCAAGGTAATCACTTCTGCAATGAGTCAGGCATTCTTCACACTCGGACTCGGAATCGCATCAATGGAAATTTTCGGCAGTTATATGAACAAAGATCGCACGCTTTACGGTGAGGCTGTTCAGATTTGTGCATTGGACACTTTTGTTGCAATTGTTGCCGGACTTATCATCTTCCCTGCTTGCTTTTTATTTGGCGTTCAGCCCGACCAAGGACCTGCCCTTATTTTTGTAACGCTTCCGAATGTTTTCGTAAATATGACGGGCGGTCGGATTTGGGGTACGCTTTTCTTTCTGTTTATGACATTTGCAAGCTTTTCAACGGTTATTGCCGTGTTTGAAAACCTTGTTGCTTTTCTTACCGACACATTCGGCATGAGCAGAACAAAGGCATCAATCATCAACGGAATTATTATGTTCTTTGCGTGTCTGCCGTGTATTTTCGGATTCAACATTTGGAGCGACTTCAACATTCTCGGCAAGGGTGTGCTTGACCTTGAGGACTTCGTTGTCAGCAACCTTCTTCTTCCGATCGGCGCAATGGTTTACCTCCTGTTCTGCACAACAAAATTCGGCTGGGGCTTTGACAATTACTTTGAAGAATGTAACACGGGTAAAGGTCTTAAACTTTCAAGAGTGCTGAAGCCGTACCTTAAATACGCACTCCCCGTGCTGATTGTTATTGTGTTCGTTCAAGGCTTTATCGGGTAGGATTAACAATCCCCTACGGCTCAAATTGTGCAAATTCGTACAATGTTACATTCCGACAAAATAACATATAAAACAAAAACTGTACAACCATAATCGGCTGTACAGTTTTTTTAATATCTTGTTTAGACTTAGAATTTGTTTTGTAACATAACCGTCAAAACAGTTGCTATACTTACACTCGGGCATAGTATGCTTTTGATATTGCAAACTATCTGCACGAACGGAGAGTTGCGGTACATCGCAAAAAATACTGTACAACCGAGAAGGCTGTACAGTATCAGAATTATTCTTTATAAGGAACTATTTCTTTTCAGTAAGAAGCTTATTGAGTTCATCCATAAAGGTGTTAATATCCTTGAACTGGCGATAAACTGACGCAAAACGGACATATGAAACCTCGTCAATATTCTTGAGCTGATCCATTGCAAGCTCACCGATTTGCTTTGAAGTGATTTCACGGTCAAGGCTTGACTGAAGCTGAGCCTCAATATCATTGACCATATTTTCAATCTGTTCAATTGAAACGGGACGCTTCTCACAGGCACGGAGAATTCCGCCTGTAAGCTTGTTGCGGTCAAAAACCTCACGGGATTTATCACGCTTAACAACAATTATCGGAACAGTTTCAATCACCTCATGTGTGGTAAAGCGTTTGCCGCATCTCAGGCACTCTCTTCTTCTGCGGATTCTTTCGCCGTCATCGGCAGAACGAGAGTCAATAACCTTGCTTTCTTCATAACTGCAATATGGACACTTCATATGAAAACCTCCGAATAATTATTCCCTAAAATAATTATAACATACCGTTTTCAAATTTCAAGTATAGAAAATTTACAATTTAATTACACTTTTATTGCATCAGAGATTGCGGTAATGCTTAACATTTCTCTTCTTCCTTTTACGCTTACCGTGAATTTTTGAAATAATAAGGTAAATGATGAGAACGAGAATGATAAGAGCGATAATCACGATAAACCAATAGGACTGAAATACTGTGCCGATGATGTTGAACACATAGAGAATTCCGCTGCGTTCAATCTTTTCGCCTGCAACAACATTAACCTCGGCAAGCTTCTGCTTTTCGCTGTTTGCATCTGCTTTGTAATAGATTGTTGCCTTGCCGACTACCGAGCCTTTGTCAAGCGGTGCGTCAACGCTTTCGGGAACATCCTGTTCAATAATTATATTCTCATCTGTGCAGTCTTTCGGAACAATTGCACTGAGGTCGGTTTCGGGATAAAGCAATGTACTGTTTTTGCCCCATGCAAGGTTAACCTTTACTTCGCAAAGCGGCTTTGACGAGGTTGCAACAGTATTCATTTCAAGACTTGTCAATGCCCAGCGGAAAAGGTCTGCCGCATCGGTCATTGTTGCGTAGTCCTCGGTCACACCTTCCTCATACGGTGCGTGAAGGAGAATTGCCATATATGAATAGCCGTCTGCCGACGCTGTCGTTACAAGACATCTTCCTGCCTCGTTAGTCGTACCCGTTTTGATTCCCTTTGCATACATATAGTAATACTCACCGCCACGGTTGGCATCAATGAGGTAGTTGGTTGTTACAAGGGCTGTATCGTCACCGTCACAAGTGTATGTACAGGTATTTGTGATTTCTTCAAAGCGAGGAAGAGTGAGCGCATAGGTTGTGATTTTGTACATATCACGGGCGGTTGTGTAGTGGTCGGGATCGTGAAGTCCGTCAGGATTTGCAAAATGAGTGTTTTCACAACCGAGCTCCTTTGCTTTTTTTCATTCATCAGCTTGACAAAGTTATCAACATTGCCTTCACCGATATAATCGGCAAGAACCATTGCGGCATCATTACCCGAGGGAACCATCATGCTGTAAAGCAAATCGATTGCAGTCATACTCTTGCCGACGTGATTTTCAACATTCGCAAAGGGAACTGCCTGTGTTTTTGAGAACATCAAGAACCGACTGCTTAATCGGAATTTTTGTATTATCAAGATCGGCAATGTTTTCAACCGCAATTATGTAGGTCATAATCTTTGTTGTTGACGCAGGGTAACGCTTTGAGTCGGCGACTTTTTTTCATACACGGTCTGACCTGAATCCATATTTACAAGAAGGATTGAGTCCGACTCGGTTTTACATCATTAGGATAGGACGCAGCACCTGCCGTTGTGAAAGCGGAACAGATAATGATGCAAAGCATACAGAGAAGTGAAAGTGTTTTGGTTATGGTTTTTCTCATTTACTTAATTCTCCCATTTATAGTTTTTCAGTTTAAAGCATTTTGTCCGCCACGCTCAAACAGGCGGTCTACCTCTGCTTTTAACAATCGTATTTCATCGTTTCGGATATCGCCGTAACGATCCATTATGCAGTCTGCAATTTTTGAGAAAGTTCAAGGCTTTTTGTGTCAGCAAAATCGGCAATTGACATCTGCGGGAGTCCGTGCTGTCTGTGACCGAAAAAGTCGCCTGGGCCTCTCATTTTCAAATCTTCATCGGCAATGACAAAACCGTTGTTCGTTGAACACATGACCTCAAGCCGTTCTCTTGTTGTCTTACTGCCCTTGTCGCTGATGAGAATACAATAGGACTGCGAACTGCCTCTGCCAACCCTTCCTCTCAGCTGATGAAGCTGTGAAAGTCCGAATCTTTCGGCATTTTCAATCACAATAACCGTAGCATTCGGAACATCAACGCCGACTTCTATTACCGTTGTGGCAACAAGAACGGAATACTCATTCTCGACAAACTTACGCATAACCTCGTCTTTTTCATCAGACTTCATCTGTCCGTGAACAATGCCGACTGCTATGTCAGGAAATTCCCGCAACATCAAATCTGCGGCATATTCTTCGGCTGACGCAACATCGTCAAGCTCGCCTTCTTCAACAAGGGGACAAACTATATACGCCTGTCTGCCGTGTTTTACTTCACTGCGGATAAAATCATACACTCCGCCACGCATTGCAGAAGTTCGCAACACGGTTTTCACGGGTTTTCTTGACGGCGGAAGTTCGTCAATTATTGAAATGTCGAGGTCGCCGAAAATGATAAGTCCGAGTGTTCTCGGAATAGGAGTGGCACTCATAACAAGCAGATGCGGATTGTTGCCCTTGCCGAGAAGTTTTGCTCTTTGTGCAACACCGAATCTGTGCTGTTCGTCGGTCACGGCAAGTGCAAGATTTTTAAACTCGGTTTTATCGGTAATGAGAGCGTGTGTTCCGATTACCATATCAATCGAACCGTCTGCAAGTGATTTTCTGATTTGTTTTTTTCGGATTCCCTGAGTGTGCCTGTCAGCAGACCAACCTTGATATCCGTATTTTCAAAAAGCTTTTGAAATGTTTTGTAATGTTGTCGGGCAAGGATTTCAGTCGGCGCCATAAATGCGGTCTGAAATCCGTTTTTTGGCAACCGTGTAGCAGACCGAGGCTGCCACAGCCGTTTTGCCCGAACCTACATCGCCCTGAACAAGTCGGTTCAGCGGAGATGATTTGTTGATTATATCGTTTATGCAGTCCGACACCGCCCGTTTTTGGGCATTTGTCATTGTGAACGGCAAAAGCGATTCAAATTCTTTTGAATAATCCTTTGTGATTTCAAGAGAGGTTACTCCTCTGCTGTGGTCACGCAGATTTCTCATTCCGAGGTTCAGCACAACAAGCTCTTCGGTAACAAGCCTTTTTCGGGCTGCTTCAAGCTGTTGGCGGTTCTTCGGAAAGTGAATGTCAAACAACGCCTGTCTGAGTGAGCAAAGGTCAAATCTTTCTCTTATGGCATCGGGCAAAGGATCCTTAATTTTTGACGGCAGCATTGAAAGTGCCTGTCGTACGGCTGATTCAACCGATTTACTCGGAAGTCCTGCCGTTTGTCTGTAAATCGGACGGATTTGTGTTCCCTTGACAGCAGGAGCAAAAGTCGGAGATACAATCTGCATTCCGTAGCTGTCGGATGAGATTTTTTCCGTAGAAGAAATATTCTCCGCCCTGTCTGAGCATTGAGCTGATGTATTTATTGTTAAAAAACACAAGCTGAATTGAACCCGTTTCATCATAGACTGCGGTTTTGGAAATAATTCTTCCGCCGCTTATTCGGGTATCGTTTACAGATGTTGCGACAACAGCCTTTATGCAGACGGTTTCACCGTATTCAAGCTCGTCAATATGCTTGATGTTGCTCCAATCCTCGTATGTGCGTGGATAGAAATTAATCAAATCTCCAACGCTTTTAATCCCGAGTCTTGCAAAAAGTGCGGCACGCTTTTCACCTATTCCGTTCAAATTTGTAACGGGAGTTTTATAAAGTGATGTCATACCGCACCTCCGTTATACAAAACGGGAGCATAACCGTAAAAAATTATGCTCCCTGAAAAAATCCGATTTAAATGCTTATTCTACGCTGAGAATAAAGTAGTAAACAGGCTGGTCGCCCTTTACAAGAGTAATATCGGTTCTTGAACCGAACTTTTCACGAAGCTCTCCGTATGCCTTTTCTGCCTCTTCCTCACTTACATCCTCACCATAGATAAGAGTAATGAATGAAGTGTCACGGCTGACCATATCCTTTGCAAGCTTGACAAGAGCCTTAACTGTGCTCTTTTCTGTGATTGTAAGCCTGCCGTTTTCAAGGGCGATAATGTCGCCCTCTTTGATTTTTTTACCGCCGAATTCACTGCTTCTTGCGGCAAAGGTTACAAGACCTGTGCCCACAGACGCAAGTGCGTCCGTCATAAGCTGTGCGTTGCTTTCGGCAGAAATCTCGGGATCAAAGTTGAGCATTGCCGTCATACCCTGCGGAATTGTTCTTGTCGGAACAATGATGACATTTCTGTCTTTTACCATCGGGATTGTCTGCTCTGCGGCAAGAATGATGTTTTTATTGTTTGGAAGAACGAGAACATTCTTGGCAGGAGTTGCCATAATTGCCTCATAGATATCGTCTGTACTCGGGTTCATACTCTGACCGCCCGAAACAACATTGTCACAACCGAGGTCTTTAAAAAAGTCTTTAAGACCGTTACCTGCGGCAACTGCAACAAAGCCGAAATCGTTTTCAGGTTCTGCGGGAACAAACTTTTCCTTTTCAGCCTTTTTTCTTTGTTGACTTGACATTCTTGTGCTGTTCCTTCATATTCTCAACCTTAACCGTGAGAAGCTGACCGAACTCAAGTCCTTTTGAAAGAGCATTGCCCGGCTGTTCCGTATGAACATGAACCTTGATAATCTCATCATCATTTACAACAACTACGCAATCACCGATTGATTCAAGATAACTGCGAAGCTCGCCGATTTCGGTTTCAATCTCGGCATTTCTGCCAACGATGAACTCTGTGCAATATGTGAATCTGATATCATCGTCAAATTCAGCGGCGGCACTTTCAAATGTGCTGACGGTTGCAGGAGCTGTGTCATCGTCAGCTTCAATCATAATGCCGTTCTTAATTACAGAGAGCATACCCTCAAAGATTACGCAAAGGCCCTTACCGCCTGCGTCAACAACGCCTGCCTTTTTAAGCACGGGCAAAAGCTGAGGAGTGATTGCAAGCGCCTCGTTAGCCTTGTCAACGATTGTCTGCCATACAGACACAACATCTCTGTCATACTTAGCGGCTTCGATACCTGCCTCATAAGCCATTCTTGCAACCGTGAGAATTGTTCCCTCTGTCGGTTTCATAACAGCCTTGTAAGCGGCGTCAACACCGATTCCGAGTGCTGCGGCAAGATTTTTGCCGTCAACTTCTTCGATGTCTTTAAGTCCCTGGGCAAAGCCACGGAAGATTAGTGAAGTGATAACACGAATTGCCTCTTGCTCCACGGAGCATTGCAGAGGCTGTGATACCTGCGGCATCACCTGCACAGGTACCGTCAAAATCTTCAAGCGCTGCAACAGCCGCATTGACTGTCATTGACATATTTGTACCTGTGTCTCCGTCGGGTACAGGGAAAATATTAAGATCATTTATACTGTTTTTTGGTTTGAAATATTATTCGCACCCGAAATAACAGCCTGTTTGAGAATTTGTCCGTTTATCATTTAGGCACATCCTTTTAATGTACATTTCTTAATCAACTGTATAAGCCGATTTTACACCGACAAACGCAGTTTTACAATAATTCACATTATAACATTATACATTATCAGCTTGTTTTTTGCAATAGTATAATACACTAATTATCTGCAAAAAAAGCCGACTTAATCGGGATTGTTTCATATTTTTTGACAATTGGAAACAATTTACTTTATGCTGATTTGTGTTATTCAATACGCATTGACTCGGCTGAAACGCACTTTCCGCTTTTGTCATCAACATCAAAAAGCGTACATTCCATTTTGCATTCTCCGCTTGCAAGGTCAAAAGCGCTGCGGAAGCTTATTTTTCAGCTTTGCAATTATAATTTCGCTCTTTACACCGAGAACGGAATGGATTGTACCCGTCATTCCCGTGTCGGTTATGTAGCCGGTTCCCTTCGGAAGAACCTGTGCGTCAGAGGTCTGAACATGGGTGTGTGTTCCGAACATTGCGGAAACTCTGCCGTCAAGGTAATAACCCATTGCCCTTTTTTCACCCGTTGCCTCTGCGTGAAAATCAACAATTATGATTTTGCTTTCAGCCTGTTTAATCATTTTATCTACACATTCAAAGGCGCAATTCAGGTTGTTATCCATATAGGAATTACCCATAATATTTATAATCGACACAATTCTTCGCCCTGTGTCAACATTAATTATACCTTTGCCGGGTGTTGAATTTTCGGGAAAATTAGCGGGTCTGACAATGAAGGGATTTGAGTCGAGGCAGTCATAGACTTCTTTTCTGCGGAAAGAATGGTTACCGAGTGTAATTGCATCAACTCCGCTGTCAAAAAGATGCTTTGCAGACACGGGAGTCAGTCCGTTGCCGTCAGCGGAATTTTCACCGTTGCAGATTACAAAATCAACGCCTTTCCCCTTTGTGAGCGTGGGAAGATTGTTGCGAGGAAATTCACAACCGATACTGCCTACAACATCACCTATACATAAAATTCTCATAGTTATCCCTCCGTTTGGGTCCGATTGCAAAATTTCAGTCGTTCAAAGCAAAACATACAAATTGATTATAACACAACTTTTCTATTCTGTCACATCAAAATCAACCTGATCTGCAATATTTTCGTTAAAAATATAATCTGTTGTCACCCTGTATCCGCCTTTATTTTCTTTAACGGAAATTTGTTTTGAAATAACTGCGCTTTTATTCTTTGTAAAAATCTCATAGAGAATACAATCAGCCTTTGCAATCTCCTCAGCCTTGTTTACTTACAGAGTTTTCGGTTGTTACAAGTTCACGGTCGGTTCTGATTTTAAGTCCTACCGGCAGAACAACATCATTTATAAACAGATTTTCTCCGTGAACTGTACTTACAAAATTGTCGTAGTTTTCAAAGGCAAGGTTACAGGGAAAATCAAGCCATAAAAATCTGAAATTTTTTCTGTCAACATAATTTTCGTCAGCGTAACTGTAGGTTACTTTTTTCGGAATTGAAAGCGTTTGCTGTTCGGTAATGTCAGCATAAACCTTTGCGTTTGCTCTTAAGTAACGCATATCGCCCTGCTTGGTTTCGTCAAGCCCGCTGACAAGAATCTGACCGTTCACAACTCCGCTGCCCTTTGTAACAACAGGTCTGCCGTTATATGCCTGAATCCGTGTTATGACTCCATCCTTAACCGCTTTTACATTGCAAGGATTTTTTGAGGTGTCAAGCTTCGGCTTTTTGTAGGTTTCCTTAACTTCAACCGTGACAAGGCTGCCCGTTATGTTTATGCTCATCCAGCGGATATCGTCACATTTCAGCTGAATATTTCGTTCTATCTGATCTGTATCGAGATTGTTTTTCCACACACCGACAGAAATCCCGTTATCACCAAGTAACGATTCAAGATATGTATTGCTGATTTCCTCTGTACCCGAAATTTTTACCGACCAGATAAAATTTGAAAGAAAAATACAGAGAATAATTCCGCATACCGCACCTGCAAAAAGTCCTGTTCTCTTCTTATAGCGGTTAATAATAAACGGCAATCCGTGTTTGGCTGTTATTCTTGTTTTAACCCTTGATCTGCGTGCAAGAATTCTGATTTTTTGTAGTCGGAAAGGTACATTGAGGCTGATATTGCGTTCTTTTTCGGAACGGGATTCCAGAGATTCACACCGTTTTTTGCGGTTATGTTCATAAATCTTTCGGGAAATTTTCCGCTTGCGGTAAAGTCCACACTTCCTCTGAGAAAGCGTATTATTTTAAGGAGCATAGTTTCACCTCACGAAAGAAAGTTGATGTCGGTTACAAAGCCTTCAATTTCAACGCAGGAGCTTGAAATGCACTTCAATGTCATTCCTCTCCCGCAAAATGAAATTACGGTTTTGCAAGTATTAATTTTTATGCTTTCGCTGTCATAGAGCAAAATTCCCGTTGAACCCTCAACGGTTATTCTGCGGTTCCCGAGCATCTCTATATACGGCATTGTTCCCATATCGAACATCGGAGAAGGCAATCTTTCGTTTTTATCGGCAATTCGTTTCTTCTTTGGCAAAAAAATCTCCCCTGTTTTCGTTTCTCATTTATTTTTATGCAACTGCCGTCATATATATTAATTGGTGATTAATATGTTCCTGAGTAAAAGTGCCGTAAAGGCGGTGAATATTTTAAAGCAATCGAAATTTTTCTTTTATGCATTACGGCTCTTTTGTTTTCAAAAGAATGTTCAAAGGGTGCTGAAAACGGCATAGGCTTGTGCCTTTCAACGCTTGTACCGCACTTTTCCCTTTCATGGTGCTTGCCTCATATATTACAGATAGCGGTCTTGCAGAAAAAATCGGCAGACATCTTTCATGGCTGACAAAACCGCTTTTCGGACTTGACGGTTGCTTTGCATCGGCAATAATTCTCTCGCTTGTCGGAGGTTATCCCGTTGGTGCAAAGACGGTAAATTCGCTTTATAAAAAAGGTGCGGCTAGTGAAAGTGAGTGTAAACGGGCAGGTCTGTTTTTGGTGTGTTCGGGACCGGGGTTTCTTGTGAATTTTATAGGTGTACAGCTTTATTCGAGCATTGAAATCGGGTTTATTATATTTGCCGCCCAATGCATCTCGGTTTTTATACTTGGATTTGCTTTTAAAATTCGTTTACAGAAATAAAGTTGATGATAATTCCAATTCGGAAATATTAATAAGCACTCCGCAAAAAGGCGACGCACTTGTAAAGTCTGTTCTTGACGGTGCAAGAGGAATGTTTGCAATCTGCGCATTTGTGGTGCTGTTTTCGGCATTTACTGAGATTTTCTGCTCACACATTACGGATGAAAATATTCAAAAGCCGTTTTTGATACTCACGGAAGTTTGCAATGCGGTTACTGCGGTATCGAAAGATTTGCCGATTGAGGTTGTTGCATTTTCGGCAGGATTCGGCGGACTTTGCGTACATTTTCAGATTTTCTCGGCACTTGGAGATATTAAGGTTAATAAAATGTTATTTTTCTTTTGCAGAATTTTGCAAGGATTTATCACCGCATTGCTTACGCATTTAGGAATAAAACTTTTCTCCGTCACAACCGATGTTTTTTCAACATCAACGGTTGAAAATTTCAGTTTTTTCGGAGGAACTGCCCTTTCGGGAGCGGCTTTGCTTTTTACCGCTTTATGCTTTTTATATTCACTCAAAAATTACAAACAAAATTGACGGAGGTTACTTTATGTGCGGAATAGCAGGATGGATTGACCACTCACAGGATATGAGCGAAAGAATTGATTTGCTCAACAGAATGTCTGAAACGCTTGACAGGCGAGGTCCTGACGAAAACGGTTTGTACATTAACCGAGGGGCGGCGCTTATGCACAGGCGTCTTGTTGTAATTGACCGTGAAAACGGAAAACAACCGATGTCGGTTCGTCACAAGGACACGACCTATGTCATTGTCTATAACGGCGAACTCTATAACACAGCCGAGCTTCGTGAGGAGCTGAAAGCATCGGGGTTTTCATTTCAGAGGTCACAGCGATACGGAGGTTGTGCTGAAATCGTACATTAAATACGGTGTTGACTGCTGCAAAAAGCTGAACGGAATTTTCGCCTTTGCAATCTACAACACAAGCGACAAATCGCTGTTTTTGTGCAGGGACAGAATCGGCGTTAAGCCTCTGTTTTACTATGAATACAACGGTGGCTTTCTGTTTGCGTCAGAAATAAAAGCGTTGCTTGCAAGCAAGGTTGTGAAGCCTCAAATTGACGAACAGGGACTCAATGAAATTTTCTTTTTAGGACCTGCAAGAACGCCTTCGTTCGGAGTTTTCAAGGGAGTATTTGAGCTTAACCCGGGCGAATGTGCAATGTATAGGCACTCAAAGCTTCGCCGAAAAAATACTACACCGTTGAGGCAAAAGAGCATACAGACAATGAAGTAACTACCATTGAAAAGACGAGATATCTGCTGACTGATGCAATTCAGCGACAGCTTGTGAGTGATGTTCCGCTGTGCTTTTTTCCTTTCGGGAGGGCTTGACAGCAGTATAATTGTCAAGACCGCATCAATGTACAACAAGGAACACAAACTCGGCAAAATCAACACCTACTCGGTTGAATACCGTGACAACGAAAAATATTTTCAAAAGAGCAATTTTCAGCCTACTCCCGACTACGAATTTATTTCGATGATGTCAAAAAATGCCGACACAAAGCACAGGGAAATTGTCCTTGACAACACGCTTGTGTGCGACGCACTTTATGAAAGTGTTCAGGCAAAGGGATTTGCCGGGGTATGTTGATGTTGACTCGTCACTTTTGCTCTTCTGCAAAGAAATCAAGCAAAACTACACCGTTGCACTTTCGGGAGAATGTGCCGATGAACTTTTCGGCGGATATCCGTGGTATCACAACCATGAAATACTTTTTGAGGATTGTTTTCCGTGGTCAAAAAGTCAGGATATTCGCAGGAGCATTCTCAAGGACGGTGTGCTGAAAAACGGCGAAGAGTATGTCAGACAAAGGTATCTTGACACAATAAGCCTTGCCCCAAAGCTTAAAAGTGACACCGACCTTGACAGGCGAATGCGAGAGATGTTCTACCTGAATTTTTACTGGTTTATGCAATGTCTGCTTGAGCGAAAAGACAGATGCTCAATGTTCAGCGGACGTGAGGTAAGAGTGCCGTTCTGCGATTACAGACTTGTTGAATATGCGTACAATATGCCGTGGGAATTAAAGGCATGGGGCAACCGTGAAAAGGGAATTGTGCGAAAGGCTTTTGAGGATATTCTGCCCGAAGAAATTTGCTGGCGAAAGAAAAGCCCGTACCCGAAAACGCACAATCCGATTTACTTCAATGAGTGTGTAAAAAGGGTTAGAAAAATTCTTAAAAAGCGTTCAATTCTAAACGAACTGCTTGACCGAAAAGGAATTGAAGATATCATTGAAAATCCCGATAAAATCACAAATCCGTGGTACGGTCAGCTGATGAAAGCACCGCAGATTCTTGCGTATATAATCGAACTTGACTACTGGTTTGATAAATATAATGTTGAAATAGTGTAACGGTTATGTTAAAATCGGAGTGTAAAAAGCATTGGGAGATGTAGAAAATTAGCCGTAAACAATATATTAAACTGACCGATTTCTTCAAGAATAACAAATCCGCAAAAAATGTGTTGAAATTGTATATAAAATTTTTCCGCTGACAGTATTTGCAAGCTATCCGATTTTGCTTGTATATACATTTTTGTGGCAAAAAGATTTGTTTTTAAAGTCGCTGACTGTGCCTGCGGGGTGTTTTTGGGAATAACACTTCTGCGAATTATCATAAAAGAAGAACGCCCGTATGTGCGGTACGGAGTTGCGCCTGTTTTTGCAAAGAACAGCAAGCCCGACAGTATGCCGAGCCGCCACACCGCAAGCGCATTCATCATTGCAATGACAATTTTGCGGTTCAATGTGTGGGCAGGAATTGCATACCTCTTCATTGCGGTTATGATTTCCGTGTCAAGAGTGTGTGCAGGAGTGCATTATGTGCGTGATGTCATAGTCGGTGCAACAATAGCAATCCTCTGCGGAATAGTATTTTTGTTTTTGGCGTTTTAATATATAATTGTGCAGACGGTAACAATGTTACGCTCAATCATAATTTTCAATTTAAAAAGCCACAGCAGAAAGTAAAAAAATCTGCCGTGGCTTTTTGTTGAGTGAAAATATTTATAAAACTTATACGGGTATTTTTACAATAGTTTTCTGAATGTATGTAGCATCTCGAACATCAATCACTCCGTCACCGTTGCAATCAGCAAGCAACTTCTGGTCATCTGTAAGCGTTGCTATACCCACAACATACTTTTGCAATAATGTTGCATCAGCCACAGTTACTGAATTGTCAAGGTCGATGTCGTTTGTTATTCCCGATGTTACATGAAATTGTACGGTTTCAGTATTTATACTTCCGTAATTATTAACGCAACTTACAAATACACCATAATCTCCTGCTCCTAACTTACTGCAATCAATATCAAGCTTGTTAGCTGTAAATGATTCCTGATATACGACTTTATCACCTTTCCATACCTGAACACCATAATAATCCACACCGCCGTCTGCTGATGCAGATACACTGACTTTTTCATCTAAATTATAATTTTTCTTATTCAACGAAACTGCAGGGTGGATTATGTTAGTAGTTTTTTGAATATCGAATTTCTGCGGTGCCCAATCTTCGCCTCTGCCCCATACTTCAAGATTATTTGTGGTTTGACTCATATCAAGTACCATATCAGTACATACCGGTTTTATGTAGTATGAGCCGTAAATATCATAAATGTAAAATCTTTGGGCTGTACAATCCCAGTTATTATAAACCTGAACATTTGTGCCGCCACCGCCTGCACCAAAATCATCAACATCTAATGCACGATCATCTACCAAACTAATTATTTTATAACTGTTATCGCTAAGCCGCACAAATTTCCATAGCTGTGAATTATCATCTTTTTCTCTGCACCCTCAACATTGTTACCGACAGCAGTAAAGTATTTTTTAGATGATTTATTTTGTACTCTTGCAATAAATTCGTCACCTAAATTTTTCTTTCAGGTATAAGAAAACTTACTCTTGAGGTATCAACACCGCCAGAACCATTATAAACCGAGAAATATGAACTGTATGACCCTACTCCGAGTTGTGAAGCAGCAATTGAAAATGTAGTGTCACATTGTTCAGTAACCACTCTGCCTACATTTGCCTTATCAATTCCTATAACTACTCCTTTTTGCACAAACAGGCGAAACTGAAATACTGACTGTTTCATCAATATCATAGAATGGTTTTTCAACAGAAACACTATTATATCCGGCAGCTCCTACAACAGAAAAATTAATTCCTACCGAATCAACATTTCCTGCTAAATTTGAAGCGGTAATCCACGCATAATAATCGCCAACACCCCATTGACTTGCAGAAAATCGCAACTCACCATTTACGGAAACACCTTGACTGATCAACTGTTGCCCGTCTTTATGTACACTAATCCAAAATGAATCGGCATCATTTGCTCTTGGATACAAAACAATATCATCTTTCAAATCATACCAAACCTGACTTCTGTCAAGATGAACATCTGTCGGAGCATTAGCAGGAGCATTATTTGCATATGACGGTGTACCATATCCTAAAATATCTGTATTACTTAAAGAATAACCGTTTGAATACCCACCGTTCACCTTAACGGCATTTCTGGCATTACCCTCAATTGTATAAACTCGACCTCCGCTTGAAGAGGTTACAATACCTACATGGTCATAAGTCCCGTTAGAACCGTAATCAAAGTAAATTATATCGCCTGCCTTTGGGGTGTATCCACTACTTCTGCTTTTCCATTCATTTTTGCTTTTAAACCAAGATACACCTGAAGCACAGCTTGCTGTTCTCGGAACTTTATCTCCTGCACCGGCTTGATTGGCACACCAAGATACAAAAGCGTGACACCACGCATATGAATAACTGCCTCCAATAGAACCAAGCCAGTATGTATATTTGTTTGGAGAACCGCTTACTCCTACCTCTCCGTTTGCTACATTTACAATATCATTTGCTGTACCTGCCGCACTTACAGTAACAGGAGCAATGATAATTGCCGAAATTACTATTGTCATTGTTAAAATAATAGACAACGATTTACTTAATTTTCTTTTCATCTCTATTCCCCTAATTATTTATTTGTACAATATACGCATAATTATTGTTTGGATGTGCATATTATTGTATATTTGTATTATAGTCGTATTTATGACTATTGTCAAGTGCAAAATCTTATATTACCTTTAAATACAGGTGATTTAATGATAAAATACACTCCCTTTTTGGGAAACTTTGGAGAAAAGTAATGAGAGCACCTACACTCTTATCAACAAGCACAACATCAGCAGTGCGACAATTGACAGATTAAGGAAAAATCAGGGCATCAGCACGACTAAGATTGATGATTTGTGCAAAATTTTCAAATGCAGGGTTGAGGACATTATTGTGTTTGAAGATGATGAGAATGACGAAAACGGCGATAGCAACAAATAATTTAAGCCACGGAAATTTTGCCGTGGCTTTTTATAGTATATTTTTTAGGGAATTTTAGCATTAATATTGCAAAGCAATTGTCAAACAGTAGCGGCGAACCGTGTTCGCCATTTGTTTTGGGTGAAAACACAAAACAAGCGATTTTATTTTAATTATCGTTGTTACGGTTTGTCAATCATTTTGGCACATTTATAGAATTATATTTATCGGATATTCTGTTAAATTACTTGCGGGCGTCCGATGAACGCCCCTACGGCATAGATTGTGCAAGAGGTAACGTATTACATTCAATCATAATTTTCAATTTAAAAAGCCACAGTAGATTTTAACTTTCTACTGTGGCTTTTTTTTGTTGGTTGTTAAGTTGTGTAATATCTGTTTATGTAACAGCGATATTATTTTTTGTCGTCTGTTTTTTCTGTAAGATCGATGATATCGCCTGTACAATGGGGACATTTTGTGGCTTTGATATCAATTTCACTGAAACAGAACGGGCACTTTTTTGTTGTGGGAGCTTCTTCGGGTTCAGTTTTTTTGCCGAGTGACATAACCTTGTTGACAAGCTTTACGATAAGGAAGATTACGAAAGCCATAATCAGGAAGTTGATTACCGCTGTGATAAACTTACCGTACATAATTGTTGCGCCGTTGATTGTAACCTGAAACTGGTCAAAGTTGACACCGCCGAAGATACCGAGAATCGGCGAAATGATGTCGCTTGTGAGAGAAGTTACAATTGCCTGAAAAGCCGCACCGATGATAACGCCGACTGCGAGATCAAGCACATTTCCACGCATTATGAATTCCTTAAACTCCGAAAAAAACTTTTTCATTTTGCCCTAATCCCCTTATTTAATTTTCAAAATCAGCCAAGAATTGCCTTATGGTAAACCTTTTTACCCTTTTTGATTACAACATAGCCTTTTTCAAAATCAGACTTTGCAACCTTTGCGTAAACATCTGTTACCTTTTCATCGTCAACAGAAACACCGCCCTGCTGAATAAGTCTTCTGCCCTCACCGTTTGAAGGGATAAGTCCGCACTTCTTCATGAGGTCAAGAATCCCCGATTTCGCCGTCTGCAAAATCAGCCTCTGTAAGAGTTGTTGAAGGCATATTGTCAGTATTTGTCTTGTTGCTGAAGATTGCTCTTGCGGCCTCCTGAGCCTTGTCAGCCTCCTCTTTGCCGTGAACAAGCTCTGTAAGCTCATGAGCAAGAATTTCTTTTGCTTTGTTGATTTCACTGCCCTCAAGCTTTGCAAGCTCATCAATTTCTTCAAGGCATTTTAAGGCACTTGATTACATCGCCGTCATCAACATTTCTCCAATACTGGTAGAAATCGTAGGGGCTTGTCTTTTTCGGCTGAAAGCCATACTGCACCCGACTGGGTTTTACCCATTTTCTTACCCTCTGAGTTGAGGAGAAGGTTGATTGTCATTGCGTATGCGTTTTTGCCGAGCTTTCTTCTGATAAGCTCTGTACCGCCGAGCATATTGCTCCACTGGTCATCGCCGCCGAACTGCATATTACAGCCGTACTTCTGATAGAGAGCATAGAAGTCGTATGACTGCATAATCATATAGTTAAATTCAAGGAAGCTGAGTCCCTTTTCCATTCTCTGCTTGTAGCACTCTGCACGAAGCATATTGTTAACGCTGAAACAAGCGCCTACATCACGGAGAAGTTCAACATAGTTAAGGTCAAGAAGCCAGTCTGCGTTATTTACAAGAAGAGCCTTGCCCTCAGAAAAGTCGATAAAACGGCTCTCTGCTTTTTGAAGCAATCAACATTGTGCTGAATTGTTTCCTTTGTCATCATCTGACGCATATCTGTTCTGCCTGACGGATCACCGATCATACCTGTGCCGCCGCCTACGAGTGCAATTGGCTTGTTGCCTGCCATCTGCAGACTTTTCATAAGGCACAGAGCCATAAAGTGTCCTACATGGAGGCTGTCGGCTGTCGGGTCAAAGCCGATATAGAATGTGGCTTTACCGCTGTTTACAAGCTCTCTGATTTCTTCTTCATCTGTTACCTGGGCGATCAGTCCTCTGGCTACAAGTTCTTCATATACTCCCATATTTAAAAATTCCTTTCGATTTTTGTCAGTTAAACAATAATATTATAACATTATTTAATTTATAGTCAACCTTTCAGGCATGAGTTTTGGTGCAAATCTCGCCGTTTTCGACTGTTATCATAACGGTTTTATCGCTGTCTGTCCGATAAACATTTTTGCACACGCTGTTAAGCAAGGCTGTTATAGTAATCGGGAAGTGCCGTATCGTCAGCCGAAACGCTTATTACAGCGGTTTCGGGGCTTGCCTTTGCAAGAAAATCTTCACTTGAAGAATATTTACTGCCGTGGTGTGCAACCTTGAGAACATCGCATTTTAATTCTTTGTCGGAATTAACCATTGATTCTTCCCTTTTTGACGAAATGTCGCCTGTAAAAAAGAAATCGCTTTTCGTCATATTGAAGCATTGTTACAAGCGAATTATCGTTTGTGTTGCCGAAGTCCTTTTCGGGTTGATAAAATTTAAAGGTCATATTTCCGATTTCAACGGGTTTGTCTGAAACGGGAATTATGGTTTTTATATTATTTTCTTTTTATAGAATTAACGAGATTTTCGTATTCGGGTGTTTTGTGGCTGTCGGAATATTTTCCGAAATAAACAACATCCGTACCGAATTCATCTATGATATCTGGCAACGAACCGATGTGGTCGCTGTCGGGGTGTGACACAATTACGGCATCAAGATGAGTTACCGAACTGCGTTTGAGATAGGCAGTAATTTTATCGGTCACAAGATTTGTTCCGCCGTCAATCAGCACACTTTTGTCTCCGCATTTAATCAGCGTACAATCAGCCGAACCGACATTGATAAACGAAACAGAAAAATTGGACTCCATATCGGCTGAAATTCCGAAAAATGTATAGACATCGTTCCAATCGGGAATTCCGAGAGGTTTTCCGAATGAAACAAGCAGTACACAGGCAGTGAAAAGTACGCATACCGATATTTTCAGTATGAAAAAGATTTTATTTCTTTTTGTTTTTTCGTCTGTACTTTGCGAACTTATCTTTGCCGTTTTTGCCTCTTCCCTTCTGATTCTGCGAATTGCGGTTGTTGTTCTGTTTTGAATAACCGCCCTGTGTTTGTCCTGCCATCGGAGTTACAAGACATTTTTTATCGTTACCGATTAAATCCCGTCTGCCGGCTTTGATGAGTGCTTTGATTACAAGCGGTTTGTTTTCGGGAATGAAATACTGCAACAACGCCCTTTGCATTGCCTTCTCATTTTCAGACTTCGGAACATAAACCTCTTTGAGAGTGTACGGATCAAGCTCCGTATAGAACATACTCGTCGAAATTGTACCCGGAGTCGGATAGAAGTCCTGAACCTGTTTTGGGTGAATGTTTTCACGCTTGCAGAAAAGTGCAAGTTCTACGGCATCCGAAAGTGTTGAACCGGGGTGTGAGCTCATCAGATACGGTACGACATACTGGTCTTTATTTTCCTTGCCCGTAAAATCGTAGAACATCTTACAAAAACGCTTGTAGCTTTCAATATGCGGCTTGCCCATTTTGTCAAGAACCGCCGCCGAACAATGCTCGGGGGCAACTCTCAGCTGACCGCTGATGTGATACTTTACGAGTTCACGGAAAAATTCGTCATTTTCATCTTCAATAAGATAATCAAAACGGATTCCGCTGCGGATAAACACCTTTTTAATTCCCTTGAGATTTCTCAGCTTTCGCAGAATATCAAGATATTCCGTGTGTGACACCTGCATATTCGGGCAAGGTGTCGGTGCAAGACATCTTCTGTTTTTACAAAGTCCGAGCTGTTTCTGCTTTTCGCATGATGGAAGTCTGAAGTTTGCGGTAGGTCCTCCGACATCGCTTATGTAACCCTTTGAATCGTGGATTATCAAGAAAACTTTCAGCCTCCTCAATAATACTCTTTTCACTTCTGACGGTTACCGCTCTGCCCTGATGAAAAGCAAGTGAGCAGAAATTACAAGCACCGAAACAACCACGGTTGTGTGTGATTGAAAACAGTACCTCGTTAATACCGGGTACGCCGCCGAGACTTTCATAACACTTTGGATACCAACGCTCATACGGCAGAGAATAAACATAATCAAGCTGTTTTGTGTCAAGGGGCTGCATCGGAGGATTCTGCACAAGAATATACTTTCCGTGCCTTTGAATGAGGGTTTTGCCCCTTACGGCATCAGCCTCCTCAAGCTCCCTGTGATGCAATTGCATAGTCACGCTTGTCCTCTTTACACGCTCGTAGCTTGGAAGTTCGACAACCGACTTTGGCACATAATCGTCTGTACGAATTTTATAGCAAACACCTCTAATGTCATAAAGCGATTCAACAGGATAGCCCTCGGAAAGTCTTTTTGCAATTTCAATTGTCTGCAGCTCGCCCATTCCGTACACAAGCAAATCTGCCTTGCTGTCGAAAATAATTGAAGGCATTACCTCGTTTTTCCAATAATCATAATGGGCAAATCTTCTGAGTGATGCCTCAAGACCTCCGATTATAAGGGGTGAATCGGGATATAATTTTCTGATTATGTTGCAGTAAACTGTGACGGCTCTGTCGGGGCGCCTGCCGTTTTTACCGCCTGCCGTATAGGCATCATCATGTCTTTTACGCTTTGCAACCGTGTAGTGGGCAACCATACTGTCAATGTTGCCTGCCGACACCATAAAACCGAGCCTTGGTTTTCCGAACTGTGTAAAATCATCATCGTTTTTCCAATTAGGTTGTGCAAGGAATGCTGTTTTGTAACCGCAATCCTCAAGAACTCTCGTGATTATTGCCGCACCGAATGACGGATGGTCAACATAGCTGTCACCGCAAACATATATAAAATCGACTTCGTTCCAGCCTCGATCACGCATTTCTTTTGCGTTCATCGGTAAAAAAGCCATATTGAACCCTCCTTTATTTATTAATCGGCTCTGTTTTCAAGTGCATTTCTGCGTTCGAGCCATTCGTTGTAGGTCATGAGAACATCTCTCGGTTTTGAACCCTGATGAGGGCCTACAACTCCCATTTGTTCCATATCGTCAATCATTCTGCCTGCTCTTGCGTAGCCGACCTTGAGTCTTCTCTGCAAAAGTGAGGTTGATGCCTGTCCTGCTTCAATTACGCACTTGATTGCCTCTTCCATTTTGCTGTCAATATCAAGACCTTCGTCAGATGATGAATCTGAATCACCCGATTTTTTGCCCTGAGCAATTTCTTCTGCAGCAATTCTTTTAATTTTTTCTTCGATTTCAGAATTATACTGAGCCGAATATGCTTTCTTTATGTAGTGGGTTACACCCTCGATTTCTTCATCGGAAGCATAGCAACCCTGAACACGAATAGGCTTTTGGAGCGCCTACAGGCGAAAACAGCATATCGCCTCGGCCGATAAGCTTTTCACCGCCGCCTGTATCAAGAATTGTACGGGAGTCTGTGTTTGAACTTACCTTGAGTGAAATACGGCTCGGTACATTCGCCTTGATAAGACCTGTGATTACATTAACGGTAGGTCTTTGGGTTGCAAGGATAAGGTGCATACCTGCGGCACGAGCCATCTGAGCAAGTCGGCAGATTGAGTCCTCAACCTCGCTCGGAGCCGCCATCATCAAATCGGCAAGCTCGTCAATTGCAATTACAACACGGCTCATTTTTTCTTTGGCAACGGGAAGTCCGTTCACTTCAAGAACAGGCTGAACCTCTTCTCCCTCTTCATTAACAACAGGTGGATTTTTCTCCATATAATTCATATTTTTTTCGATAAGAGAATTATATGAATCAATATCCTTACAATCGTATTCGGAGAAAATTTTATATCTCTGGAGCATTTCGTTTACTGCCCATGCAAGCGCACCCGCCGCCTTTTTGGCATCGGATACTACGGGAATGAGCAAATGCGGAATACCCTTGTATTTTGAAAATTCAACCATTTTCGGGTCAATAAGCAACAGCTTTACTTCATCGGGAGTTGCCTTGTAGAGAATACTCATAAGAATTGAGTTTACACATACGGATTTACCCGAACCGGTTGTACCTGCAATGAGCAAGTGCGGCATTTTGGCAAGGTCTGTAACAACAATTTCACCGGAGATATCTCTGCCGAGAACGGTTGTGAGCTTGCTCTTGCTGTTTCTGAACTTGTCCGAATCAATCAATTCACGCATTGTTACCATGCTTACAACCTTGTTCGGAACTTCAATTCCGACTGCCGCCTTACCCGGAATAGGAGCTTCAATACGAACACCGTTTGCGGCAAGGCTGAGTGCGATATCATCGGAGAGATTTGTAATTTTGCTGATTTTAACACCGGGGGCAGGCTGTAACTCATAGCGTGTTACGGACGGACCTCGGCAGATGTTTACAATGCTTGCCTTTACACCAAAGCTTGTGAGGGTATCAATAAGCTTTTTGGCATTATTCTGCATTTCTTCCATTGCATCGCTGTCATCGGAATTTACCTTTGGTTTGAGCAACTGAATCGGTGGGAACTGATACTTCTTTTCTTCTTTTTGAGAATTATCGGAACGAACAGCTCTGTCAAGCTGTTCCGCAATTTCGTCGCCGGCCTCCTCGCTGTTGTCTTTTTGCTTTTGAGAAGTGCTTTTTGACGATGTTCTCAGTTTCGGCATCAGGCTTGACCTCTGTCGGTTCAGCCTTAGAAGCTGACTTTTCGTTTGAGATATCCTCAGCAATTGCAGAAACCGTGTTGTCGGCACTTTTGCCCATAGGCTTGCTTGCACGATTGATTATGTTGATGAGATCCTGTGACAGATCCTTGTCTGCGGCATTTTCTTCCTTTGAATCGGCAATATCCGTGTCAATTCCGTTTACTGCCGACTTTGCTTTCTTGACCTTTGTCTTTTTGTCATCAAGCGGAATGTCAATAAAACTTCCCGAGGACTTTCTGTTTTCGCCTTCAAGCGCAATGTCGATATCGCCTCTTTCGGCAAGCTTTCTCTCACGGTTTTCTTCTCTGCGTTCTCTGCGTACTCTTGCCCTTTCCTCACCTGCTTCACGGATATGTACGGCTGTCCTTGACGCCGCCGCTGTCATATCTTTAATAGAAATATTCGCAACAATAAGGATAAGTGCGGCTGTTACAACAAAGCTTGTAAAAAGTGCGGCTGTACTGCCGAACAGGACAACAAGCGGATAGCCGAGCAATCCGCCGATTATTCCGCAATCGAAAGTCATATACCTTGAGGTGTCGGAGGCATCCTTGAACAGATTGCCAAGACACGCAAAAAGTTCATATCAGAATATTTTGCACCGCTGCCTGCGTAAATCAACGCACCGATAAACAGAATTATGACGACACAAAGGAAAAGCTTCAGCTTATAGCGTGCAACCTG